>Ga0209652_1004298_pt1 | contig 10058 bp, 9 predicted proteins | sample SaaInl74LU_5_DNA_FD_184641 | JGI IMG/M metagenome (GOLD analysis project Ga0209652, IMG submission 184641) | Marine microbial communities from expanding oxygen minimum zones in the Saanich Inlet - ESP_74LU_5_DNA (SPAdes) (version 2) | ecosystem: Environmental > Aquatic > Marine > Intertidal zone ...
TATGAAAATGCATCAAAATCAACAAACAAACGCCACTATTTTGACAACGCTGATCCCTTATGAAACGCTTGTGCTCTGAACCTCTTCTGACCAGTCCGGTATACATTTCTCTTCCCCGTAAAGGGCTCAGAGCATCTCTGCGACATGTGAGTGCGCACTCTTACACCCAAATCGTTCTCAACATAAGCATTATACGCATCCCCTTTCAATAGTTCCAACGATTCCGTCAAGTCCATTCGTAGCTGCTCTATGAGTGGTTCCTTTGCTGCACCGATCTCAAAGGATTCCCGAGTGAACTCCTCAATCCAATCCTCTAACTCCTTCTTTGCTTTGTCTAGCTCACCTTGTTTCGCCAAACTCTCTGCTTGGGCAATGCAGTTCGCTGTCCGTACTCTTAGCCATTGAATTGCTACGTCACGGTTAGGCCAAGCCAAGGTTTGCGAATTTGGTCGCTTGATCACTGCCACGGAAGATAATGGCCCAACACGAGTGTGATGAATAGTATCAACGTAGGTCAGTTCCACAAGGGCATGTGGAATGGCTGGCGTACTATCTTGGAGAAACGATCGACTTGGACTTGCTAGGGTAACTTCGAAGACTGCAAATGATGAACAAAAGTTAGAGGAAGGCTATTCAAGAGCATCAAGAATTGCATCTGTTTCTATTTGACTTACTAATGTCTCGTGTTTCTTCTGCGTAGACATCTCCAATGTAGACCTGCCACACTCCATCGGCAATCTCTCTCTTGTTCTCATGATGAACTGCAATAATCTCGGATCCACATCTTGCAGCCTCTACTGGTACAGATATGGTGAGGCAGACATTGTGTGCAACAACAGACAAGATTCCTCCAACAGCATCGCCAAACGCAGAGAACACTTGAGAGTTATCTTTTACTGGGTAGAAACAGCCTCCTGAAGTCGTCTTGGCCATATCAAGGAGGAGTTTATGGTCAGGTTCAGGCCCGTAGCCGAAGGTATGAAGACTGATAGGCGGGGAAGTTGGCTTGTGCCCTGCCTCTACAAAGATTCCTGTCAATTCCACAAGATCTTTAGCCTCCGTGGGACCTACGTTCGCTTGGCCATCGGTGAGGAGGAAGACTGACCTAACTTTGTTTGGTTGTTGCACCGAGTTCGCAATTTGAGCTGCCAAAGATATGGCACTTGCAATGTTTGTGCGGCCTCTTACACTCAAGTGTTCTATTATATTCAGAGCCACGCGCTTCTGGTCTTCATTAACTTTGAGCATGGGCACCTCGATCTTGGCTTCATCACTGAAAGAAATGAGGCAAAAGCGGTCGTCATGGTGTAACTCTTTCAATAGTAGCTTGAGTGTGCTCTTGCATAGGTCGAGTTTTTCTACACGCATACTACCAGACACGTCTAAAGCTACGACGATGTCAATCGGTGCTCTTGTGTATGCTTCATGTGAAAGTTCGCCCGCTTGGAGACTTGCGCAGATTTGACTCACAAATTGATTTGACTTCAGACCGATGGTGTCTCTGTGCGGAGCAACAGAGAAGGTAATGGTAGATTCTCTTTTGTTATTACTACCGACCCTCCGCTGATCGTGAGCCATCATTTGCAAGGCAAAGTCCACCGCTGCATCAACTGCATTATCTTGGGCATCGTCATCGTCTTCTAGGAGATCATCTTCATTTAACTTCGGACGTTTCGATATGTGATGATCCTTCGTAATATCGAAAGTAAGCTGTTGTTGTTCAAGGGACATCGGTGAAGATCTATTGATGTATTATTCCTGTTGTATCGTGTTCTTTTCTTCTTGTTGGTCAAAATTATGGTCGGGGTGGTCGACAGGCTTCGACAGGGCATGCGTGCATGCCATCAATCTCCGGCGAGTTTCGTCAGATGCCAGAGTTCTCGATTCGACATCAATATCTACCAATTCCAGCGTAAGTAGTTTTCTGCTTCTCGATCTGCTACTTGCTAATGTCATTCTTTCAGCAAACAACAATTATCATGAACAAAACAACAGTTACTACTCTACCCAATACTCCTACCAGGATTCTTTTAGCCTGTCTCATCCTGGATACAATGCTCGTTCTATGCTTCAGACAGGGAATTCCTCGCCGAGATTTTGCAGCATGTCGAGTTGGTCTTCTCATTGTACTCTCCATGTCGATGTTTGAGTCAAATGATACTTACAACCGACCCAAAAGTAAGCGATTCAGATTGATATTCACTACTTTGTCCACGATGGAAGTGCTATTTACAGTGTTGGTGCCTTGGCTAAGCATTCTCGAGCATTTGATACAAAGAACTGTCGTACATGGGCATCTCTTGGCTTCTCATCTGCTCATATTCCAGACACAAATTGCTTTAGAGTGCATCATTATCATGGCTGGAGAGCGTAGAAAGTGGATCTTGTTCCCGTTCACTGTTCTAGCTAACTGCTATCGATTCTTGTCGATACTCACTTGGATTGTGAGAACATTGCATGAAACAAGTCTCGAGTCTAGGGATGTCTTCCTCCCAGCCATTGCCTTCAGCCTTTGGGTGTACTCTACATTTGTATTCCTACCTCGCGAATGGTACCCTTTGATCAAAACAACTTATAGTAAACACCACAAACATAACTAGATTACGTAGCTTGACTAGATAACAAGACAGTAATTAATAAGAGATAATCTAAATAATGTAACCCACTTCACATATCTACAAAACAGAATTACTTCAAGCGCATTGCAGGATTGCCAAACCAGGCAAGAGCAAGACTTCGGCACAAGACACCCAATAGTACAGAGAAGATTAAGATCTTTGGTTGACTGAGACGCTTTACCAATCCAGTGTGGAGAAGTTTTTCAAGCGCAGATTGAAGTACAGTTTGAACCTTACTCTTCTCTCCTGCCGACAAATAAGTTGTTACAGAGTCCTCAGTCCCAGCCGCCAACTTCCTTACTACGAGTCCTCTTGATTTTGAAGGTGCCTCTTTGTTGTCGTCGGTGGTAACACCAAGCTTTTGTCGCATTCTCTCTTTCGTGAGTTCAACTCCTCTCTTTGTCACATAACTTTGAATTTCAAGGTCAGCAGGCGGATGTTTTGATGACCTTTTCCCTGCTGATTTGGCAACCTCCCAGTCAGCAATCACAGGTGTCACCCCAATCTTTCTTTTCGCAGCAGCAACTTGGTCAGTTGCAGAAGGAGAAGAAGCAGCTGGTGTTGTCTCCACCATGTTCTCGGCATCTGCAAGATCAGCAGAGCGCGTAGCCATGGCAGCAGAATCATGAAATGGCAAACTTTCCTTCCCTCCCAAAGACGCAGCACGAACCTCACTCTCCATCCAGTTCATTTGTGAATCCTTCTGAAGGAATTCTTCCTCCGCTTCAAGTAAGGAATTTTCTGCGGCGGTATCGGTTGAGAGTCTAGCGGCAAGCAAAGAACGTTGGAATGCCTCTTGTTTCTTTGACACTTCTTGTGTCTCTTCTGACACAGCAGGTTCAGATTTTTTGGTGTTGTATGCAAGCTGCTGAGCGAGTAATGCACGCTGGAAAGATACAGTCTGTGAATCAGTAGGTAATGAAGAAGAGCTCTCATCCTCCTCTCCATCGTCCGCGTATATGACTTCACAATTTTCCAATTCCGGTGGAAGATGAGGTTCCGTCGTAAAATCTGTTGCTTCGAATGCTTCCACAGCCGCATCCATAATTATATGCTCCACTTCACTTTCAGCCGATTGCGAGTCTGCATAGGTTTCTGGAGTAAGTAAAGCCTCGTCCGACTCTTCCACAAGCGTCTTTGCGGCTGCACAAAGTGGAGTTCGTAACGGATATGTGCTGTCAACGGCATTTCGATATGGATGCTGGGATACAAAAGCAAATCGCGGTGAAATTGCCACAGGCCCGGAGGTGAAGGATGATACGAGGGCGGTTTGGAGGCCGGCTGCCCCGAGGGTGAAGGTCGTAAGGAGTTGCATCTTTCAAACGAATAAGAAGCCGATTTATGCCATTTTTGAATTGATGTGGTTGATTTCAAAAAGCACGGATCACGGATCAAAGATCAAAGTCAACTCCGCGACAGAAAAATAAAGGGGCTAGTGAAGGCGGGAAGTTGTGGTGGCTTGTTTCTTGTGCAAAACAAACAAAACATTTTGACGATGATGATGTGCCAACCATGCCATTTATACGGACTCCATACCACTGCTACCGTGCCTTTACACGCTACATATTCGCTGTGCAGTACCATGGAGGGAAGATGCTGGGATTTTCCTATCAAGGTCCATCAGGAGAGAATTGCATCGTTTACAACCCTGACAAATCGATCCAAGCCGATTTACGTGGTGTCGAATCTGTGGAGGGCAGACTACGACGAGCATTAGATCTATTGGTAGGAGAGAATAACTATCAAAACATTCAAGTGTCGTCGCGTACTGATAGAGGTGTCCATGCTTGGAGGAATACATTGCAAGTAGATATTCGGCCCAGGAGTCAGAAGAAGAAGAAGAAAGTTATCGATGATGCAGATAACCATACATCAGCGCGTGCAACAAAACAATGGAAACCAAAGAACCTGGTTGATGGCATCAATTTTTACCTATCTCGTATTCCAAGTCTGCCACCATCACAAGCAGCTGACGATGAAAATAGTCCGCCACTACACAAGAATGTACGAAACAAAGCATCCAAAGCTAACTTCTACAATCTTCCTTTGAACAACAACGTTACAATTCTATCGTCAGCGGTTGCACCCGATATAATCACACCAAATCAAAATTACGATCCTTCCCTGCCAGAAGACGAATATAATCCAAAAGGCTTGCCATTTGACGTGCGCTTCACTGCTACAAGGAGAACATATGCTTACCGCATATTACATTCCTATGCCATTGAAGCAAAGAGTCCGTCGTATTATCACTCTCAGCCATTTGAACTTGATCGTGTTTGGAGGATTCATGACGACAAAGGCAACATTGGTGAACTAGATGTTGACGCTATGAACCGCGCTGCCAGTCATCTTGTAGGAAGGCATGACTTTACAAGCTTTAGAGGAAAGGGATGTCAGCGATCTACACCGGTGACAACTTTAGATGAGGTAGTAGTACACGGGGAGAGATATCATGGCGTAGTCCCTGGGTTCATGCTGACAAGTGGGATGGAGAATTCATCTGCTGTTTCCAACAGCGACTCGCTGCCTATCCCTGACACTTTCAATATGATAACAATCGTCATCAAAGGGAAAAGCTTTCTATATCATCAAGTGCGCAATATGGTTGCGTGTTTAGTGGAGGTAGGACAAGGAAGACTGAAACCAGACGATGTCAAGGAGATTTTAGAAAAGAAGGATCGTGGTGCTGCTCCAGGTATGGCTCCTGCTCAAGGGCTGTTCTTGGTGGACGTGGAACATGGTGACTTTCGGTTTTGACGCAAACACATCTGCTACATGTTCTAATGATCTTTCATTCACCTGTCTTTTAGAGAATATACAATGTTATATTGCTAAGAAAGATAATCATCAAGAATCTTCTTACTTATATAACATTCACTGCTAACGTTTCTGTATTCTGTACGCTGAGTCCTGAGTCAATCGGGAGAGCACCTTTGATGAACGATGTTGTCGCCGCAGCAGCTCCTCACGCTATGTATTAGCCACGACGCTATCAATTGCTGCTTGATGCTACCTGCTACTCTTTGATGCCCTACTACGCCCTCGGTCCTCGGTTAGGATTGGAACTACTCACTTCATATAATAGCATGATGATTAATCGGCTTTTGTTTTTCCGTCATATTGCGAAGTCAATACCTCAACTCCAACAAAACAATCATGCGATTTTGTCTTTGACTGCAGCTGTTGGTGCTTCGGCAGCGTTTCATTATTACTGCAACGAACCAAATTATATAGAAAGTAACTGGTCAGAGAATTTGTGCAGTCGCAGCTTGGCATTGTGTGAAAAAGAGCTACCAAACAAGTCCCAGTCTGTCGCTGTGGCTGAGACAACATGCTCCAAAACAACATCATTGAAACCTCTGTCTCGAACGACTCTACTACTCTACAATTTGAAGCTACTGTCTTACTCATCACTGCCCGTTCCACGCCTCATCAGCTCCAAAGACCCTTTGTTTTCCTATCCCGAAATCATTCGTGGAGTACGCCGTCGTCAAGCTGATGAAGTGAACTTACAGAATATCCTGTCCTCCAAACGTCTAATGATGGCGAGACAAAGTCAAGATCAACAACAGATGCAACCAATACTACAAGAAGTGAACGAGTTGGTTTATGGGAAAGGCGTCACTCCTCAAATTCGTGAGGATTTCTTGGCACAATATGGATGTGTAGGACATACACCAGATATAGTCAAATACTTGGTAGATGAGTTAGCAAAAGATAGAGGTATTGTTGAAGTAGGTGCTGGTAATGGACAATGGGCGCGTTCCATAAACGACTTTCACAATCTACAGAGAAAGCAAAACAATCCAACTGGAAAGGCTTTTGATCTGGTACTTGCGTTTGACAACATGCAAGAGCTACCTTTATCACCGAAAATATACCATCAAAGAACAGTTCCAGCAAAACAATACTTTTACGACAAAGTAAAACTTGCGTCCCACATTGATGCCGTAAAAGGGTTTGCTTCTCGGGGTAGAGTATTGATGTTGGTGTATCCTTCTCCTGGAAGTATGGCATTAGAAACAGTCAAGGCATACGTTGAATCATCAGATCAAAATGACACAGTAGTTTATGTTGGAGAAGGAATCGGAGGCGCAAATGCGGACGAAGACTTTTTCAATTATTTCTTGGGAAAGACTGGTGATAGTCCAAAAGAAGCAGAGTGGGTCTTGCTGAAAGTAATGGAAGTGAAGCGGTCTCCAGGAGGCAAAGGATATGAAAAGATGTTTGTATTTCAACGCAAACGATTATAATGCAGTATTAGATCTAATCAAATTAAGTTCTATCATAGCCTTCTGTCGCGCAAGAATCGAAAGTACAAGTGCGGAGGCACTTCGTATGTGACTAGGTCATAATGATTATCTTCTTCAAAGTTGCCCGAGGCGCTAGACATGTGCTTGTCCAGCTGCATTGACGTGCATACACCTCTGTCACCATTGTCGTAATTCAAAACTTTATTCGACGGTAGCACTCTCATTTGAAAGCAAACATCGTGCCATTGTTGAGTCGCCCACACTCTCACAACATCTTTCTTGATTTGATATTTCCCCCAAACGCCCCATTTATCTTTGCTACCATAGCCGCGGAGGATCATATTATGGAACCTAGGTATCATCTCCATTGGATGGGCATGTGTCAATGCATACATTACGCGACCATCTTCAAAGAAGTAAAGGTATCGATAGTAAATAGACTCTAACACAGCGCCGACTGGAATGTCAGTCCACATGTCACGTTGGATTTTCTTTACTTCCTTGTACTGCAAGACATATAGACCGCCTCCAACCCTAATCCTTGGTCGAAGCTCGAGCATTCTTCGGTAAGAATTGCCAAACTTATGTACATGCAAGACTTTTCTCTTGGACTGATTGAGATAGATGCGTTGACAAAGCGATTTGTACAATTCCTCACAACGCGTGAATTTCGACCAATGTGGAGATACTAATGCGAGGTTGGCGTGATCGTCAATTGGTAGGAATGCAAAACACTTGCGTAGAATCTCATCTGGGAGTGTGCAAGGAAGTCCGCCTCTCTCGATGATTTCCAAATAGTTGCTTTCTAAATCAACATTCTCAAATCCAGTTAATGATTGTGTTTTTTTGGCAGAGTCAGGCTGCTCAATACCCTCTGAAGAAGACACTGATGAGTCGTCGTCGTCATCATCGTCATCATCACCTTCTGCGACGAAAGGCGGCTGCCAATCAGATTGCTGGTTGTCCGAAACTTGATTTGAAGCATCGTTGTTGGAAACATCACCAGCCGCGTCAGCTCTATCTCGCATATCAGCTGCAGAGCTTACGATAACACCCGATCTAGCTGTTCCAATTATTCCCTCTGATTCATCTACCGCTCTCGTCAGTGACATGTATTCTTCGAATTCACCAATGGTTTTCATTCCATACTGAGTGGCAATCTCTCGGCGTTCATTTCTAGGTAGCAGATGCCATATCGGCCACGTCAACTCCCACTGCCCTCCTGTTGATGATTGTACGTAAAATCTATTTCCATCTTCATCGCTGGTGTGTGAAGTTGTAAGAGTTGTTTCATTATTGTCACCGGTTTTGGGTTCCTCTTCGTCGGCTTGAATATTATCTGCCTCGTACAGCCGCTGCTCCTGATCATCGGCATCTTCTTCGTCATCGTCGATCAACAAGGAGGCCGACCGAAGTTTAGACTCTGAGTTTTCTGGAATGGCAGGCAGTGCCTCATCCCTCTCTCGTGATACCATGGTAGAGTGTTTCGTCAGGTTTGTATTGCTAGAGTCGTAAGCACATGAATATGGTAGCTATTGCGACGCTGTGTACTGTGTGGTTCTTTCCTCAGCTGATGAAGTCTCCAATTTCTGGTTGAATGATTTCTAGGTTGCGATAAACAGCATCGCCTAACTTATTACGTGATATGGAGCTATGGTAGTAGTACAATACTAGCAGCCGAACATTATCATCATCGTCAGAGATGTTCTGGTTTGATGATGATGAGTTGGCTGCTGACCTTCTACATGCGTAGGAATAAATACCTTCTTTGGCGGCAACCATGAATAACTGTTTCGGAAGTCTCGTGTTGTAGGGAATTAGTAGGCCCAATCCAAATTGAGCCAAGGCAAGTACATCAAGCTTCCACAGCATGTAGATAGTTATTAACTTAGCTTCTCTTGGTTTCATCTTGAGTATCGATTATCATAGACGCAGGTCAGAATTTAGAATCTGGCGACTTATGATTTGTTTTGGTGTCTAACATGCCATTCTCTTCCTGCTTCCTGACGCTCGACTGTCTGGAACTTAACTATGCGTCCTCTTAACTGCATCATATTAGACCAGTATGATGCTTTATGGATTATTCTCTTCAAAACGTTCTGTTTAAGTTTAAATAGCTATTACCATACCTCCAGAACATCTGTTCTCTTGGGCAAGTTCATCTCTACAGCGGCTGGAATGAGACCTGGCCCACTTTTTCGTTCTCATACAAGTCCACAGTTGCACCGGGCAATTGAATTTGCTCCAACAAACGAATGTTTACATCAGCAGTCTTCAAATCAACATTACCAGTCTCCTGATCTCGAATATGGTTGATTTGCGCATATAACTTCAACGGCGGGATCGAGTCCTTCTCCTCTCCTTCAGCAGAAGAGAGCTCCAACTCTTTCGTCTCCATCTGCAACAGCATAAATGGATACAATGGCTCCTTGAACAAGCCCCAAATCCATAATCCATCCTTTGGATCGTCAGGATCTTCGCTAAGTTTCCATCTGCTGCTGCTAATTTCCAATGAGAGGACTTCATCACTTCCATCTTCAGATTTGTTACTGCTTGTCAACGATGTGAATAGTCCTTGTGGTGGCTCATATCCTTCCTCTTCAATAAAGTTACCGTTCAATACGAATAGCTGTCCATCGATTTTACGTCCCTGTGTAGTTGTAACTCCGTTGAGTAACAGCCGAAGTCTCCAGTTAGTTGCATCTGTGAGGGTTGCTATTTTGGTATCGACTGCGTCTTGTGCCATTGAGAGACAAGAAGCAGTTCTTGTGGATTGTTGATTTACCGCAAATGCATCAATGCCGACGAGAGACGACACTATGAGTGCAGCGAGAGTAGATAACCAGTACATTTTGCAAGAGGCAGGAAGAAAAGTATTATCCAAGCGAAGCAGCTTGAGAATATGTATTGCAACTATGAATCAACTGTGAAGTGAAAGAGGATGAAAGTTGCTGACAATGATCTCGTGCGTTATTCCAGTGATATTCAAGCTGGCTTGTCAGTATTGTTCCTTTTGTAAGCCAGTGGGAGGCGGGAGGATGAGGTGTTTCACATGAGCTTGCTTGAGGACGACGACGATTTTTGCGCCGTGCCTGCTTACAAGGGGATCGCTCGAAATACCCCCCAAACTTGCCTACCCCCCATCGAAATCTCAGCCTAGCTGAAATTCTTATACCCCCCTCTT
>Ga0209652_1004301_pt1 | contig 10056 bp, 4 predicted proteins | sample SaaInl74LU_5_DNA_FD_184641 | JGI IMG/M metagenome (GOLD analysis project Ga0209652, IMG submission 184641) | Marine microbial communities from expanding oxygen minimum zones in the Saanich Inlet - ESP_74LU_5_DNA (SPAdes) (version 2) | ecosystem: Environmental > Aquatic > Marine > Intertidal zone ...
GTCGCGCTTGCGTTGCAGCTGTTTTGGAAGAAGGGTTCCCTGTACATAGATACTCCGCTGAAGATATTGAAGTTATTCCAGGTACCGCAACTGAACTCAATGTGACACTTTCGCTGTGTTAACCTTATTAACCCTCCATCTCTTGACTCAACGGCTCCTCAACGGCTCTTACTTCATCCACGACATCATAGTACATGACCATGGCGCTGGTTGTGCACTAGCTATACTATTCGATACCCACTCAACACAATGACACGACAACGCCCAAGATCATCATCCGTCCGTTACCTCCTCCTCCCGCTCCTCCTCTCTTTCCTATTCACACTTCACGGAGTCTTCCTAACCCAAAATTTAATATCCTCAAATGACGATGCCAAATATTTCAACGAGGACGATGATTCGCAATGGCGCCTTAATGTGATGATGGGGCGGGGGGCTCCGTTTGATAAGCGGTTGGATGGGATGGTGACTGATGACTTTGATGTGCCGAGTAGTCCTGATGGTGGCGGTGGTGATATTGACGATGGGGCTCCCGCTGAGGAACAATTTCGGGACACCGCCGCTGACGAAATTATGAATCAAGATGGGCGGATATCACCAACAGCGGACAAACGACGGGGCGATACCAATAATAACGACAGCAGCGATACTAACGACGGTGGCTATAGTGCGGCGCAAAGCTTGAAAGAAAAGTTGCGACCCAAACGAAATCCAAAGGGCCATCGATTTCGTGGCTGGATGCATCCCAAAGAATTCAATTTTTGGGATGCTCAGTCACAAAATAAACACGACAGTGACAGCAGTGAAAATAGCAACAACAACAACGATAGTAACGACAGAGCAGCATGGTGGAGAAACAACAGGCTCTGCTTTGAAATAGACTACATCTGCCATCGTCCACAATCCAATACATGGGCATACATGACTTCCTCTAAATGGAAACAAACAGTGTTTCAACCAACCATGGAATTAAAACCAAGTGCATGGAAGTATGATGCGGGGAGGTATAATGCTGAATTACGTGTTGGGATCAAGGTTGATTCACCTACGAGACGAATGGAACATGAAGAGAGTGGTGGGGAGGAGTTTTCATTTGATACGTGTCAATTGTCCACAACTGATACTCATGTTGTATTGCAATCGGTGTTTAATGACATGGTGGGAGAGTTTTATTCTAGGTCGTTGTTGGGGTTGTATCAGACCATGGTGATGGGTGTACAACAAGATGATGATGCCAATAGTACAGACAATGATGAAGCCAAGTCATCACAATCACTAGCACTGCCATGGGAGCAAGATATTCAATTCTACATCCACATTCCACTACGAGGCAAAGAAGTTCTGGATGGACACAAGTTATTCACAGCTGGAATGTTGGCTAATTCGAATGCTGGTATGCCTATGTCATTCTTGGATTTGTTTCAACCGCCGGAAAATGTTGAAGATGACTGTCAATGCTATCGAAAAATGGTCTTTTGTGGGTATGATGTGTATACTCATGATGAACAAGTGAATTCAGAGGATATTGATACCGTGGAACATTACGATAAGAAAAAAAAGGAAGGTGATGAAGAAGAAGACGAGATGGAAAGTAATCCTGGTGACGATAAAGTTGGCAGTGATGAAGATGAAGAGGATGTAGAACGAGCCAACTCAAAGAAAAAGACCGGTACAGACCTTACTGTATCTGACAATTCTTCTCCATCGTTCAAAACCAATCTCAAGTACACACTCTGGTCATCTGGGACTGTAGCAAAACATAAGAAGGATACAATAAATTGCAACAGACGCAGAGGCGAAAAATGCCAGGGCTATGCCAACTTGCGCAGCTTGATGTCTTCTAACTTCGTCAAGCATTATCCCAGCTTGAATGACGATATTATCAAATTTAGGAGAGAGGCGCTACTGACGAAGAGTTTAATCAGTGATGATTACAGTGGAGATACAAAAGAGTGGTTAGTAGTGGGGTTAACTCAACGGACCTACCGTCGAGCGTGGCTTAATCTGCCGACGGTCATGAAGCAATGCAATACCAAATTAAACGATCGAGGTGTCATCTTTATTGAAGTCAATGTGGAGGATACGTCTTCTCCATATGAACAACTAATTCTCCATCGATCACTTGACGTTATGATTGGGGTGCATGGAGCCCAGCTCACTCAAGCAGTTGTGCTGCCACCACATGCACATGTCTTGGAGATACTGCCGTGGGTGCCATCGTACATTAGAGGAAATTGGGTAACACGACGTGATGCCCCCACTCCGCTCGGCATAATCTATCACAATACAGATTTGAATCATGCCGGATATTCGTTGGATAGATCGAGTACAGATCTTTGTGTCGGTGTTGGCGAGGTGGGCAGTGAAGAGGAAAAGGATTGTTTCTTGGGACAACGCAAGATCTTTATTTGGGACAACCGAGACTTTAATGTTGAGCCAGAGGTTATAATACAGTATATTGAAAAGCTCGTCTTGTTTATGCGAGATGACGAGATGGGCAAACTGTGCGCTGAAGTGAAAGATAGATTAGATGAGAGATTCGTCTTGTACAATATTTGGTGTGCAGACGAAGAGGAAGAATCAATCTTGGCAGTGTCTCACTACTACGCCGAGGCGGGGCCAACTGCAGAAGGAGAACAGTACGGCATGGGGAGACGAAAAAAACTGAAGATGGCGAAAGACGAATAGGTAAATACTTAAACACTTATATCTTTAATCCCCTAAGCTGCTTTTTATCAACTTTGTATTTGAGTAGCTAGCCAAAGTTGTCCCTAAATCTAGCGTGGTGGCATGGCAGAAGGTGAGGTGAACTCAAAGTCACCCGTTCTCGGTGCAGTAGTCGGTTGCCCATAAGTCTGCGCTGACTGATAGCCACCCTGTGACACTGCCGAGTCTCCAAGGGCCATTTCTCCCCAAACGTCCAAATTGGATGCACTCATTGTTCTACCACCCATTGAACCACCCATCACATTGTACGCTCCCGGTTGCGTCTCTATATTCATTTTGTCTTGGGATGGAGCCTTGATGAGACTAGCAATCGCATCAGTGCTGGGGTTCTGCTTCATACCCGATGTAGCAGACACATTTCCACTTCCCAAGTTCTCTATCATTTGCTCTTGTTTCTGCACAATCTTACGCAACTCGGAAATCTGTTCCACCAAGTCTTCGTTTGGTGCAGTCGTGCCACCAGACTCTTGGCTCTTACGAGCGTATCTGAGGATATTGCTCACAACTACGTCAGACGATAAGGCGTTGTGGTAGAGCAACCAAGTCTGGATGTGGTGAGGAATTTGAAGAACAGCCAAGACGAAGAGAGGGATGAAAATGATATGTCCGCAGACCAAATCATGAATGAAGTAGAACTTCTTCACGAATTTGCTTCCAAAGAGAAGGCCAACCTGACAAATGGCTCCAATTCCATAGTATGCTGCGAATCCGTATCGAATGAAATTGGAATCCTCAATGAAAGCGGTCAAAATACTGACCATCAGACCAACGGCAATGAGGATGCCGATGGTACGACGGACGGGGTAGGGCATCAAGTGCTCCACCATTGACAACAGCCACCAACAAATGAAGAGGATGACAATGCTTGCTACCACGATCGAAACTCCAACGATAGGCTTGTTCAATGTCGTATCAGCCCTTGCCAAGTCAGATCTAGCAATACCTTCAGCAACGGTAAGGTACAAGATAGCCTTAATGATGAACCAACCCTTCGAAGTCAAAGGCATCTTGCTGTAAAAGCTCGTTTCCTCACTCCACCACATCGACCAACTGCGAGAAGCTCCTCCGGAGTGTCCTCGCATCCAAGATACCCACTTGACATAATCAGCAGTCACCATATTCCAGTCAAATGTTAGCGGATTGAACCAGAAAGGACTAGCAATGAAGGACAGGGAAGCCAACCAAAGCGACCACGTTCGACCAAAATACTGCTTCGCCTCAGAGTAGAATCCCATGATGACTAGCCCTGCTCCCATTTCAACGCCAAGATACAAATGACTTGATGCAAAGAATCGGTACAACTCGTCCATAGGTGTATGCTGCGTCACAAATCCACGACCAGTAGGACGGTACTTGGCTCCACCGACAAGGATAGTTTGCGTCATGTAATTGGCCTTGGTTTGGATATGGAACATGAAGTGAAGAGGCCCTCCGGTAGCAAAGACTTGAATTAATTCTTGAAGACTAGCCCACCACCCACGTTCAACTCCAAGCGTCGAGAAGAGAGGAATGGTATGCAACAATCCAAGACCTCCAAGTAACATTTGAATAGTTCCCATCGGAGTAATAAGACGATCGCCAATCTTCTCAAGGTCGTAAAGAGCCAAAATCGCCATCAGGTAGACAACCACATAAATAGTAATCACAGTGAGAACGTTGGAAAAGTAGTGCCCGATTCCACCAAAGTAGTAAGAGAGGAGACGAGAGAAGTCGAGACGCTGACAAAGACGGTAGACATCACGTGAGAGACTCTGCTCTCCGGCACCCTGACTTAGCTTGGCTTCGAATTGATAGATTTGACTCATACCGACATCTCGCCCCTTACCAACTTGAAGATATTCCTTGAATGCAACTTGACCACCACGGATCGCATTATTGTACCCAGCGAAGATATCCTCTGAAAGATTGATTCCCTTGGAACTCTTACTAATACCTCCTCGAGTGATGAAAAAGAGCTTGTCGAAGACATCGGGGTGACCATAGTGAAGACGGATACACAACGGTTTCGTAAGCACACGCTGTCCGAGAGTAACAAATGAAGTTTCTTGCAATGCCATGTAGTTCGCCAAGGAACTGACACTTCCTGTGAAGATGTGCTCACGCAGTCCCAAAATAGTGGTGGGCATTGGACCATCTCTCTTAGCGAATTCCTGGAGCGCATTACGCATCTTAAGGGCTTCTTCAAAGTATCCCTCTTGGTTCATATCAATAGTCTGCACAAACTCTCCGCGGGAAAAGATCATGGCATGGTTCTGATTCTCGGGCTTTCCTTCTCCTAAGATGGGGTTTCCGGGCAAACGAACACGATAAATCTCCTGAATACCACCGTTACCATCGCTCTTCACAAGGCATGAGTAGAATCCCATCTCTCCAGAACGGTTGAGGCGTGCAGCATCAATGTAGGCGATACGCAAATGAGGGTAGCGATGCATGAGGTCGTCAATATCTTCAGCCTTGGGGTCTTGATCCTTCTTCATTTGACCGTAGACCTGACAAGAAACGATGTATCCAAACTTTTCACCCATCAAATCATTCGTCGTGTCATCATCAAGACGCTCCAAGTTGGCCAGCAAACGTAGCGCTTTCTCAAAATACATCATGCCACTGACAGTTCTGTTCAAAGTTTGCGCACGGATACTTGCCCACTGCCTTGTCTCAGTTGCAACCTCCTTCGACCAAACCTTATCCTCGTCTTGCAATCCCATACGTTCCAAGAAGTTGGCCCAATCTGGCTTGAACAAGGTTTGCAAGTAAAGCATGGTGGACACTCCCAAAGCATCAGATCGAGACTCCAATTCACTCTTATTGAGAGTGACAGTTTCCTTGTAGTAGGGAGTCAGCACGTTCCAAGAGAACATATCATGAATTGATGGTGCATTCGGCATATCCATGAAGAGAGAGTTGACGAAGAAAGTCAAACGACGGCGTGCCTCCTTTGACTTTGGCTCCACTTCATCGGGGTGGCAAGCAACAAGACCTTGCAACTTGGTCAAGACAGACTTGAAAATGTCGCTGCGTGACAAGTCATCGAGGGCATCAGATGCATACGCATCATCCCAGAAGAATCCATTCTCCATACTGAGAGCAAACGTCAAGCGGTCCATCACTTCTTTACCTTCACGGTCTGAGGCGTTCATAATACCCTTCAAAGAGTTGACGAATGCACGGCATTTGTCACGTGTCTGGTCGCGAAGTGCATCGATAATGACAACATTTTCGTCCTTCTTCTGAGTCTGAACCAAAGGAGTTTGAGCAACATTTCCAGCACTCAAGGCACCGGCGGAAATAGATCGGCGAATGCCCTTTGCAGGAGGACCTGTTGGTTTAGCCATAGATTTCTTTTTGCCTGTAGAGCGACGCTGAAGAGCAGGCTTGCGACGACTAACACCCTTGAGAACATTGACTAATCCTACCAAACCGTTGACAATACCACGAATCTTGGCAATCTTCATGTGATCAGACATGGTACCATTCTCCACCCATTTCATGACGTAATTGATGATGAAGACAGCATCGTCGTTGTGGACAGGACCCAAAAGCTTAAGCAATACATGGCTTCCAAGTTCCCAAACTTCCGCAATTGCCGTTCTCATGGTGACATGATTCAAGATAGGTTTGAAGAGCTCATTGTCGGTGGGTTGATAATCATCCACCATCTGACCTTCCAACAAGTCCAGGGCTTCGTCGACAACTCCGGCGGTTTGGAACACTGGGAGGTAGATAGCCTGGCTGAATCCTTCAAAGCGGCTGAATTTCAAGTAATCACGCTCTTTGTTCGAGATCAAATCCTCTGTACGAAAGTGATCAATGACTTCATTCCAAACCGTGCTGAACATGACCCACTTTTGAATACGAACATCCAACAAACGGTTCACGTATCCCTGCAACTTGTGAGGATCATTTCCCAACAAAGACTGACCTTCCTTGCCCAGATTAGGATTGGACAAAGATTGACGACGACTGTCAAGACTTCCCTCAGAGGCACCAAAGTTCAGAATGCTTGCCGAAGACCCACGACGTGAACCTGCATCAGGAGAAAGCATCTTGGAGCAGAAGTGCTCGGGAGCACGTCCAAAACTGTTGCGAATGTCCTTCATACTGCGGATATCTCCAAGGTGATCAGAAAAGCCGACGGATGTACCTGCAAATGCTTGCCATACGGAGTACCAAATGCTCATATCGATACAGTACACGATGAACTGAGGAAGCCAACGAAGTCCAAGAAGGAGACTCATCTTGATGAAACTCTGCTCAGGGTAGTTGGCGAAGTCATCCGTGAGTTCAATTGTAGGGAGAACCATGGAATAAACCTCAAAGACGTAAGAAAAGTACAGCTTCCAAGCGATGAGAGTAGCCCAAAAGAAGACGTAAACTGTTGTATGCTTGAACGACTCGTGCATCTCCTTTGCGGTGTAAAGACGGCTGATAGGGAATAGGATGTTCAAAAATGTTTGGATGTAATCATTCCTGCTCGTGAAGAGTTTCGTCGTGATTGAGGGGACCAAGTTGGTCATGGCCTCCACAATGTACGGCACCATACAGAGAAGGGAGAGCCAGACATACTGCCACCACCAAAATGTCGAGTCTGCTTCGATACCAAGATAACTGCCCTTGGATGGTCCATAAGTCCACATCAAGTACAAAGTCTGATACACCAAGATGAGGAAGCGTGCCACGAGGACAAAGACAGATCCAAAGATGGACGTTCCAGCCAAATGAATACCAGGATAGCTCGCCCAAACTTCCAACAATGCCCAAACGATACTCAGAGCGTTGAAGATCCAAAAGACTCCACTGGCAACCTCGAGGGTAACAACCCAACCCCAAACCAAATCGTGCGAGAATGCCACAACTGCCAAGAGGTAAAAGGTAACAATATGCCACTCAATGACACGACTCAAGGCCATAACACCACGCAACCAAGAACGTTTCTCAAGGAAGGTCTTTGGTGCATTGAGCATTCCAACGGTAATAGGCTGTTGCATCTCGCCAGGTAGAGGAGCAGTCAAGCGGTTGTTGGGATCTTCACTGTCAGTACGTTCATTGGGATCCTCGCAGGAGTAACGGTATTGGAGACAATCACGTGACCAGAAGAATTCATTGAAGTCATCGTAGTTACGTTTGTTGATGTGATCCGCATTGGATTTCATGTTCTGTGTGATGAAGAGAATGAAAAGAGAAGAGCACAATCAAGTTAGATACAGATTCACATACTACACATATCAAAATCAAACAACAACCAACTACTCACCGCACTCAAAATCTTAAAGATGGGAGTAACCACACAATCCAAAAAGTGTCCAGCATACAAACTCCTCTGATTCTGCTCCATAGTATACTCCTCCATCATCTTATGATACAAAAACCACAAACACTCGGGCATATGACGGATATTACAAGCCTCACCCCAAACACAAAAGAACATGACCAAATCGACGACTCGGGAGGCGACGGAGGGTGGTGCCGCCATGCCAGCCGTGGAGGTGGACATTTTGGAAAAGTTGGGTGGCACACCTTGATAACGACACCATTTCATGTAGTTACTGAATACCTTGGCGTGTAGTGCGTGGATAGGTGAGGGTGGTTGTAAGGCGGGTGGCAAAATGTGACTATTCATGTACCGACGATGATTCGACAACAGAATCAACAAATGTTCCGCCTGATTGCGTACCGAAGCATCTTGAAATCCAAAAAAGTTCCCAAGATCTTCACATGCCGAGTAGACCATGTTGGCATATTCAGAAAGACGGGGTGGTAGATCTGCCGGATCGAACATGTTGAATGCATCGGGATTTGCGGGGGGTGGTGCTGCGTAGACTGGTTGGGGGGTGACGTTGGTGTTTGGTTTGAGTGTCATGTCATCCCCTTTAATGTCGGCGTCGTCGGTGGTGTTGGTTCCAAGTTGAGTGTACCCTGCGCCACCGGAGGTAAAGACACGAAGTAAAGCGGAGTCTCTGTAGATGGTAAAGGCAGCGGTGATGGCAGATGCTACAAGCCATGTTAGGGATGCCACGTGTGCATCAAGTTTAGCGGATGTAGTAGCTCCATCAGTTCCCAAGATGGCATTGGTGAAGAATTGAAACATGGAGGGCATGGCGATGGTGGAGGCAAGACCACCGATGTTGATGATGGTGGAGAGTGGGAGGGTGAGTGGATTGTGGAACCTGAGTTGATAAGATACGATTGTGATGGATTGAATGATGGAGAGATCAAGTGAAGAATAGAGTTAGTACATTCATTACAACATGATGAATAATAATGGAATCCGAACCAAAGAATAGAATACAATCATCCATATCAACTCACCTGGTAGCCAAAGCACCCCCCACAACAGCCAAAACTGGCCCCCACATGACAAAGTCCCCCAACACTCCACCACTTTCACCACCCATCAATCCCTTTGGCAAAATCGTCACCAAACCAATCCCAACTCCACAACCAAGCGTAACCCCACCCATAGGACGGGGCAACAAACTCCCCAACGCCGCACCCACCAACGCCGCATAAAAACTCAACACCAAAAGCGCCACATGAGACAATTCCATATCCCTCCCGCCACTACTCGTATGAACCATCATGGGCAACAGGTACGCATACGTTAGAAATGAACTGAGCGTTGCGGTAACTAATGCCGAACTCAATCGTGGTTTGGAACGCAATCCGGCAGATAGGTAAGATAGAATGAGTGCCGTGGCGATTCGAGTGAGGGGGGTGAGGAGATGCCATGCGATTGTTATGCGGGCACCTTTGGTGACTACGCCGCCAAAGTCCTCGTTGGTGAAGATGCGGCTTAGAATCTCCATCATGATTGAATTGTTGTTTGTTTGTTGTTTGAATAGTATTGATGATGTATTCTCCGAGTTTAGTGTTCAAACCAAGATGAAGCACAAATCTCAATCTGCAGATCCTCTCTGCTAACTTTCCTCCACAACTGCAGCAGCAAGCCTAATTTATAATTAGAATTGTTGCGTCTCCTCCTCCTTTGATATCAACTATATATATAATTCAACAGAGCCTCTTCCAAAGAATAACTCCCATTGACAAGAGAGCGAGATGGCAGTTCGTTCAAAAACGATCGTCGATGTCGTCGAGGAAGAGCGTTGATGATGTAACAAAAATCGTGATGTCGGCTGTGCAGGAAGATACAGCTGACGTTTGTGTGACGGAATTAAGAAATTGATGGAATAGGGAATTTGGGGACGATGGAAGGAACGAAGAAGGAAGTACGTCATTAGGGCTATTTTAGATGATGGGGGAGATGTGTGTCTGAAATGGTGTGAAGGAGGGAGAAAACAGCAGCTGCTAGATTTGTCGTAACGACACCATCTT
>Ga0209652_1004302_pt1 | contig 10054 bp, 6 predicted proteins | sample SaaInl74LU_5_DNA_FD_184641 | JGI IMG/M metagenome (GOLD analysis project Ga0209652, IMG submission 184641) | Marine microbial communities from expanding oxygen minimum zones in the Saanich Inlet - ESP_74LU_5_DNA (SPAdes) (version 2) | ecosystem: Environmental > Aquatic > Marine > Intertidal zone ...
ATAAAGCTCAAACAGCTGTGGCGTCGTGGTGGTATCATGAAGCATCGCAGAGCAGTTCCAACGTAGGGATAACGCAAAAGCGCCAGCACATAAGGTGCTGGCGCTTGTTAAACACGTAATCCCAAGAAGGGTAAATATAGCAATCTAACGCTTTGGACCATTCGACTTGGTGCGCGGCTTACGCGGCCCACCTTCGGCTTTTGCGGCAGCATTGCGCGCTTGGTTCTTTTTGCTATTTGATTTGCCTTTAGGGGGCGGTGGGCCTTTGGGGCCAGATTTACCGTATGGCTTGCCAGAAGGTTTTTCACCGGGCTTCCCACTTGGTTTCCCTGCACCTTTAGGGCTACGCGGCTTAACAGCACCTTCGTGGGTTTCAGTCAGGTTTTCACGTGGCGCACGATACGGCGCTGCAGCTTGCTCATCACTGCGGGGTTTCTTGGTGCGCGGTTTGCGCGGCGCATCCTCGCGGCGCGCGGCTCCTTTGCCCTCGCCTTTTGGACCAGCAGGATGCCAATCACCCTTGGGTTTAGAGCCTTTGTAAGCAGGCTTGCCACCGCGCGGCGCACCGCCGCCGCGTGGACCAGATGCACCAAGATTGGGTGCCCGGTCCAGCTTCGTCAGCTTGGCGCCTTCAACATTCATGTCAGAACCAATCTCGGCCAAAAAGCGTTCGACGGATTCATCACGAATTTGAACATAGCTCTCGTCTTGCTGAATTCGGATTGCACCGATGTCATCTTTATCAAGACCACCAGCTTTGCAGAGCATAGGCAGCAAGCGGCGCGGCTCAGCGCCGTCCTTGCGGCCACCGGCCACAGAGAACCATGTGCTAGCGCCAAATTCTTCGCGCGGTTTTGGTGCAGCATCGGCCGCACCCAACTCTTCTGGTGCAGAGCGGTTGGCTTTATACAAACGCAAATAGGCAGCGGCCAATTGCTCGGGCGTGAATTGGGCAGCAAGGCCGTTTACGGCTTCCATCTCACCTTCAGCGATTGCCTCAGACCATGCAGGATCCGCCAACATCCGCTCATCATCACGGGCGTTCACCGCATCGGCAGAAGGCGCTTGGCCCCAGACTGCCTGAACCTTTGCCATACCCAAAATACGTTCGGCTTTTTTGCGCACTTTTGGCGTGACGATCAGCGCAGACACACCCTTGCGACCCGCACGGCCCGTACGGCCAGAACGGTGCAACATCGTCTCGTGGCTACCCGGCAATTCAGCGTGCACAACAAGATCAAGGTTCGGCAAATCAATGCCGCGCGCAGCAACATCTGTCGCAACACAAACGCGGGCACGACCGTCGCGCATGGCTTGCAGCGCGTGTGTCCGCTCGTTTTGGGACAACTCACCAGACAACGCCACAACCGAAAAACCACGGTTCGACAGGCGTGTCGTGATGCGGTTCACCATCGCGCGGGTGTTGCAGAAAACAATCGCGTTTGGCGCCTCATAGTAGCGAAGCACGTTGATAATGGCGTTCTCACCATCGCGAGGCGATACAGCCATTGCATGATATTCAATGTCAGCGTGTTGCGATGTTTCAGCTTTGGTCGAGACCCGCACCGCATCTTTTTGGTAGCTTTTCGCAAGGTTCGCGATGGCCTTTGGCACAGTGGCCGAGAACAGCAGCGTTTGCCGCTCATCCGGCGCTTCGCCCAAGATAAATTCAAGATCTTCCCGAAAGCCCAGATCAAGCATTTCATCAGCTTCATCCAGAACAACCGCGCGTGTCTGGCTGAGATCGATCGAACCACGCATAATATGATCGCGCAGACGGCCCGGCGTTGCCACGACAATATGTGCACCACGGTCAAGCGCACGACGCTCGTCGCGCATGTCCATCCCACCAACGCAAGACGCCATCACTGCACCGGCTGGGCCATAGAGCCACGCCAGTTCGCGCTTTACCTGCATCGCAAGTTCGCGAGTTGGTGCAATGATCAACGCCAGAGGGGTGCTTGCCCGCTCAAAACCATCACCATCGCCCAAAAGCGTTGGCGCAATCGCAAGCCCGAAGCCGACCGTTTTGCCCGATCCTGTCTGCGCTGAAACCAGCATATCAGCGCCAGTAAGAGCTGGATCAGAGACCGCCTCTTGAACCGGAGTAAGTTTGTCGTAGCCTTTGGCGGCCAGAGCGTCAGCGATGGTTTTTTTCACGTCAGGGTCTTTCAATAAGGTCGTTGGCCCCTGAAGGATATACGGGGGACGATATGATCAACGATTCACTTGGTTGAGTGCGCCACTAGAGTGTTGTGAGCCGTTTGTATAGGGGCAGTTGCATATGTCCCCTTTACAAAACGCAGCGTAGCCCTATGCCTACCGCTGCATTTTGACGCTATCACGCGTCTTTCTGTATCCATGCCCAGTTCGATCGGCACATATCAAACAGATCGCGCTTGGTCTCGAACCCCAGCACCTCGCGGGCCAAAGTTGCATCCGCTAAATAAACAGCAACGTCCCCTGCACGGCGCGGCGCGACGCGGTAGGGTATCTTGATGCCCGACACCGCCTCATAGGCACGGATAACCTCAAGGACGGAATAGCCCTGCCCAGTCCCAATGTTGACGGTGTGCCCTTGGCCAGTGGCCTCAATCGCATCAAGCGAGCGCACGTGCCCTTCGGCCAAATCCATGACGTGGATGTAGTCGCGCACGCCGGTGCCATCAGGGGTGGGGTAATCATCACCGTACACAACTAATTCCGGCAGACTGCCGGTAGCCACGCGATCAATGTAGGGGAGCAAATTGGCAGGTATGCCATTGGGACGCTCGCCGATTGCGGCACTTTCATGGGCACCAATGGGGTTAAAATAGCGCAACACCCCAAACGACCACCGATCATCATTGCTGCCAACACGCTCAAGCATTTGTTCAGAGCTAAGCTTGGTAAATCCATATGTGTTGACGGCAGAACGCTCGGCTGTTTCGGGGATGGGGAAAATCTCCTGATCACCGTAAACCGTTGCGGATGACGAGAAAACCAAATTGAAAACCTCGGCCTGCTCCATTGCGCGCAGCAGCGTCAAAAGACCACCGATATTTGTTTCCAGATATGCCAGCGGCTGCGCCTCGCTCTCGGCCACAGATTTGAGAGCGGCAAAATGCACCACACCAAAGAATGCATGATCTGAAAATACCCGCTCCAGAGTAGCCGCATCCGTGACATCGCCCTCGATGAAAGTCAGGTGATTGTGCCCAACCAACGTGCCAAGTGCATCAAACACGGACCGCTCGGAATTTGACAGATTATCGAGGATCACCACTTGGTAGCCCGCCTCAACCAGTGCGACAGCGGTATGCGAGCCAATGTAGCCAAGCCCGCCCGTCAGCAAAATAGTGTGTCGCGTCATCTGAAACTCACCTCATAGGCGCACATCGCCCGCCCTCTTGATGCCAAACAACCACGCGGGCGTCTAGCGATCAGAGGTTTCCCAGTTGGGATTGATCCACGGCTCAAGATTGCTGGGTGGCAATGGCGCGCGGCCCAAAATATGGTCAGCCGCTTTTTCGCCTGTCATGATCGACGGCGCGTTGAGATTGCCATTGGTCACGTTCGGGAAAATCGAGCTGTCCGCAACCCACAAGCCGTCAACGCCGATAACGCGACATTCAGGATCAACCACAGCCATTGGGTCATCCGTCCGGCCCATCTTGCAGGTGCCACATGGATGATATGCGCTTTCAACGTGCTCGGCTATAAATGCATCAAGCTCTGCGTCCGTTTGCACATCTGCCCCGGGCTGGATTTCTTTACCGCGATATGGATCAAAAGCCGCCTGACCAAAGATTTCACGCGTGAGGCGAATGCAGTGGCGGAAGTCCTTCCAATCATCAGGGTGGCTCATGTAGTTGAACAAGATCTTAGGCTCGGCCGCGGGATCCGCAGATTGCAGCGTCACTTGGCCCCGCGATTTTGACCGCATTGGCCCCACATGCGCCTGCCAGCCGTGCCCTTCGGCAGCGGCCTCACCGTTGTATTTCACAGCAATCGGCAAGAAATGATACTGAATGTCGGGGTACTTCACACCCGCTTTTGAGCGCACAAACGCGCAGCTTTCAAAGCCGTTACTGGCCCCCGCCCCCGAGCGGTTCAAAACCCACTCCAAGCCGACTTTGAATTTGCCCCATAGCGACCAATGTTTGAACAGCGTGATCGGTTGAGTACAGGCTTGCTGAATATAGAGTTCAAGATGATCTTGAAGGTTCTGCCCGACCCCCGGCCTGTCCGCGATCACCTCAATGCCGTGCGCTTGGAGGTGTGCTGCTGGCCCGATGCCTGACAGCATCAAAAGTTTGGGGGAATTAAAAGCTGATGCACTTACGATCACCTCTTTATGCGCCTTCACAAAACCTTTTGACGTTTCCACGCCGACACAGCGTTTACCGTCAAAGCGCAGCTTGTGGGCCTCGCATTTCTTCAGCCGCACTTTGCCCTTAGCCAATGCAGGCTTCAAATATGCCTTGGCCGCAGACCAACGCGAGCCTTTGTGGATTGTGGCGTCAAACGCCCCAAAGCCTTCTTGCTTGGTGCCGTTGTAATCTTCTGTCACTTCAAAACCGGCCTGCGCGCCAGCTTCGACAAATGCGTGATAGAGCGGGTTCTCTTGGGGCATTTTGCTGACGTGCAGCGGCCCATCCCCGCCGCGGAAATCTGAAGGACCGCCGTTCCAGTTTTCCATGCGCTGAAAGTAAGGCAGAACATCGGCGTAGCCCCAGCCATCTGCGCCGGCCTCAACCCAGCCATCGTAGTCCATTGCATGGCCACGGACATAAATCATGCCATTGATCGAAGAAGACCCACCCGTCACTTTGCCGCGCGGTGCAATGATCTTACGGCCGCCTAAATGCGGCTCTGGCTCTGTCTCATAGAGCCATGTGTATTGCTTCATATTAAGCGGAAACGATAGCGCACCGGGCATGTTGATAAGAGGGCCCCAATCAGAACCACCTGCCTCAAGAACCAAAACATCGCAGCCCGCCTCACCGAGACGGGCCGCAATCGCGGACCCGGCTGAGCCGGATCCAATAATTACATAGTCAGCTTCCAAGAAAGCCTCCTTTTACAAATCAACCTTTACCCTTCCAAGGGACCAACCATTTTTCAGCCAAACGCATCAGAACGTCGATGCCAAAGCCAATGATGCCGATCAGAATGATCCCCATCAAAACAATGTCAGTGTCTTGGAATTTAGAAGCGGCCACAATCATTTTGCCCACGCCCTTTTCAGCCGCGACCAATTCTGCTGCAACCACTGTGCCCCAGCAAACCCCCATCGCAACCCGTGCTGCGGTGAAGATTTCCGGCAGTGAGTTTGGGATGATCACGTGGCGCAAAATCTGAACTTTGGACGCACCCAAAGAGTAGGCCGCGTGTACCTTGGAGATTTTAACACCAGACACACCGGACCGTGCGCCGATCGCCATAATCCAAAGAGCTGCCAAGAACAGCAGAATGATTTTGCCCTGCTCGCCAATGCCCGCCCAGATAATGACCAGCGGGATCAGCGCCAGAGGTGGCACGGGACGCATGAACTCAACGATTGGATCGAACCAACCACGGAACCAGTCAGACAAACCCATCGCGTAGCCAAGCGGAATACCGACCAACGCACCAAGGAAAAAGCCGACGATCACACGGAAAAGAGAGAACGACAGGTGCTCAGCCAAGGTAACGTTTTGATACCCTTCAGCCCAGACAGAAACGAGGCGCGATGCCACAGAGTCAGGTGCTGGAAGCCAGATGTTTTCCATCTGCCAGCCCTTGCCTGGTTCAAAGTTCAACGTGCCCTTATCGGTCAACGCAACACGGCCAAAGCCCACATCAACGGCGTTGTCTTTGCTAATTGCGCGGCCATCAACCGAGACGATTTTCGCCCCTTCAGAGCGGTTTGTTTCGTCGTTCTTATCCCAAAGGATCAGCTTAGAACGATACGCCTGAACAGCCAAAAAGTCGTCCTTGGCAAAGCCAGTGCCCGCCGCCACTTCCTGGCTTGGAACTTCGGCACCTTTTTCAAAGACTGAAACGAAAACAGTCGCCTCATCTTGGTTTCCGTTGGCATCTTCAACTGTGTAGACAAAGCTGCTGTCACCAACAAATGGACCGGGTGCGTGGAACATACCGGGCAACCAGTTGGAGCCTGTGAAAGCGCCCCAAATCACAAAGATCAGCGCGATTGAAATGACCGACGCGGCTTTGTCTGATACCACTGCGCTTTCGTCACCAAAAGTAACCGTTTTGAGCGATGTATAATCGGCCTTGGGGGTCATTTGACGGCGAACGAACCGCCAAACAGTCATCGCCAGCAAGATAATCGCGATGTAGCCAACAAGTGCAGGAAGCGCTTGGGCGATAGATACAAACAGGACGAACAGTTCGCCGCCCAGATCAGATAAAATCTGTCCCATTACGCGCTCTCCTCACTGCGGCCCATGATTTCTTCTTCCATGTCCCAGATCATTGTCAGAATTTCTTCACGTGTTTTCGCATAGTCAGGATGCTTTTTGACTTCGCGAAGGTCCGCGCCAACACCCAGTTCCGCAAACGGCAAACGGTATTCTTTATGAATACGCCCCGGACGCGGCGCCATAACCAGCAGACGTTCACCCAACAAAAGCGCTTCTTCAACAGAGTGCGTGATCAGGATAATTGTTTTGCCGGTCTCTTTCCAAAGCTTCAGAACCAGCCCCTGCATTTTTTCGCGGGTCAGCGCATCAAGCGCGCCGAGCGGCTCATCCATCAAGATGACGTCAGGTTCGTTGCACAGACAGCGCGCAAGCGAAACGCGCTGCTGCATACCGCCAGACAATTCGTAAACTGCCTTTTCCTTAAAATCTTGAAGGCCGACGACATCCAACAAATGATCGACTTTTTCGCGCTTTTCAGCTGTTGGCATGCCCTTCATCGAAGGACCAAAGCCAACGTTGTCGCGCACGGACATCCACTCGAACAGAGCACCTTGCTGAAATACCATGCCACGGTCAGCAGACGGGCCGGAAACAGTGCCACCGTTCAGGCGAATTTCGCCGCCCGTCGGCGCAAGGAAACCTGCGACGATGTTCAAAAGGGTTGTTTTACCACAGCCCGAAGGCCCCAAAACGCTTAGCAACTCGCCTTTTTTCAGGTCAAGGCTGACGTCTTTCAAAGCTTGCACCGCGCCACCATTAGGCAGCTCGAAGCGCATAGATATATTATCTATCTCAAGGCCACTCATTGCGCCTCTCCGATCATTTGTTGGATGTTGTCGTTGAAAATGTACGTCTCAAAAAACGGGCAGCGCGGTACAAAAAATCGCGCTGCCCAAGGTCGTGAAGTGTTTAGTTCATCGCTGCTTTGAGGCCAGCGGTGTTCACTGTTGCGTCATAGCTTTCGAGTGCGGATGGGATTGAACCCGCGTTAACGAAAACGTCCGCAACACCCTTCATGAAGCTTTGCGCGTTGCCGCCCAACCATGCTGCTGAAAGCTGTTGCTCAACTGTTGGGAAGCTGAATGTTGACAGTGTTGAAGCTGTATCTTCTTCAGACATACCCGCGTCTTTCGCGATTACTGGGAGCATTTTGGCGTGGTTCGCGCTGTCTGCCCACATTGCGTTCGCATCTGCTGTGACTTTCAAGAACGCTGCAAGTGTGTCGCTTTCTTCTGCGATGAACGAAGCTGGTGCAGTTGTCGCGTCAAAAACAAGGATACCGAGTGCTTCTTTTTCTGCGCCTGTCAGCAACACGTTACCGTGCTCTTTCATGCGACGCAGCGCGCCACCCCAGCCACAAGCCATATCGATTGAGCCTTGAGCAAGCGCAGCAGCACCTTCAGCAGGCGCCATGTCAACAACTTCCATGCCGGCTGTATCCACGCCAAAGTGGTTCATTTGGCTCAGGAAGCCGTAGTGCGCAGCAGTGCCGAGTGGCACAGCAACTTTTTTGCCAGCAAGCTCAGCTGCAGATGTTTTGTCGATCTCAAGACCAGAGGCCACAACGCAGTTGTCGTTTTCTGAGTAGCTTACAGCCACGTCAACAACTTGGATGTCTTGACCCGCAGACGCGGCCACAACGAACGGTGGGATACCTTGGCTTACAGAAATCTGCACGTCGCCGGATGCCATAGCAGCTGACATTGCGGTGCCTGTGTCAAAAGAGACCCAGTTAATTTTCTTGCCGAGTGCTTCTTCATACATGCCTTCTACTTTGGCAAACTGGAATGGCATCGGCCACTCAAGGAAGTAAGCAACTGTGATTTCTTCGTGGCCAGCAGCGACAGCAGCTTGCGCACCTGTCAGCATAGCTACGCCAGCGACAGCACCCATCAATTTGGACTTAAGTGTCATATTTTGAACTCCCATGTTCATTTTTGGCTCTTATGTTGAGCGTCTTACTTGGAACCTCATATTTGAGGCTCTGACGCGTTGATAACGCGGATGCCGTGGTTGGCCCACAGAGCAATCGCATTAAAGCAAACATACATATCGAATTTAAGAAACCCTAAAGTTGGCGCCTCGAGAGCACAAAAGCGACATTATCGCTGCGGGTGCCAAAATTTTGAGCGCGTTTGCAGACGCAGCAAGGAATTGAAACTACATAATTTTTTGAAGCTTTCCCAAAATCTGGTAAATTTACGGTTGTTTAGAACGCGACAAACCACAACCAACTGGCTATAAATGTGGTGTAAAACTGGCCCTATTTGCAAAGTCTAAATTTCGGGCAATGCTTGTGTATATTCTGCAATTTAACGCGAGGTCCGACTCATGGACGGTAACTTTTCTTCGAATGATATCAGTGCTGTAGTCGACGCCGACCGCAAGCACGTCTGGCACCACCTGATTCAGCACAAGCCCTTTGAGACCGGCGAACCCCGAATTATTGTCGAGGGAAAAGGCATGTTGGTGTGGGACCAAAATGGCAAAGAGCACCTTGATGCAGTGTCAGGCGGCGTATGGACCGTCAACGTTGGATACGGCCGCGAAAGCATCGCAGATGTCGTGCGTGACCAGCTTGTAAAACTGAATTATTTCGCCGGTTCAGCAGGCTCAATTCCTGGCGCTTTGTTTGCAGAAAAACTGCTCAGCAAAATGCCTGGAATGACACGCTGCTACTACGCAAACTCCGGCTCTGAGGCGAACGAAAAAGCATTCAAACTTGTACGCCAAATTGCAGCCAAAAGATACGGTGGTAAGAAGCATAAAATTTTGTACCGCGACCGCGATTATCACGGCACAACGATCACTGCGCTTTCCGCAACTGGTCAAGATGAGCGCGCCGCACAGTATGGGCCATTTACGCCGGGGTTTGTGCGCGTGCCGCACTGCCTTGAGTACCGAAAGCACGAGCAAGATGGCGCGCCTGCGGAAAATTACGGTGAATGGGCTGCAAACCAGATCGAAGAAGTTATCCTGCGCGAAGGGCCAGAGACTGTTGGCGCGCTCTGCCTTGAGCCAATCACAGCAGGCGGCGGCGTCATCACTCCCCCCGATGGATATTGGGAGCGGGTGCAAGAAATCTGCACGAAATATGACATTCTACTTCATATCGACGAAGTTGTCTGTGGCGTAGGCCGCACGGGCACGTGGTTTGGGTACCAACACTATGGCATCAAACCTGACATGGTCACGATGGCGAAGGGTGTCGCCTCCGGCTATGCCGCGATCTCATGCCTTGTCACAACTGAGGAAGTCTTTGACATGTTCAAAGATGACCCGTCCGATCCAATGAGTTATTTCCGCGACATCTCAACTTTTGGTGGTTGTACCGCTGGCCCCGCAGCGGCGCTGGAAAACATGCGTATCATCGAGGATGAGAACCTTCTTGAGAATACGACGGCGATGGGTGAGTACATGCTCGACAACTTGCATGCGCTTGCGGACAAGCATCCAATCATCGGGCAAGTGCGCGGAAAAGGTCTGTTCCTTGGCTGTGAGTTGGTTGCTGACCGCACAACCCGTGAACCTGCAAACGAGAAAATCGCTCAGGCAATCGTTGGTGACTGTATGCAACAAGGCGTTATCATTGGCGCAACAAACAGATCACTTCCAGGCAAGAACAACACGCTTTGCTTCTCACCTGC
>Ga0209652_1004306_pt1 | contig 10046 bp, 7 predicted proteins | sample SaaInl74LU_5_DNA_FD_184641 | JGI IMG/M metagenome (GOLD analysis project Ga0209652, IMG submission 184641) | Marine microbial communities from expanding oxygen minimum zones in the Saanich Inlet - ESP_74LU_5_DNA (SPAdes) (version 2) | ecosystem: Environmental > Aquatic > Marine > Intertidal zone ...
TCCCAAATTTGGCCTCATCAGGTCACCTACGACGTTGTAGCGACGCCGATACGTCTAACAAATGCTTGAGCCGTGAAAAAGATGCTTCTATACTATCACACCCAACAGCCAACTTTGATGGGTCTTTAGAAGCTGTGGATTGTCATACTCACAGCGTGAGATACGATATGGTGCTAGAGTTGGGAATGTGAAACTGATAGGCACATTTCTCGTTAGAGTTTAAACTGCTACATCACATTTCCTAGATTCATTCTTTTCATGTCTAGAATAGAAGATCCATCTTGGGATCTACTTAGAGAGACATCAATATCAATAAGATAAGGGCACCTGGCGGTGTACTACTTTAAGAAATGGCTTACTGCTCAATTGAAGTTTGTGACGCTAGCTTCCTGAACAATGAGCATGGTGCTTCCAAGGCTAACGTGCCCTTCCGCACTACCGGCTTCCGCACTCAAAAATTCGGACGAGACGTTTGCTTCGCAAATGGCTCTGCCGGTCTAGAAGCCATCTCCTTACTAGGCGATGGACCCTTGATCAAGTCGTCACGCAACAACACTTGCTACAATGACGCCTTAAACCTTGTTACAAATTGTACAATTATCGATGGAAATGCAGAGAGTACTCCCACTATGATGACGCACGTACTCACAAGTCCAGATAATCTTACTACGTAACCAAGGTTACGCGCGTAGAAAAATAAACTAAGAACCCTCTTTCATCAAAAGATGAACTTCGGCTTCGGATTCGCCTGTAACAATTCTTCTTAGTAGGAATTGGAGCTTGAGTAGTGGAATATATCCTTCTATACTATCGTCACCGATCATAATGGACCACTAGAAGCTGTGCATTGCTCCATTTGCATCGTGAGATACGATATATGTCTAGAGTGTTGCTCGCGGCCATCCCAAATTAGGCCTCATCAGGTCACCTACGACGCTGTAGCATGGCCGATACACATATAAAGAGCTTGAGTAGTGGAATATATCCTTCTATACTATCGTAACCAATCATAATGGGCCACTAGAAGCTATTGATTGCGACATTCACAGCGTGAGATACGATATTTGTCTAGAGTGTTGCTCGCGGCCATCCCAAATTGGACCTCATCAGGTAATTTTTGGTACGATGCTGTAGCAACGCTGAGTAGTTTCAAGTCTACTTCTCTCCTATCGTTGCCACCAGGGACATTGCTTCTTGCTCACCACGGTTCTGGTGATGGAATTCTTGACGGAGATGGGAGATGCACTGGTTACAGCTGACAGAGACGATCTTGGCGCACTGATGGAAATTTAGTTGGAGTCAATCTTGGAGAAGCTGACGAAAGTCGGCTCGGAGAAGCTGATGGAGGCGGAGGTACCGTGAAGGAAGAGCTGATTGCATAACAGGCGGACTAATGACGGAGCGCAGCTTGGTGCAACTGATTAGCCTGATTGCTCTGCTAGAGCTAGATTTCAACACGCTGAATATGACGGAAGCTGGCTTTCTCGGCTAACCGTGATGCCTCTGCGAGCGAGGAATTAGTGGCAAAGGAAAAGGATGCCTTCGAAAGGGGAGTAATGTCCAAATCTGAGTGCTTGATTAGGAGTGAGTTTTGTTGTATCACTCTCGTCGACTGTACATCGAGACCTCTGTTTGAATGAACTTTGATTCAAGTTCTATAATTCAATGATACACATAAGCACTTTGAGTTGATATGGAACCTGTGCGAGATTAACCTACTTACTATTACTATGTTATTGGCTCTCTCTTCTTGGTAGCAGCGTCTAAACACTATGTCTGTGCTTGAGACTCGTTCTGTGCTTGAGAATCGCTACCCCTCCCCTTTCATGAGCCTAATGACGACAAACGGCACGAGCCACAAAAGCAGTTAGGGAGAAAGGAGAAAGGAGCTGCTGGCTGCTGAATGGCTTTGTTGTAACTCCTGCTCAAGACGACGCTAATGGAGGGGCGTTGGAGGCCCAGTAGTGGACACACCTTCCTCTTGCTTGGTCGCTCTCCTCTTTCCTCGAGCCGCGAGGGGCCCGCCCTGGACTTCAAATTTCCTTCTTGTCGTTGTGACAGTCATAGTCATAATTGAAATATTCTCCTTTCATTGGTCGGTTTCTCCTCGCTCTCCTCTCGTGCCTTCGTCGTTTGGGGGCAGCTTCGCTACACTATGTATTCAGATTATAGACTTTCTCTGCTAGCACAGCACATCGTTTCAAAAGAACTCCCATATAAGCAGCAGCAGTCATGTTGTACTTTCGATTGAACGCAAATTATCTTGCGGCAGCTTTTGTTGCTTTGTATTTTCTTAGCAGATTCTTTTTCAAACCTTCCATCAACACGGTAAAAACATATCATGCTCCAAGCTCAAACACAATATACAAAGGGACAACATGGCGGAGTGATCGAACAGTGGCTGTGAGAACGGTGGCAGAAACTAGCTTTGCTAGATGCGATATACATAGAGTTGTCAGCGAAGATGGCCAAAAGGTATTTAATGATTGGATTTTCCTCGAAGAAGTCAACGCAGTTAATATCGTTGTGCAAACAGCCGAAGGCAAATTTGTTGTATTCAAGCAATACAAATACGCTGTTCCGGGAGAGACCTTTTCTCCTGTCGGGGGTTTCGTAGACGATGGTGAGCATCCATGGACCAGTGCAAAGAGAGAAGTACTGGAAGAATTAGGTTTGGGTTCAAGTGCCACACTTGAAAGAGTAAACACAAATTTTGGTAACCGAGATGATCGTTTCCGAAATGATCCAAAGCGGATGAGAAATGTGGTCATAGATATAATACAACATGATGCAATCCAACCCACGTTCGATGAATTCGATATCCCTGAAGGGCATATTCCCACCTCAGATGATCCTGATTGGGTATTTCTTGGACGATACAGAACAGCAGTGAATCGTGGTGGGTAAGTACTTTCAGTTGCTGAAGAGATGTATGTTTTCATTCTTTGTATCTATTACTTGCTGATTTGTCTACTTGCTCGACAGGGGTTTTACCTACCTATATCTGCTGAAGAATGCAGTGCCACTGCTACCAAATGGAGGTTCTGAATTATATGCTGGAACTGGAGACGATGAGCAGCAATCGATAATGCATCTATCAGTTCATGAGGTTTTCGACTTTTTATCGCAAGCTAAATTTCAAGAAGTCAAGTGGACCGCAACCTTTGCACTATCACTTTTGCATATAAACAATGGCATGCCAAGTTGCTGTGGCGAACAGGAATAGAAGTGTCTGTTACAGCCGCATATTATTAATTTATCTAGCTGAACGGATAGGGAATGTCTCAACAAAATCTATCTTCAATCTTGGATCGACGTCGTCTGATAATCTTCGAGTCTCTCCAACTCTTCTTTTATCACCTCCTCTTTCCTCGCCCCTTTCACCTGGTGACATTTCTGCTGGAGGTCCCAATGCTTCGCTGTAACCTGGACCGAACCCATCCATGTCGTCGCTCTCGACAAACACCCAGGTTCTCTTTCTATTCCTTAGCACTGGTAGTTTGGTGTATCGAAGTGCTTTCCTAATGCGCTCTGAACGCTCCTTATTGGATAAAGAACGACCAACCAGAGAACCAGATGTCATTGCCTTGCTTCCTATGCGAAATTGTACAGTCGTATCGTTGGGAGTAAAGTAAAATTCTCCTGTAGACGATTCTCCAGTCGAGCCATCCTTGAATGCAACTCTAAGATATCTTCCAGATTGTAATTCTACATTGACGTCATCACCGTGCGCCTGTCCTGAAGTTTGCAAGGCAAGAATCAATAGATCCGTTTGCTTGATATAAGAATCTTCATCATAATACACCTCTGAATAGTCCCAAGGCTCTGCAAATATTCCTGGCGTGTCGTCTTGACTTGATACACACCCAGCTCCTGTTAACTTGTTGGAAGTGTGAGGACAATCCGCCAGTAAACCGTCCCATACGCCAAGACACGAAGCATCATTGCAATTCGGGTCCTTTCCTACAGTTTCAGCAGCATTTGCTATCATTGCGTTTGGAAAGAGGTGCGTGTTAGCTGGTGCGAATTGTGTAGTAGTAGTTGTTGCCGCAATAGTCAGAACTGAAGAGAGAAATTTTCGTCTACTATTGACCATAGCATGGCATGGTTCATTCATCGAAGCAGCAAATGATATTGGTGAACCACAATGAGATGGAGCTACTTTCATCTTTGACTTTCTATTTGAAACGTAATTGATGTTACCTTGCTCTTCGTGCTTGCTGGAGGCTTGCTGGTATGTTGTGTGCTGCTTGTATCTAGGTAGATATGTAGCTTGCTTTTGCTTGCTCATTCTCCCGAGCCTTTCTACAGAGGAAAAATACGTAGGAATTCAGTTCAAAGAATAGATGGGCGTCTGAAAGTAATCGCTAAACTTCGCCCAAACCAGGATCATTTTCATTTTCATCATTGGTGATAAAATCCAAACAACCATGAGCTACCCACCCAATAATATGCCTGTTCCAGGAGGGCCCTCCGGCATGCCCGTCCCAGGAGGACCGGGGGGTATGCCTCCTCCGCCAGGTGATGCACCAGGAGGTGTGCCAGGCCAACCCGGCCGCGACGATGCCTACTTCACTGAAAGCAGAAAAGGCGAAGTTAACGAACTTCGTCAGTTACTCCGCACGTTTGGGACCGAGCGAGACAAGCAGAAAAAGCGTGACATTATGAAAAAAGTCATTGCCTACATGACATTGGGTATCGATGTGTCGCGTCTTTTTACTGAGATGATGTTGGCTATCGAGACAAGAGACTTGGTGATTAAGAAAATGGTGTATCTATTTTTGTGTAATTATGCCGATACACACCCCGATCTTGCACAGATGTGTACCAATACACTGGTGAAGGACTGTGGTAATGAGGATCCCATGGTGCGAGGATTGGCCTTGCGATCGTTGTGTTCATTGCGATTGCCGCAGATGATTGAGTATACCTCAGAACCATTACGCAGATCATTGCAAGATGGGCACGCCTACGTGAGAAAGACGGGAGTTATGGGCATCTTAAAGATGTACCATTTGAACAAAGAGGAATTTGACAAGGCTGCTTTTAATGATATTTTGTACGAAATGCTGCGTGACCCCGACCCATCAGTGGTGACCAATTGTATTTTTGTACTAAATGAGATCCAGGCCGAAGTAGGTGGCATGGCATTGAATAGAGCAGTAATGCTTCACTTACTCAATAGGATCCATGAGTTCAGCGAATTTGGTATTCTAGCAGTGCTGGACTTAATTCCACGATACATCCCAGCGAATGACGAGGAGGGATTTCAAATCATGAACCTTTTGGATCCAGTGTTGAAGACTGCCAATGCTGGAGCAGTTGTGGCAACAATCCGCGCTTTCCTCTCGATTGCCACGGCCATTGGGAAGCGCCCTGGAGATGATCGCGATGCAGATAGTCCATCGGTGGATGACTTGTCAAAGCAGGTTGTTGAGAGAATTAAGGCTCCACTAGTCACATTGATTGCGTCGGGGTCAAGTGAACTGTCGTACGTTTTGTTGAAGTATGCTGATCAATTGATTGATCTCTGCCCTGGCATCTTTGATGATGAATACCGTCAATTCTATGTCAAATATAGTGACCCAACCCATATCAAGCACTCTAAAATTCGCATTCTGGCAAAGTTGGCGAACCCTAATACTGCACCAGACATTGTCGCCGAGCTTGGTGAGCTTGTAACTGATGCAGATGAAACCTTGGGCCGCATCGCAGTGAGATCTATGACCAACATTGCACTGAATGACTCTGGGGGAGAGGGTGCTGTCGAATCGATTTCTAGGCGCCTGGTGGATATGCTCGATTTGCAAGGAATCTCACACGTGACATCCGAGGCAGCCACTGCATTAGCTGCACTTGTGAGGCGTAATGAAAGCATCAAGCCAGTGATTTCCGCACCTCTTCCTCGCGCCTTGAAGTATATCAACGAGCCAGCGGGAAAAGCCTCAATTATCTTCTTACTAGGAGAATGTGGAGCAGATATTACAGAAGCTCCTTATGCTTTGGAGAAGGTGATTGATTCATACGACAATATTGCAGACGCCAGCGTTAAGACTGCTCTGCTCGCCGCCACTGTAAATCTATTCTTTACTCGCCCCCCTGAAGTGCAACATATGTTGGGAAGACTGCTTAAGAAGGCAACAGAAGATATGTCATCGCAAGATCTGCACGACCGCGCCTTGTTCTACTACCGATTGCTGCGATCTTCGCCGGATCCTACTGTTGCCAAGTCTATCATATCGAAATCAATGGCAGTGACAGCCAGCCAGTTTGCCGAGGAGGACGATTCTGAATTGCGCGCAGCCCTCATGGATGAATTCAACACCCTTTGTACAGTCTATCGTTGCAAGCCAGAGAATTTCATCGACGAAGAAAATATTGTGCCATTTGTGAAGTTGCCAACAGAGCACCCTCTAGCTGCAGCAGCACCAGTTGTTGACCAGGGTGTCAATACAATTACCGATCAAATGAATGGTGCTGCTTTGACTGATGGCTATGCAACTGCAGCTGCACCTCAGCCTGCGCCATCAGCGGAAGTCGATTTGCTTGGATTTGGATTTGACGACCCTGCGCCTGCTCCCGCACCTCCTGCTACCAACTCACTTCAATCACTTTCACTCAAATCGAATCTTTCTCTTAGTGGCGAGGATTATCAGAGTAAATGGGGATCTATTCCAGATTCTGAAGCCGTCGTCATTTCCGGATTACTTATGGCTTCAGCTCCACCTTCCACGGATGTAGTGGAAGGTGCATTGAGTGCATTTAGTGTATTTACGATGGCGAGTGGGGAGCTTCCCACAGAATTCAAATTCTTTTTGTATGCTCAAGAAGAAGAGTCATTTGGTGGCTGCTACTTTTTGATCCAGGCAGTGGCTCTTAAGCAGCCTTCATCATTGAATCTTACCATCAAGCCGGTTGGCGGAGATCCAAACAAGCAGAAGGAGAAGGTTGATCAGCTCGTTGAGTTGATCAAATCAGCGCTAGGTTTGTGCTGAGTAAACTTTTACCGAGTTGAGATGTTTGTAAGCTTAGTCTATTAATTGTCTTTATTCTATCCCATCGCATTTTTAGCTAAGATCCGAGCAACTTTTTCACTTGCATTGATTGTGAAGTTGGACTTGGCCTTGTTGGGCGTTTCCTGTTTCCTCTCTTCTCTCCTTTTATTGCTTTCCACTTGGATCCCGTCCCCGATCTTGTCGCATCGAAACTTCAAAGATGTCACGCCCCACAGCATCACCTCACATTTTTTGATCAATGCATAAGTACACGTGAGAGACACACCACCAGCACAATAATAGAGTGCGAAAATGAGACGACTTCTTTGTTTATTATCACTGATGACCGCCGCATCCATCGGTGCATCGTTTCACATGCCAAGAACGGAGCCGGCACTGTCTGACATTGCGAGAACAACGATGATAAGATCGAAAAGAACACCGTTGCGGATGACGCAACCATCTGAAGATAACGAGATGCCTTCGACATTGTCATTTAACAACAAACGCATCATCCCAATAGCAGCTCTTACTACCATTTCTGCAACCACGATTGCTGCGTTCACAGGTCATTTACCTGGACCTTTAATAGATGCAACAGCGCCACCCTTTTTTGCAAATCTACCGTTCGGAGTTCTCTTCGCAGGATCGTATGAAGCGTATCCACAAACGCTCATATATAGAGATTTAGGAGCTACAGTCATTTCCATTGTAGCAGCTAGTCTCTTCGTCAAAGCATGCACCTATCCAGTAACAGTGGGAAAATTGCAACCTAGAGACTCAAGAAAGATCATTCACACATTTTCAGCACCATTATTCATGTTGGTTTGGCCTTTATTTTCGAATGCATATGGGGCGAGAGTATTTGCCAGTATCATACCATTGATGAACGCATTGAGATTATACCTCGCAGGTACTGGAGGCATCGGCGACAACAACAACGACAGAAGTACTGCAGACGGATCCGAAAATGAATTGGCACAGGCCATCTCTCGCTCTGGAAATGCCGAAGAGGCTTTAGGAGGGCCTTTTGTGTATGTGATGGTGCTACTATTCTTTACATTTTTCTGCTTTACTGATTCTCCCGTGGGAGTTATTTCAATAGCTACAATGGCTGCAGGAGACGGGCTTGCCGATCTGATCGGACGGAGGTTTGGCTCTAACAACAAATGGCCATTCAACAAAGATAAATCCGTTGCAGGAAGTACCGCATTCGTTTTAGGAGCACTTGTGGCTTCATTTGGCTTGATATCGTGGCTCACAGGCTTTGGAGTGATGGATCCATTAGATTTGAATACAATAGATTTGTTTGTAAGACTGTTGGTCATTTCAGTCGTATGCGCTGCAGTAGAGTTGATTCCTGCTGGCGATGACAATTACTCTGTACCTCTTTCGGCTGCAATACTATCATCATATCTTTTGACGTGAGTACCTATTCTTGTCTGAAGGTGGATTCTTGCTATTTCGGAGAGAGTAAACAATGGTACAATAATATAATAAATCATACATAAATTGGCGTCAGTTATTTCGAATTATATACATAAGTTAGTAGGAAACTTTGCTCAAAATTGTGTCATCAATGCTGATATCATCGAACGATGACAAAAGCTCATGATAAGGAAGCATTGCCATAGATCATTCCTCCTCCTCACCCACTATCCGTCTCCTTGGGCAAGCAATCCCATAGATGGCTGCGGGATAACAAGCTCCAGTTGACTCTATCTCATCCTCGTCCATACCCAACATCAATGAATCAGGACAAAAGACACACCGACCACCAGCCGCCACAGAATGGCAATCTTTCTTGAGTTTTATTTCCATACAGCTCTGCAAGGCCTGGTCGCTAATCTCTAGACCCGGTGCTGACGACCGCAGCAGCGTTTTTAGTCGTTTCAATGATTCATCAGCTTGGGCAGTTTCAATGGTGATGAAGAAGTAGAGGAGAGCAAGGAAAGGGTGGCTCATCTTTTCCGAAATCACCATATTTCTATGAGAGTGGGGCGACTCCGGATGAGCTGTAGCGCGTTTGGTTCAAGTTGTATGCACTAACGCTCAGGTTGTAACAGCGATGATGGCTTCCTCCCGCCCTGCAATTTAATACCTCTCAATTCAATAATGGTGTGATCGATTAACAGTTCTATGATGAGCCCTGTCTTCTACTGTTCCTGAGATACTCGACCCCTTCTAATGAACTAAATAATATTATAGTGTGGTAACAAGAGTAAACAACGATTCCAATGGCCGGCACACACACGCTAACTATTCTTGTGCGATTGCGTCACTGCATCACGGAAACAGTACAGAGGTAAGGATGTGTAAAAGGCAGTGGCAACAGCCCCATCAAAAAGCAAGACTAAAAAAATGATTTCAGTACCTGCGCCCCTTTTATCTACCTAGTACTTACCTGCGCCCAGACCTAGAAAATTGCTTGGGCCAGTTACCGTCATCAAAATCTGTTGGGCTCGTGACCCGGAACGAGTGACTCAGCTCAGCACAGATTGCAGAGAAAAAGGAAAAAGGGTAGTAAATTACTAGTAAACCTTTGTGGTACGTATATCAGTAGTGGTCGTAAATAACACCTAATAAGTACAATACCATCCCTTCACAACTTCTTCTTGTTGCTATCGCATCTCAAATCGTCTATGGTGGAATCAATACATTAGAGCCGATTGATGTCACACCTCTGCTGAGGTGGTGGTCAGTGAGGCCTCACAAGTTCGCCGCGCGTGTCAACACCATGAATACGATTAAACACGACTAAATACTCCGACATACTTAAAAGTCACAAGACCACAAAAGAAAGTAATAAGATGACAATGTCAATGTTGATTTAGTTCTTCTTCACCGGTGGTCGTAATTGTAACACGTCTGCTCCTCAAATGCAATGCTTCCTCCTACAATATTCACAGTTGATTACTGCTGTCGCATCTCAAATCGTCTATGGTGGAATCAATACATTAAAGCCGATTGATGTCACACTTCTGCTGAGGTGGTGGTCTGTGAGAACTCACAAGTTCGCCGTTGTCAAAAACCAAAAAGCACAGATGATCA
>Ga0209652_1004307_pt1 | contig 10042 bp, 12 predicted proteins | sample SaaInl74LU_5_DNA_FD_184641 | JGI IMG/M metagenome (GOLD analysis project Ga0209652, IMG submission 184641) | Marine microbial communities from expanding oxygen minimum zones in the Saanich Inlet - ESP_74LU_5_DNA (SPAdes) (version 2) | ecosystem: Environmental > Aquatic > Marine > Intertidal zone...
CATCTTTCCATCTCTACGCATTGTCAAGTGAAGTTATTCGGCTAATGAGCTTGACAAGCTACCTAAAACGCAAGTTTATATCGCTTACACGCCCCAAACAGATATATATCAGCTCAAACGAAACTACCACAAGGAGAGCTTTTATAGCTTTCGAATTCTGTCTTAAGACACATCTCCTCTGTTTGCGATGATGGATGCTTCGCCTTTGTCGATGTAGGAGGTAGTGTGCAGCAGCTGCAACTACTTTAATCTACACAGGACACAATTATGAGCAGTTCCTTTCTGTCCACAATGTTAGAACCCTCGCTTTTGTTTTTGTTTCCATTTGACCCGCAAGAACATCCAGTGCCGTGCGTCATGCATTAGCCTGATAATAGAGGAAGCTAATATCATCGGAGCATGGTAACCAGTCAAAAATCTGTTCTCTCGCAACCTCATGTCCTTAATGCATCAGGACGAATATGTTGCTCACACTTTTTATTCGGCACAACATATTCTTTTATCCTCAGTTCTCCTTCTTCTGTGTCATGATTGTACGTCACTGCGACTGGCGGTGGCAGCGATTCGTTTGTTTCTGGAGATGTGGGTGCTTTTGATTTGGGTTCAATATTCCTCTTCTAACTCTGACCTCGATATCTCCTTTGCTGTGCCACATTGTATCCTGTTCGGTACTTTGTTTGTTTCTTTTTCTGCTTCCCTTCAAAGGGAGTGTTGGATGGATGGTCACTTCGTTTGCTCTGCATCCAAAGACACAACGCATGTAAGAACAGCCGATCCAGAAGACACAACTTATGTGAGCTGCTAATCTACAGGACCAAGTGGCGTGTGCAACAAAACAGAGGAATCCTCTCTATTCCTTCAATATTCTTCTAATATCATCAGCACCGAGCGCAGCCTCCCGTTTTGTTGTTGTTGCATCTATCTTCCCGGACCTCTCGTAATGTGTCTATTCAGTTACTTTGCTTGTGCGAGAGAAAGAATATCATGTCGTAAGTTTTGTCCTCTCCGTCGTTTCATCGCCGATCATTGTCTTTTCAATTCACCTTGCGGCGCCTATCTAATATTATTGGTTGTTTGAATTGGGCGAATGAGTTCTTGTTTTTGAGCAGCCAAGGCCAAGAGATCCTCCGTCACCGCCGAAACCGAAATAGCACGACAACCACCTAACTGTCTTTGTGCAGAGGACGGCGACGTCATTCACCGTACTCAGAGGCTAGAGCGGGCGCTGCTCTCTCTAGAGTATCTACAATACACATTACTGCTTTTTGCTTTGCTTGGAGTTGGAGATGCTTTCTCTCCCTTTCTCATTTGAAGTCGGTTTAGTTCTCAAACGCTCTCCATCCATTCTTTCTTCACTCACATGAAAACCGAGCGAGGGCCAAAGTTTTAAAGGGTGATTATTTATTGTAGATTTGATGAGAATTGTTCTACGGGGATAATTTTGTACAGATAAATTGACAGGTGAATAATCATGAAAATCATTAGAGGGTACAACACAAAATCATGAGGATGAAGAAGAGGGTGACTTTCCAAAGTTTTGAATATTCCCACGAGAAAGAGAGAAGTCGTTTTGACGTTTGAATGGACAAAAAAACAAAAAGCCGCCGCCCGCTCTCGTTCAAGCAAGCACCAACTGCCAACTGCCTCAACAAAAGCACCACTTCCACATAAATTCCCCACAGCTATACAGTACAGATCATCACTAGTAAGTCCGCTGCCATGCCTTTGCATTATTCCTTGCTCGATTACATGATGCCTGCCGAGTTCCACTAACGTTTGTCGCTTCTGTTCGCTCTGCCCGCCCGCCAACGCCGATTTCCACCTTCACAATAATTATCTCTCCGGCATCATATCATCTTGCCAACGGTCATTTATACTCAGAATCCACGCACTCTCCTTCCAATCATCATGACTGCCAACGCTATTGCCTCCACCAACAACGATTTCGATAACGATGGCCTCGAAGACGCAAACGTAACCGCCGAGCTCCCCTACGGCGACGATGCTGAAGAAGCCGAAGAGTATCAAGCTCAAGCCACTTCCTACTTTAGCCGCAACCGCACCAAGATCGCCGTCATCGCCTTCACGGCTATTGTCATTGTCTTCGTTTCCGGTACCAGCGTTGCGGTGAGCCACAACAAAAGCATGAACAGTAGCTTTGCCACGGGCCCGAAATCCAGTAAAGTCCCCAAGAGTTCCAAGACCCCTAAGAGTTCCAAGACCCCGAAGAGTTCCAAGAGCCCTAAGATGCCTAAGACCAAGAGCCCCAGCACCGCAGCCCCTAAGAGATCCTAGGCTCCCAATGCCCCAAACCTCTCAAGGTGAAGCATGAATATTATGTGTAACAATGATGTTCAGATGATGGAACAGAATCTCGATTTGTTTGCGATAATACTGTTTGTGTAGCCAGAATCTGAAATATACATTAATCTAAAAATAACAACTATGTCTCTACTAAGTATCATCTATTTTGCCATCTTGAGTTAATCTTTTTGAAGCTATTATACAATACGGAGGAATACGGATCATCATTTAATGAAGAAAGATAGATGATTATCAAATCGGACGGAACTTTCACATACAAGTTCTAACATACCGTCTTCTCTCTCTCTCTCTCTAGGCGTCGATTCGTCCTCTTGTGAAGTTAACACATAATGATATGCAATTGTGATCAGAAGAGGATGATCTCATACATTAACACACTCTGCACTCTCACTTGAAGCAAGAAGCAAGTCAAGTGAACCATGTTATGCTATCGTTGTCGTTACCGTTATCGAGTACCAAGCCACTAGCACATAATGCTGTCTGTCAATCTCTGCATCATCTTTCGCTGTGCATCCCTTTCCAACACATTATGTTTAGTATATGTAGTAGTAGTAGTATGACCACCTCCATCGTATGATTGAAGCGCAGCAGCTATCATAGTATGCTCTAGCATCAAATAATTGGGACTCCTTCTCTATGTCTATGGGGAGATTTCTCTACCAATAAATGCGATCTTGTGCATCATCACCATGTTCCATGTTACATGTAGATACTTAGTATCACCTCATTAGGCGATCTGCACTCTACAGTAGACAACCAGTGCGGATTTGAATGCTAGAGTAGTTGCTACTGTACTCAATCTGATCATGGCGGACGAACAAGGGGAGAGCCGAGCCTTTGTTATCGAAGGGCGAGTATTATTACTTGACTACATGGGTGACACTGACGTTACATATAGACTGCGAAATCTCGTCGATTGTGCTCGTATAAATGAGTGTGTCAATGAAATCCGCGACGAGGCTTTCATGGACTGTATCCAGCTTGTGCGTGTAGGGTCTCATGATGGAGTAAAAAAGATTGGGGACCGATCATTCAGCAGGTGCAAAATGTTGAGAAATATAGAATTATCAAGCGTCGTAGGCATCGGCATGCTAGCATTTGGTGGTTGCCGGGCTCTAGCGGATGTGGACTTTGGTAGCAAGCTTGAAGAGATAGGATTTGGCGCATTTTGTGGGTGCTCCTCATTGAGGCGCCTCCATTTCCCATCAGTCTATTTGATTGATCCGTTGGCATTTCAGGGTTGCGTTGAAGTGACAGATGTGGAATTTCCCGTATGGCTTCAAAGAATTGGATCTTGTGCATTCAAGGGTTGCACCAAGCTTCAACGTATTGTCACGCCATTGGATGTCGATATGATTAAAGATGAAGTCTTTGATGGCTGTGAGAATCTGACAAAAGTTGAGCTTGTTGGGGAGATAAACGAAATTGTTCCATATTTTGAGTTTGAAAAGTTGGAGAGAGGCCGTGTATGAACAAATTGGTTACATCAACCAAGTTCTTCCCAATACTCCTGCAAATGAAAAGACTGAGGAGATCAAAGAATGGATGGAGTCTGTTAAGGATTCTTATGAATATTACAAAGCAGTGCATTTTTGTTGGGTTGAGGATGTTACGACGTTGCTTGAACTCGCTCTTTGGAAAATCAATATTGATGGGAAAGAGGGGAGCCTGAGTTTGCAGGATGGAGATCAAACGACGAGGGAGAGAGCACAGAGAGAGAGTCGACAAGAAAAACGTGTCACGTCTGGTGCAAGTGTTGTGATATAGCACGTCATCTCATTTATCGAATTACCTTGGACATTCTAATGGCACAAATAAATGAGGGGCCGTCGTTGGCAGTGCTTCACAACATATACATATAATGACATATATTTATCTTTCGTATCACCTCCACAACCATTGGCTATATTAATGTAACATTTTCTTTTGAATTGTTATGGGGCGACTGTGTAGGGCAGTGTTCTTCTCTGGCTGGTCCATCTTCAATAGGATATCGTTATCATAATCAATCCGTCCAAGTATGTAGCATCATTGTAAGCAAGTACAAGAGACTGCTTATTACACTTGTCAATCAACTCGCTCCTATGTCGTGAATTTTGGCGGGCATTTCCCATTCCTTCTCAATCCAAAATCCTTCCTATCATCATCACGAGTCACGAGACCCACTCCACACAAGTAAAATCAATCATAGATTGCAATTTGCAATGCTCTTGCATATCCTATTCGCAGCACTCCTCCTCAACTCCTCTACCGTTTCAGCATTTACGTCAAGACCGCCCTCCTCGCATAGTTATAGTTACCAGCACAAAAATAATCTCAAAATGATCTCCAACGTAGTCATCGCCATCGCAATGGAAGCCGAGGCTTCTCCTTTTGTTAACCACCTCAACCTCCAACCGGATACATCTTTCTTCCCCACGCAGACACCCTTTCATGCGTTTACTGGGAAGTACGGCAATTGCAACTTGACGGTTGTCACGAACGGGAAGGACGTGGTGCACGATACCGGAGTGGACAATGTCGGAACTGTTCCTGTAAGTCACGCCATTGAATTGGTATTTATTTGTTCATCTCTTCAATCAAAAATACTCACAATACTCTTTGTTACAGGCAGCTGTGGCCACCTTTTTGACGTGAGTGTTACAGTATTTGATGCGCACTTATATCTTTCACTTTTGTCTTATAATCTTACCATTTTCTGATGCATGAAATAGTCTACAAAAAATGAGCCTTGAAGATAATGCAGCCCATCTCTTAATCAACGCCGGTACATGCGGGGGATTTAAACGTAAAGGAGCTGAAATTGGCGACGTTTTCTTAACCACTGCCGTTGCCAATCATGACCGTCGCATTCCCATTCCTGATTTTGTCCCCTATGGAGTTGGACGCATTGCGTCTACATCTGTGGAGAATCTTGCTTCTCATTTAGATGCCAAATTGGGAGTTTGTACAACTGGCAACTCGTTAGATTTTCATGAGGTGGATTCACAACATATGATTGACAACGATGCATCTGTGAAGGATATGGAGGCTGCGGCAATTGCTTGGGCGTCAGAAACTTTCAATGTGCCACACTTTGGTGTGAAGGTTGTTACTGATATTGTTGATGGAGATAAACCTACTCAGGAAGAGTTCTTTGAGAATTTGGGGACGGCAGCACAAAGTTTGCAGGAAGCATTGCCAAAAGTAATTGACTTTGTGTGTGATAAGAAGCATGATGAGTTGTAGAGGAGGAGAGTAGGTATTTGAGTGGGAAACGACTATACTGTTGGCCACCTGATGCTGCAACCTTACCAACACTGGAAGTGCAAGGAGCAAGTAAGAAGAATGAAGAGGATAGTCCAATCTTAAATTCATGTCCATCCCGACTTGTTAACCTAGGGTTAGGTCCTTGTTACTTCCAACGAGGCAGCGTATTTTTCTGACCAATTCTGGATTTTCCACTCACTAGGGCCTTTCCCTTTCTCTCTTCACCCACATTGTTGCTTGTGGAATTTTGAAGAGGACGGCTCTTCCCGCGGATGCCGTACGTTTGTTCATTTTTTGCAGAAGCAGAAGCGGTAGTCTTGCTCGTGTCGGTAGATAATGCGCACATAATTTCTTTCAATAGGAGAAGGATATCTCTAATCTCTTTCAATTCGTTCAGGAGTTCTAGTTCGATGCGACAACTATGATGTTTGGAGAGACAACGTAGGACATCCAGCTTGCTGCCAAGATCTTGCTTGAGCCGAATAAGAATCCTTCTGCAAGTGTAACTCTTCCAAAGTACTAAACAGAAACTATTTTCCATCTGTTTGACTTCGCTCCTCATATGCTTAGTAAAATCATCGCAGGTCCAAGGTTCATCCTCACTTTGCGTAGTATTTTCGCTTGCAACAGGGTCGTTTGAAGTTGAAGGTCCTTGCCCTTGCTTATCAAGTCGCTCTCTGCTTCTCTCGATCTCCCTTTCTGCCACACTCAAGCATTGATCAGTCTCTTTCACTATTTCGGTCTTTCTTTCCGAATTATTATTGTAGTCAATATTCTCGACATTTTCTTCTATTTTTGCTTCCAATGCATTGAGATGAGTGCTTAACACACATAACTCTTTTTCTATGGACATTGAATTGAAGGTTGTGAGGGTAAATCCCTTGGCCTTGCTGGAGGATCTCGATTCGATTCACGGTTGGTAATAAGAAGCTGACTATTTAGTCCCCCACTACAATTGGCTCCTCTATCAATTATTTGCCTCAGTCTACGTACCAAAGCTCAAAAATCAGTGTGCGTTTGTGAGAGTAAGAGCTGGCGAGATGTGTTTTTGTGAGAGTTGAGATTTTGTGGTCGACGCGCGCATTTCCACAAGCGAATTGTGCTGCGCTCAAGCATGCCACCCATGTCTTTCAAGCAAATGATGGGAAGAGCATTGCATAGCATAACCAACAAAGTACACCAGCAGGCCTCACACCAGCCCACCGAGAGCTATCATACGACAATAAATACTGTTGCCACCCCCAACCAAATCTGTTCAAGATACTTTCTCTCTTATGAGAAAGAAAAGAGAAGAGAAAAAATTCCATCCAAATGCAATGATCACAAAAATCAAAATGCCATGCTTCAGCGCAGCGAAGTGGTCAAACAACTCCTCGTAACAGAATAACCACAAACAAAAAACAGCAGCAACAACCATCAAACATGTCAGAACGTAAGCGCCTAACCCGCATCTTCAAAATGCACGGCCTCTCTCTCCAAGCCTCGGCCCTCGACACCCTTCTCGACGTGGTTCAACGCGAGGCAGAGGTCGGCCGCAATAAAGCCGACGTCAACAATGTCATTTTTAACATCATTGATGAAATCAAAGACCGTCGAATTCAGGGAGGAAACGGTAGTGGCGGGAGGAGCAGTAGCGTAGGGAATATTGTTACATCGGCATTATTGGAAGATGTGGTGGCCGATTTTCGACGAGATGCCAAAGATGTGTCAGATGAAGCGGTGCAGCTATTGGATGCGTTTCATATGCCAAGATTGGACTTTGATAGGATGAGGAAGAACTTTTCATTGGTGCCGTTTGGAAAAGAGGAGAGAACGTTGTATGGCGAGGCTGTGGCCAAGGTCAGTTTATATGTTTCTATCATTTTTTTGACATGGTGCATGTGACTTTATTTTCGTGCTAACGTTATTCCAATGACACTCTTGAATAATGAAAAGGTTGATATGTTCAACCAACGTTATGCACTCATTCAGCAACGAATCCTGCGTCAGGACATTTTTCAGCCAAAGTTGGTAACAAATCGCCTCGCACGCTCTGCACAAAACAATGGCGGTACACATACAATTACACCAGTGGAAAGTTTACTTGGGAGAAGTGGGAGGCGTTTCCTGCTGGGAATGATTGTTCAGGTTGAAGAAGGAAAATATTATTTGGAAGATCATACGGCGCAAGTGCCATTGAACTTCTCGGAAGCTTCATTGTTGACTGACGGATTTGTTACGGAAAATAGCGTCGTTTTGATAGAAGGAGAGGCAATTGATGGTGTACTTCATGTTCATAACATGGGTAGCCCCATTGTGGAGAACCGTTTGGATTCCATCAAAGCAATTGGATTACAAAATACTGACATTTTCAACTCAATTGGCTCTCTTTCTGAATATGAAAAGCTACGAGAGCAAGAACTTGAACATGGTGAAGATGGAATGTTTGTGGTGTTGTCAGACGTCTACTTGGACAGTCCTGCGGTTATTGAGAAGATTGAACGAATGCTGGAAGGCTACAGTGATTTCAATCCACTACCGATCTTTGTTTTCATGGGGAATTTTACGTCAAAACCATTGTCGAGTGCATCAGAGGGGACCAAAGCAATGATTAGCTATTTTGAAGACTTGGCAAACGTCATTTGTAAATTCCCAAATGTGGCCAACGAGGGTAGGTTCGTCTTCATCCCTGGTCCTAATGACCCTGGAATTACCGGTGTCTTGCCTCGCGGACCTATTCCAAACTACTTCACGTCAGCGTTGCGGTCGAAAGTGAAGAATGTCATGCTTGCAAGCAATCCGTGCCGCATGAGATTTTTCACAAAAGAAATTGTGTTCTTTCGGGATAACCTTGTTAGCAAGATGAGGCGCAACTGTTTGATAGAGCCTAGGCAAGATAGTAATGGTCAACTATCAAGTCATGCTATCAAGACTGTGCTTGACCAGGGTCACTTGTCACCGCTGCCGTTGTCGACGAGTCCAATCTACTGGCAGCACGATCATGCTCTTCGCTTGTACCCATTTCCTGATGCACTTATCTGTGGTGATAGGGTAGAGCAGTATTATGAGACTTACGAAGAGTGTGATGCAATCAATCCAGGTCCCTTTTCAAATGGGTTCAACTTTGTCGTTTATCGGCCCGTAGGAGAAACTAGTGGGTCTCAAACAAAGAGTGATGTTGAATTGTGCGAAGTACCATGAGGTATATGAACATGCTGTGACAATGCTTGACAATGGTTTATATAATTTTCTTTAATATAGATGTTATTGAGTTCGAAAATTGCTTTGTCATCTCGACCTGGTTTCTGCCCTGCGCAACATTTCTTCTGCCAGTCCGTTACCAGGGAAGGTTCTACCTGCCTCAATCTGTTGTAACTTTTCAAGGTAAGATCCATCAAGAGCAAACTCTTTTGCACCGCGTATCAGCACATTCAAATATGATTGAGAAGGTGGTATGTCTTTTCCTTCTCGCCAATTCTTTCGTGCTGCTCTGAGAGTGAAAGCTGAAACTGTTGAAGCCATGCTGAGATCATCTAGCTTGCGCAAAGACTCCTCACCAGCTCGTTTTCCATCACCAGTGTACGGAATGGGCCTACACCTATGTAACGAGTAAGCGAATGGAACCCCTTCTGTACTGCAGACACTTGAGAAATCTTCTTCGGTAAGTTTATACAATACTCCATGCACTAGTTCACCCCTCTCTATTATTGCACCAATATCCATGATGTCGTCCATGCCATCAATAGGTTCTACAGATGCAGAACTAGGTTCTACGAGAGGAACTCCAGGTATATTAAATCTCAAAGTGTGCGCTGGAAGAACGGCAGCAGAAGATGCCAATGGCGACAGATTTCTTAGGTTAGTCATTGTTGACGATGCCATATTTGACCCGTAGGCAAAATAGTTGTATGTTTGTGATTGTTGTGATAGACCCTTGCAATAATGTAGAGCAGCTAGCAGCATCAGGAGTTGATACTTGGGAGGCGACATCACCATCATTTGCTATGTCTCAGTGTCTACCAGCACGGATGATAAGTACAACCAAAGTTAAGCAATCAGGAAATAAGTTGTAATGTATCTTACTCCTACATACTACTTAGTGATGATGAGATAGATTTGAGATAGATGAGACGGATGACGACGGCGGTGCGCTGCGGTGAGTCACCCAAATCAAGCCAACGCAATCAAAGCAAGCATTGACCACATGGCATGACAAGAAAGTATGCACTACCACCGAGCAGATGGCAGGCAAAAAAAGCAGATGGCATGAATTCAAATTCGAATTTAATTGTCCAAAGTTCTGGGGGTGATCACCTACAAATCAAGTTCAATGGATACCTTTTTTCTTAGAATGAGTTACATAAGATCACCTCTTACTGTTGAGAAGGAGGCCGGTAAATATTCACAGTTTGGGTAAAATTAATCCCGAAGTCGTGCCATCAAAAGAAATGCCGATGTTGGCAAGGAATCAAGGAAGGTCAATCGATCG
>Ga0209652_1004308_pt1 | contig 10041 bp, 10 predicted proteins | sample SaaInl74LU_5_DNA_FD_184641 | JGI IMG/M metagenome (GOLD analysis project Ga0209652, IMG submission 184641) | Marine microbial communities from expanding oxygen minimum zones in the Saanich Inlet - ESP_74LU_5_DNA (SPAdes) (version 2) | ecosystem: Environmental > Aquatic > Marine > Intertidal zone...
TTGGCCTTGATTTGACTGAAAAAGAAGGGCTCAATACCGAGCCTAAAGGCTGTAGCGTAAAGCGTCATAAACACAGAAAGCTTGTAACAGGCTGCGTATTGTCCCAGCTCGCTAGCCGCCACATCGGCGGGCAACAACCAGGAAAGCAAGATCTTGTCAAACACCTCATTGATCACAAAGGCCAGGCCAGCAATCATCACTGGGGTGCTGTAGCGCATCATTCTTTTCCAAATAGTCCAATCAAACCGCCAACGGATGTTGGTGTACGAACCAAAAAGCAAAAGCAGTGTTACGGCGCTGGCCCAAAGATTGGCCAGAAAGACGTACTCCACCTCATGTCCGGGTTGGTGCCAGAAAGCGGATACCGACTCCGGTGATTCAACTGCCCAAAGGGGCACGAAATACAACAAGAGGACATTGGCCGCGAAATTAACCGCTACGTTGATCATTTTAACGAGCGCGTATCTTCCGGGCATTTGACGCGCGCGCATCCAAGCAAAAGGGATAACTACTAAGGCATCTAGGGCCAATATACCCAAGGAATAATGCACCAGTCGGGTGCTCACTGAAAGCAAATTGCCGATCATAGGTGCTGTCCATAGTCCCAAGCCTAAAAACAACAGGGTGGAGCCCAACAAAGAAATCAGTGCTGTAGAAACAACCGCTTGTTGGTGTTCTTTCTCTTGAAAAAAACGGAAAAAAGAGGTTTCCATTCCGTAGGCGAGTACCACATTAAATACCGCAAACAGGGAAAACAAAACGGTCACTGAACCAAAATCAGCCGTTTTGAGCAATAAGGTGTAGAGTGGAAGCAGCAAAAACGACAACATCCGGGGCAGCACAGTGGCTAGTCCGTAGATGAAGGTCTGTTTAAACAGTTTTTGCAGCAAAACTAGCCGTTCAAGGCCTCTGCCCCACCGACAATCTCCAAAATCTCATTGGTAATCGCCGCTTGACGCGCCTTGTTGTAGGTGAGTTTCAATTGATTTCTCAAAGCTGTTGCGTTGTCGGTAGCTTTGTGCATGGCGGTCATACGCGCTCCATGCTCGCTGGCAAATGAATCCCTAATCCCCTTGTAGAGCTGGGTCTTCAATGCTTTGGGTACCAAAAAGTTAACAATCTCTTCTTTGTTGGGCTCAAAAATATAATCCGCAGATCCGGATACGCTTTGGGCCACAGGAGCCAAGGGCAAGAATTGCTCAGTTTGAACGATCTGGGTAGCCGCGTTTTTAAACTGGTTGTAGATCAATACAATGCGGTCATAAGCGCCGTCGGCATAAAGGTCCATCAAATCTTGAGCGATGACAGAAACTCCTTCAAAATCCAATTGATCAAAAATCTTGCTGTGGTTGGCGACCACGGGAAGTCGTTTAGAAAGCACATCTTGTGCTTTTTTGCCGATGGCAGCTACGTGGACTTGTTTGCCCGCATAGGTTTGTTCCGCCAGGGCCAAGGTCTGTTTCACCACGTTGGTGTTGAACGCGCCACACAAACCTCTATTTGAGGTGATGGCGACCAAAAGCACTTTTTCTACAGGGCGTTCTTCAGCGTATTGACGCACGTCGCTGGTTTCAATGCTCTCGTTAAGAGCGGCGAGCAGTGCCGTGAGTTTCTCCGAGTAAGGACGCATGGCAGTAATCGCGTCTTGAGCCTTCTTGAGCTTGGCAGCAGACACCATTTTCATGGCGCTGGTGATCTGCATCGTCGAAGAGACGGAGGCGATTCTGTTGCGTATTTCTTTTAAGTTGGCCATACAGAGGGGTTTTAGTGGGCCGGCTGTGCCGGCCCACTGTCACTTAGTTTTTATAGGCAGCCGCTACCTCAGCGCACACTTGTGCCAACGTATCGGTCACTTCATCAGTCAATTGTCCTGCTTTCAATGCAGCCAACGTAGGTTGGTGTTTGGCGCGCATTAAATCCAAGAAATTGCGCTCAAATTCTTTTACCTTTTCTACAGGTACTTGGCGCAACAAGTTTTTAGATCCCAAGTAGATGATCGCCACTTGTTCTTCCACGGTAAATGGATCGTTTTGTGCTTGTTTTAGGATCTCCACATTGCGGCGACCTTTCTCAATCACGTTCAAAGTAGCAGCGTCTAGGTCAGATCCAAACTTGGCAAATGCTTCCAATTCACGGAACTGAGCCTGATCCAATTTCAAGGTACCCGCTACTTTCTTCATGGATTTGATCTGTGCAGATCCCCCAACACGAGATACAGAAATACCCACGTTGATCGCTGGACGCACCCCTTGGTTAAATAAGTCTTGTTCCAAGAAGATCTGTCCGTCGGTGATCGAAATCACGTTGGTGGGGATGTAGGCAGAAACGTCCCCCGCTTGGGTTTCGATAATCGGAAGCGCGGTCAATGATCCACCACCTTTTACGATGGGCTTCAAAGATTCGGGCAAATCATTCATGCGGGCAGCAATCGCATCATCTGCGATTACTTTAGCAGAACGCTCTAACAAACGAGAGTGCAGGTAGAATACGTCTCCTGGGTACGCCTCGCGTCCTGGTGGTCTTCTAAGCAAAAGAGACACCTCGCGATAGGCCACTGCTTGTTTGGACAAATCATCGTAAATAATCAATGCTGGACGACCTGAATCACGGAAGTATTCGCCGATAGCTGCTCCAGCAAATGGGGCATATACCTGCATCGGGGCTGGGTCAGAGGCGTTGGCGGCCACAATAGTGGTGTAGGCCATAGCTCCGCGATCTTCTAGGGTTTTGGCAATAGCCGCTACCGTTGAAGCTTTCTGTCCAATGGCCACATAGATGCAATACACAGGTTGACCTGCGTCAAAAAATTCTTTTTGGTTCAAGATGGTATCGATACACACGGTAGTTTTACCGGTTTGACGGTCACCGATCACCAATTCACGTTGTCCGCGACCTACAGGGATCATCGCGTCAATCGCCTTAATACCTGTCTGCAATGGCTCGTTAACCGGTTGACGGAAAATAACCCCAGGGGCTTTGCGCTCCAACGGCATTTCATATAACTGGCCGGCCAAAGGACCTTTACCGTCGATGGGCTGACCCAAAGTGTCCACCACACGACCGACAATGCCTTCACCTACTTTGATAGAGGCAATGCGCTCAGTGCGTTTTACGCTTGATCCTTCCACGATATCGCGTGAAGGGCTCAAAAGAACCACCCCTACGTGATCTGCTTCCAGGTTCAACACAATCCCTTGTACGCCTCCTTCGAAGCTGACCAATTCGCCGTATTGCACGTTGGAAAGGCCATACACACGGGCAATCCCGTCTCCGACCTGAAGTACTGTTCCCACCTCATCCATGGATGCGGCGCCTGTAAATCCTTCGATTTGCTGTTTTAAAATTGCTGAAACTTCAGCTGCTTTTACTCCTGCCATTGTTTGGTGTCCTTGAGGCAACGCCTCGTTATCGATTATTGACTTGGGTTAGTTGTTCTTTGAGTTGGCTCAATTGATGGGCCACAGAGGCGTCGTACGCTAGGTCGTCGACCTTTACGATAAAACCTCCGATCAAGCTAGTGTCTACTTGGGTGTCCAGAGCTATGGTTTTTTGAACCGCCTGGGCCAGTTTTTCTTTTAGCGTGTTGACCACCGCATCCGTCAAGGGTGCTGCAGAAACCACGGTAGCTTGAGCAATCTTATTTTTTTCAGCATCCAATCGCTCGTAAGCCGTCAACACCTCAGCGAGTAAGTCCATGCGCTTGTTTTGGGCCAATGCGCTCCACAAGCCCTGCATGATTTGATGACTTTGTGGGGCAACAGCCGCTACGGCTTGTTGCTTGGTGGCTTGCTCCACAGTCGGGTTGTGCAAATACGCTACAAGCGCTTCGCTCCCGTTTAGGGTAGCCAAGAGGTCATTGACTTGCTGAGCAAATACAGCTCCTGCTCCTTGCTCGTAGGCAAGCGCTAAGGCTGCTTTTGCGTAGCGTTCGGCCGCTTGGGAATGCTTCATCGCTTAGTTGATTTTAATTTCTTTGACCAAGTTTTCTACCAACTGATCTTGTTTCGCTTGGGCGGACAATTCTGATTTAAGCAACTTTTCTGCGATTTCAATCGCGTAAGAAGCTACTTGTTTTTTCAAGTCTTCCACTGCCGCTTTCTTTTCACCTTCAATCACCGCTTGTGCTTGAGCGAGAAGTTTTTCTCCCTCTGCTTGCGCTTGCTCTTTGGCTTCAGCCATCAACTTATCTTTGAATTGACGGGCTTCCAAAAGCATTTGCTCGCGCTCTTGACGCGCTTGTTGCAAAAGCTTTTCGTTTGACGCATTGAGCTGAGCCATATCTTCTTGAGCCTTGGCAGCAGCGTCTAGGGCGTCTTTAATTCCTTGTTCGCGTTCGTTGACCGCATTCAAGATGGGTTTCCAGGCAAATTTGCCCAAAAGCAAAACCAGTCCTACAAAGATGAGGATTTGCCAAAAGAACAGCCCAAATGAGAATTCTTCAATTAATTTTTCCATGGATCGTTTAGGTTTAAAACATAAGAAACAACAGGGGAGGACCAACCGTCCTCCACTGCTGATTCACAGGGTGATTAAGCAGCGAATAACGCAGCGAAACCGATACCTTCAATAAGCGCTGCTGCAATCAACATCGCTGTTTGAATTTTTCCTGAGGCTTCTGGTTGACGAGCGATGGCGTCCATAGCTTGTCCTCCGATGCGACCAATACCAAGACTAGCTCCGATAACGATCAAACCTGCACCTACAATTGTTGGGATTTCCATAAATATTAATTAAAAGTTAAACAATTCATTAGTGGTGTGCCTCCTCGTTGGCAAAGCCGAAATACAGAGAAGACAACATGGTAAAAATATATGCTTGAAGCGCAGCTACGAGCAATTCCAATATAGACAACACAAAGGAGAGTACAAAACTCAAAGAGCTCCCAATCCAATTGTGAAAGATAAACATCAATCCTATCAAGCTACCCAATACGATGTGGCCGGCGGACATATTGGCCCAAAGACGAATCATCAACGAAAATGGCTTGATCACAACACCGAGCAATTCGATTGGCGCCAAGATAACTTTCATCGCTTTGGGTACACCGGGCATCCAAAAAATGTGGCCCCAGTAGTTCTTGTTGGCCGTGAGGTTGGTCACTAAAAAAGTGAGTACTGACAAACCAAAGGTCACCGCGATGTTGCCTGTCACGTTCACCCCAAGAGGTGTTAAGCCCAATAGATTCAAAAACCAGACAAAGAAGAATATGGTGAGCAGGTAGCTCATGTACTTTTTATAGTGTTTGTGTCCGATGTTGGGAATCGCGATGTCGTCGCGTATGTACAACACAATAGGCTCAAACAAACGGGCAAATCCAGTGGGAACACCTCCGTTAGCGGCGTATGATTTAGCTAGGCTGCGGAACAAGAAGAACATCAATGCGCCCACAAAAAGCATAGCAACTACACTCTTGGTGATCGAAAAATCGAGTGGCTTGGCGTTAGTTATGTGGTGGTTTTCGTCGTAGTTCAGTGTCCCTTGAGCATCTGTTTTGTAGATTTTGCCGTGGGCAAGAGCGTAATAATTACCGTTTGACTCGGCTACTGATTCTCCGTGGTGCAAAGCAGCTGAAGAAAAAAGCTGTACTCCATTGTCCCACAAAATCACCGGTAGGGGAGCGCCCACATAAACATGGTTTCCTTGTTCGTCTGTATACGAGTATAGAGAAAAGTCGTAAGAATCCTGAAGGTGGTGTTGGATATACTCCTTGATTTCAGTCTTTAGGTCAGTCCCTTCAGCGTGGGCTTCCTTTGGGCTTTCAGCCGCAGCAACCCCCCATGAACCCACGAGGGTTAAGGCTAGGGCCACTTTGAAAATAATCCGTTGGTACTTCATCGGTTCAGTTCAGTCTTCAAAAATCGCTGCAAAGGTAGGCTATTTAATGAAAACCAAAAAAAGAACACAAAATTATTTGCCCGTGGTTGTTTGGTACCGCTAATGCCAATTAAATGAATTGACTCACAATGAATTAGCTTTTGTTGATTCCCAGAATCCGCGCCACAAAGATCGTTTCTAGAGTCAGGGCCACGGCGTACGGAATTCCAAAAAGAAAAAAGGATTCTCCTTGATCGCCAAGACCGGTTAAAATAAACGGCTTGAAGAGGGTAAAATAGGCGGCAAACTTGAACAAACTACCCCCCATAAACATGAATCCAATCAAATCAGGAGCTTTTTTATGTCCCCACAAAATGCCCCAACCGATAGCGGCAGTCAAAACAGTGTGTGCTCCATAGCACCACGACAGGGGCGTCCAAAATTCGGTCTTGTCCATCGCTGTTAACAGGGCTCCATGTAGCCCAAAAACAGGGATAAAAATCAAAAGCAACCAGCGCAACAACCACTTAAAATGTGTCGATGCCCTCAAGAATTCATCTTTTTAGTTTCTTTAATGACCAGCCAAATGGATGTGACTAGTCCAAAAAGCGTCCCGACAATGACTCCGATTCGACCCGGCAGAGACCAATAGTCATCGGCCCATTTCCCGATCTGAACCATAAAGTAAATGGTCGCGCCCATCTGTATGCCTACGGCAGAGAACCGCCCGAATTGTTTCAGTCCACTGAGGGACTTTTTAGCTGGCTTCTGCGGCTGACTCATCAGATACTTGTTTCAGGGTGTTGGGGGACTTCATCAGGATTTTCCCTTGAATGACGGCTCCTTCAACCACAGACAGCTTAGCTGTAGCTATTTGAGCGTATAATTGAGCGCTCGCCTGAAGGCTGAGCAGGTCATCTACCGTTAACTCCCCCTCTAAATACCCCTCTATTTCCGCATTTTGACAACGCACTTGCCCGATCACTCGCCCAGTTTTACCGATCACGACCTTTTTGGTGGTAGTCACATCTCCTTTGAGGTAGCCATCAATGCGCACATCAGCCTGCGCCTCGATACTGCCTTCCATACTGGTGCTTTTCTCGATTCGGGTAGGTTGAGCGCTGTTTTCCAGAGATACGGGAACTTTAGTCTTGAATAGGGACATCGGGTTATGGGTTTTTGGGTGGGCGCTGCTCCAGGTAGGTGTCAAGCGCTTTATACAACTGTATTTTTCGGTAATGGGAAGCTAAAAATACAAAAAATCGCCCCTGAGACAACGGCTTTTGTGCCCAAATCTTCTCCTGGGCCAACGCGTTGGCTTTTTTAGGGTCTAAATATCCGTGCACTACATAGAAATCACGGCTTTCGTCGTAGGCATCTCGAGAAATCCGCAGTCTACTCTCAGGGTTCTGGCTCAGCAACCACTTGGTTAAACTAACCATCAACAAGCTGTCCTGAACCTGAGAAAGTTTAGGCAAAAGCACCGCTGCTTTGTAATGGTCATAGGGTTCCGCGTCTCCAAAGGTGATTTCGCCGGCTTCAGTGGCAGACCAAGCAGAGGCGGACAATGCGGCAGGGGTGTTGGGGTAATCGCGTACAATGCGTTCCAGTTCTTTTAAAAACGCTTCCTTGCCCAGCGTTCTTCCTGTGGATTGAGCGCGTAAGAGGACCCAGGGGCTGACCTGTTCAGGGGACCAAGATTGCTCGAGCACCTCGTCGATTTTCTCGATAACTGCGCCGTATTGTTGTTCTGTAAATAGCCTGTATACCTCCGCATACTGACTGTCCAAAAGCGATGTGGCCGGGGTCAATGCGCGATCGGGCTGGGCCAAATACTGGGCGTATACGCTTTGCGGATACTCTGCTTGAATATGGTCTTTGTACCGCTCGGCAGCTTGACTTTTTAAAGACATATGTGCCTGATATAAGGCATACAGGGCGGGTAGTTTGCTGGGGTGTTCTTGTGGGTAATCAACCGACTTTTCCAGGGCAGGAATGGCCAAAGCAGGCTCGGCCAAACGGGACACATAAAGCTGGCCTATTTGAAAATACACCCCAACGCGCTCGTAGCGCAAGGCGTCGATATCCTGCTGATTCTTGGGTAGTTGAGCGATCTGCTGATCGATTTCATCCATGGGTTCCTGGGACTCTGTTGAATCAACCCCGGGTGGTTGGTTCCCTGGTTGGTCCGGGGCGTCGGCAGACATCCTACTTCGGTTGCTATTGGTTTTAGGGGTGTTGTTGTTCCCGGTCATTCCGGTTGTAGGGGGGGGCGACATGGACGCATTGGCCTGGTCGCGCCAGTTGTCTTGCCAGGCTCTCTTTCCCCACTTTTGGGCAAATGCTTCCGCGCCCAAAGCCAACTGTTTGGGGTCATAAAAGTAAAAGACTGGGGTGTTTTTCCCTGAGGTGCCTGAACTAGCTTTAACGCTCCGTGGGGCCTCCTCGGTTTTCTGAGCTTGCAGGCGAGCCGCTTTTTCTTCTTCAAGCGCTTTTTTGCGCTCCAGAGCAGCGGTTAACCTAGCTCTCTGCTCTTCTGCGGAAAGGGCTGAAAGCGTAAGCACGGTGTCTATTTCCGTCGCGCGTTGGAGGTACTCCACCAAGCTCTGTAGTTTCTCTTTTTTGCTGTTGGCGGCTCGCCAACGATCCGAGGGGTTCGGCAACAATGGGAGTAGTGTGTCTAAATGTGCCGCGGCCAGCAGATATTGCTTTCGGTCAAAATAATGTTCTGCGAGTTGCTCCTGTACGATTCCTTGAAGGACCTGGTCGTTTTGGGCCCATTTCAATGACTGATTTAATCCAGAGACATACAGGGAATCACGCCCTAAGCCCTTTTGAATTTGGGCTTGGTAAAAGAAAATTTTGTCTCTGTAGTCTTGGTTCTCCCAGCGTTTGGCCCAGAGCGATAGCTGTTCTATAGCGACATCACCGAGGTCCTCAGGTCGCTGCAGGGCCAAGCTCCTCAACTGAGCGTTGATCCAAAAATCATAGGACACCGCTTGCTTTTTGGCCGCCACGTGTCGGTAAGCGGCCAAGGCACTGTCCCGCTGGCCCAACTCTTCAAACAACTGTCCCCGCAGGTAACCATATCGACCGCGCTCCACCTTTTTTCGAGTGATTTTGAGCGCCGCCGCCAGCGCGTCAACGGCTGCTGCTGGCTGGTTTAAATCCATATAGGCTTGGGCCATGACCCCAAAAGCATCCGCCTTTTCTTGGGGCTTGAGTTTTCGGTTGGCTAGTAACCGCCTAAGGTTCTCCAAAGCAACCTCGGGATTGCCTAGACGAACATTTGTTTTTTCTTTCCAGATCCTGGTTTCGTTGAGGGCATTGGTCGCCTTGTGGTATTGAATAATAAATCGGAACGCTTCCAAAGCGGGAACAAATCGCTGGTCGTAGTACCTAGATTTTCCCAAGAGCAAATAAGACTCAATCATTTGACGGTTGCGCTCCTGTCCTTCAACCAACATCCCGTGTTTGCGGATGGCCTTAACCGCCTTGGCCTCGGCTTGGCTAAACGGACCATCTTCCGTGGCGGCGTATTTAATTCCTGCCGGACCATCGACCTGTATGCGTTCGACAGGTAAGCGCTCCCAGAAATTTTCTCGATAACCTGACTGGAGCAAAGTCCACTGCTCTTCAAAGGACAAATTCCCGTGGTAGACCACGTTGTATTTGGTGTTCAAGGCATGCCACTCGCGATTGAGCAAGCGATTTTGCTGGGTAGAGCACCCAGCCAGGGACAGCGCAAAAACAGCTATGCCAAAAAAGTATCTCGGAGATCTAACCAATGGAGGCATCCGGTGCTTGTTGGGCAAAATAATTTTCTAACTCCGCCAATGTGGAGGGGTTTGTTTCGAGGTCTTGAACGACCTGGCCTTTGGAGAGCACCACGATGCGCTTGCACACCTCGGTGACGTGATTGAGGTCGTGGCTGGACACCAAAAGGGTGGTGTCGCCCTGGCTCGCAATTTTTTTAAGCAGATCCTTTAGCCTGAACTGGGTGGTGGGGTCCAAATTGGCAAATGGCTCGTCGAGCACCACCACGCTGGGTTTCCCGATCAAAGTCGCCGCAATCCCCACCTTTTTTTGATTCCCTTTAGAAAAATCTCTGAGGTACTTCTTTTGACCGAGGACCTCCCCATTAAAAAACGGGGCGAGTTCCAGCATCAGCGCATCAACCTCGCTTTGTGGCACAGCGCGTAACGAAGCGATGAAGGAAAAATATTC
>Ga0209652_1004309_pt1 | contig 10041 bp, 11 predicted proteins | sample SaaInl74LU_5_DNA_FD_184641 | JGI IMG/M metagenome (GOLD analysis project Ga0209652, IMG submission 184641) | Marine microbial communities from expanding oxygen minimum zones in the Saanich Inlet - ESP_74LU_5_DNA (SPAdes) (version 2) | ecosystem: Environmental > Aquatic > Marine > Intertidal zone...
AGCTAAACTATGCCGTCGAGTTCTTACTCGAGCATCCAAACGTTGTCGGTTTAAAGGGGTAGACAAGTGTGAGTATTCTGTTTCTTGACATGACTAGAGGCGTTGGCACAGATCTAGGCATACGACTGAGTCAGGCCCTTAACGCCGAATACGGTAATATTGAGTCACGTCACTTTCCTGATGGGGAGCTTTACCAGCGTGTACTGTCGGAGGTTGCTGGCCGCGATGTGATAATATTTACCAATCTATTTAATCCCGATATACAGCTGTTTGAACTGCTATCGCTTGGCCACACCCTAAAAGAGATAGGGGCTAAACAGCGAATATTAGTCTGCCCGTACCTCCCTTATATGCGTCAAGACATCCGCTTTCATCCGGGTGAGTCTGTGACATCACGCCATTTTGCAAAACATCTATCGCTCGCCTTTGATAAGCTTATTACGGTTGACCCGCACCTGCATCGATACAATAGCCTAAATGAAATTTACTCCTTAGAAAGCCTTGTTGTTAGCGCTCAAAGCGCTATAACTCAGTACCTTAATTCGCTGCCACAAACGCTTTTGCTGATTGGTCCCGACGAAGAGAGCGAACAGTGGGTCGCTGCAATTGCCAAAGCGGCGCAGTTGCCGTATCAGATACTGGTTAAACAACGTAGCGGTGACTATGAAGTTGAGGTGTCTCAACCCAAACTTGCACCCTATAGAGATCACCGTCCGGTTCTCGTTGACGATATCATCTCCAGTGGACGTACTATGCTTAGTACACTTGAACACCTTGCGCTTGCAGGAATGCCTCAGCCTTTAGTTATTGGCGTTCATGGAATCTTTGCTGATGACGCATTTGAACTATTGACGCAGCATGCTGAGGTTTTAACCTGCAACTCTATTCCCCATGTAAGCAATCATATTGATCTGTTAGAGACACTGACAGATGCCTGCATTCAAATACGCTAACACTGAGCTATGAAAAATCTTTCGTTTGATGAGTCTATTAGCTACAAACCTGACTTTATTGATATTCAGGCAGCCGACAAGCTGTTTGAACAGCTTCATGAACATTTAGACTGGCGCCAAGATAAGATAAAACTATACGGGCGCAACCTGAGTATTCCGCGCCTACAGGCCTTTATAGCACATAAGGGGGTCCGGTATACCTACTCCGGACTTACTTTAGAAGGTAATGGGTTTCCTGAACCTCTAGAGCAACTGCGTTGCGATCTAAACCAAGTAACAGGGGTGGAGTTTAACGCTGTATTAGCAAATCTATACCGCGATGGCTCAGATACCATGGGTTGGCACAGTGATAACGAACCCGAACTTGGCCCTGACCCTGTTATCGCTTCAATCACACTGGGGGCAAATCGTAGCTTCAAGTTTCGTCCGATTGGCGGTGGAGCAAGCTGGGGAATAGACCTTGAGCATGGATCATTATTGCTAATGGGTGCAGGTGTGCAGCAGCGCTGGCAACACTCAATTCCAAAACGGCTAAGGTGCAATCAACCGCGGATCAATTTGACCTTTCGAAAAATAATTAGCCGCTCTAATTAGCAATCAATAAAGGGAAACGGATATGCAAAATCCCGTTATAGATGTTTTACGTAATCATCGCTCAATTCGAAAATTCAGTCCGCAGACGCTCAGCGATGACCTACTTGATCAACTTGTACTCGCTGGACAGGCGGCATCTAGCTCAAGCTTTGTACAGGCTTATTCAATAATCGATATATGCGACCCCGAGATTAGGCAACAGCTGCAAAGGTGCTGCTCTAACCAAGCTTACGTCGGTGAAGCCGCACGCTTTCTTGTATTTTGTGCGGATTTTCACCGGCTGCAGCTTGCTGCTGAGTTTCAAGGTATAGATCCGGAACTGGGCTTTACCGAACAGTTTTTGGCCGCCAGCATAGACGCAGCCTTGGTGGCACAAAATATTATAGTGGCGGCAGAATCCGTTGGATTAGGCGGTGTCTACATCGGTGCAATACGCAATAAGCCGAAACAGGTAACTGAAATATTGGCGCTGCCTGAACAGGTGTTTGCCCTTTTTGGAATGTGCCTTGGCTATCCCGACCAGAATCCAGAGATAAAACCCCGACTTCCAGCGCAAGTCGTACTCCACAGGGATGTCTATAACGCAACTCAATACACGCGTGAACTCGATAACTATGATCGAGTGACTGCACAATACTACACACAAAGGACCCAAGGCGCGGTTACAACTGGATGGAGTCAGCAGATGGCCGAAAAGTTAGGCAAAGAGTCTCGCCCTGATCTACTGGAGCATTTGCAAAGCCAAGGGTTAGCAAAACGTTAAGATTTTTTGAGGATCATCTTCTACCCTTAGAGTATGGATATTAACTAGGGGATAAAGATGCCAAACCGTTCAGTAGAACAGTTAATCTCGAAAATAAAATCGCGTGGTGATGAGTTATCGGCTCGAGAAACGATCAACCTATCGATCAACGCAGATGACCTGGTCCGCATTAAGGCCTTAAGTGAGCTTTATAAGCTTCCAATTGAGGAGCTGAGCGCGTATCTAATGTCCGAGATCCTTCAGCAAATTGAGTCCAAGATACCCTATATTGCTGGTTCAAACGTTATTCGTGTAGAAGATGGGGAACCTATCTATGAGGATATCGGCGATACGCCAGCGTATCTCGAGCTAAAGCGCAAAATTGAGATGGTGCTAAAGGGCTAATAGCGAGAGGCTAGTCGACTTTGATAGGTGACAACGCCTCTGTTTCATCCGCTACACAGGATTTAAACACCCTTAATTAAAGGCCCTTAATTAAAGGCCCTTAGCCCATTTCGCCACCCACTTAACAGCAGGCTTATGCGCTTCGTAATCTGAGCGAGCATCGATAAATAGAGGCTCGCCTATGCGCTGCGCACCCAGGGATAAGAGGAGTGAATCGAACTGTTTTGCTCCTCCGTTAAATAGATCGTAGCTCGAATCACCTAACCCAATAAGCCCGAACTGTCGCCCATATAAACTGGGGTTATCATCTAATAGCTGGCAGTAAAGCGGCATAATATTATCGGGAAGATCACCAACGCCTGTTGTGGAGGTACAGACCAAAAGAGTAGCGGTTGGATCTACATCAATATCGTCTAGTGTTGGGTTCTCACTTACACGCACATGATGCCCTTTAGATCGCAATACGTCTGCGCAAGCACGACTCGCTTCCACAGCATTACCGTACATAGTACCCACCAAAATTACGATACTGGCCATTGTGTTCTCTCAGTCTTAGGTGCGGATGTATAGGGATCTAACTAAACCAATTAGCTATGCTCTGGTTATCTTAGCGATTTAAAAAATCATTACCAAAAAACATACCTAAACAGACCCAAAAACGCGTCTTAAAAACAGTTCTACAAAAAACAATAAACCCCGCAAAAGCGAGGTTTATATTCTGAGTGGCAGTGTCTAGCTTAATCGTAAAGCAAAGGCGCTCCCAACCCTGAAGGGGGTTAGCCCTTATTAACCAACAACAGTTACGTTGTCAGCCTGTGGACCTTTCTGGCCCTGAGTTACTTCGAAAGTAACCTGCTGGTTTTCAGCCAGTGAACGACGGCCGTTACCGTTAATAGCACGGTAGTGAACGAATACGTCTGGACCACCTTCCTGCTGAATGAAACCAAAACCTTTTTCGTCATTGAACCATTTAACAGTACCGGTTACGAGCTGTGACATCTTTTTCTCTCTTCTTTCAATATGATCAGAAACTGATCTTTTTCCGGGTCATTAACCCAATTTTCAAGGAACACATAATTGTGTTCTTACCATACCGCCCTAGGGCGTACCGCATGAGCGGTATACATCTAATGCTGGATCAGACCAACATTTCGAATACTTTAATATCCCTATGATCAATGTCAAATACGAAACTTGAACGCGATTTGGATCTGCGCAGTGACGAGCAAAATTGACATACTAATAGGTGAGCACAACAAGAGAGGCAGAGATGTTCTATTTTCGAAGCGCATAGAGCGGCGAAAGCTGAAACAACGAGCTGGAAACGCTTGGGAAGTGCTGCGATCAAAAGATCGCGATATATACATTGTTGCAAATATTTTTCTCTCCGTGAGCTTATAAAGCAACACGAGCTGTTCGTAAACTGTTCAAACACTATACACCCACTCTTGGCAATTACAAGTGCCTGAAAGAATATAGTTTGCTCAGCCAAACAGACTGTGCAAACTATAGAAGGTTATCCGCGTTTGGTACTGGAGCTTTTCGCTCGGCTTGCTCTGTGTGAACGAGGCGGAAGACCCGTATGCTGGGTCAGTATCCGCCCTTTACGAGGAGCAGCACCCTTACCGGAGTTCTTTCGTCTGGGGCTGTGGTAGGTTGCTTGGTCTGGTTGATGTTCGGGGATCAATTGATGCGCCTTTTCGCCAATCAGGTCTGCACGCCCCATCTCCTTTAATGCCTCACGTAATAATGGCCAGTTCTCTGGATCGTGCCAACGCAAAAAAGCCTTATGCAAGCGGCGTTGACGTTCACCTTTAATCGACTCCACTTTCTCGGCGCTACGTTTGTAGCTCAGACGTTTCAATGGATTTCGGCCACTGTGATACATCGCTGTCGCCGTCGCCATTGGCGAAGGATAGAAGGCTTGAACCTGGTCTGCCTTGAAGTCATTACTCTTTAGCCAAAGCGCTAGGTTCATCATATCTTCATCGGTTGTGCCAGGATGTGCCGCTATAAAGTAGGGAATGAGGTACTGATCCTTGCCCGCCTCTTTAGAAAAACGCTCAAACATCTTCTTAAAAGCGTTATAACTACCGATACCGGGCTTCATCATCTTATCGAGCGGGCCCCTTTCGGTATGTTCAGGCGCTATTTTCAAGTAACCACCCACATGATGCGTAACCAATTCACGCACATACTCTGGGTCTTGAACCGCAAGATCATATCGAAGTCCTGAAGCGATAAGCACCTTCTTCACACCTTTTAGCTGACGCACCTCTCGATAAAGCTGCGTAAGTGCAGAGTGGTCTGTATTAAGGTTCGGGCATATGCCAGGGTAGACACAGGACAACTTACGGCAAGAGCGCTCGATCTCTTCAGATTTACACGCGATCCGATACATATTCGCTGTGGGTCCGCCAAGATCAGATATCACACCCGTAAAGCCTGGCACTTTATCGCGAATCTCTTTGATCTCATTAATAATCGACTCTTGCGAGCGGTTCTGAATAATACGCCCCTCATGTTCAGTGATAGAACAAAATGTACAGCCGCCAAAGCAGCCACGCATGATGTTCACTGAGAAGCGAATCATTTTATAGGCTGGTATCTCCTTATCACCATAAACGGGGTGAGGTACGCGGGCGTAGCGCAGGCCAAAAACAAAATCCATCTCTTCGGTCGTTAAGGGTATGGGCGGTGGATTAAGCCAAACTTCTTGGTCGCCGTGTTGCTGTACTAAGGCTCTGGCATTTCCCGGATTTGTCTCTAGATGCAGCACTCGACTTGCATGAGCATATAAAACTGGGTCGCGACTGACCTTTTCATAGGCAGGTAAGCGAATAACGGTGGTTGCGCGATCCAGTTTCACTTTAGGCTGTATATGTAATATCTGGGGCTCGTCCGCTGGTGCAGTCTGATCGTTGGACTGCTCTATCTGACAGCTCTCAAGATCTCGAGTATTTACATAGGGGTTGATTATGCGGTCGATTTTCCCTGGCCGATCGATTCGAGTCGAATCGATCTCCATCCAGCCCTCAGGCGTGTCCAAGCGTAGAAATGCAGTACCGCGTATATCGTTAAGATCCGTAATCGGCTCGCCTTCATTAAGACGACGCGACACTTCAACAATTGCGCGCTCGGCGTTGCCAAACAGCAGCAGATCTGCCCGCGCATCAAGCAGTATTGACCGACGCACCTTGTCTTGCCAGTAGTCGTAGTGCGCTATACGGCGAAGAGAGGCCTCGATACCACCCAGAACAATCGGAACATCTTTATACGCTTCACGACAACGCTGGCTATAAACAATACTGGCGCGATCAGGACGGCTTCCGCCCATTCCACCGGCCGTGTAAGCATCATCTGAGCGACGCTTTTTATCCGCCGTATAGCGATTAATCATAGAGTCCATGTTGCCTGCAGCGACACCAAAGTACAGTCGAGGCTTACCTAATACTGTAAAGGCCTCAGCACTTTTCCAGTCAGGCTGCGAAATAATACCCACTCGAAAACCTTGGGACTCTAGTAAGCGACCTATGATCGCCATTCCAAACGAGGGGTGATCCACATAGGCATCACCGGTAACAATTATAATGTCGCACTGCTCCCAGCCAAGCGCATGCATCTCTTTGCGGGACATGGGTAGGAAGGGTGCAGGGTTTTGTGGTTGGAGTGTCGTGATTTTTTGGACGTTGTGTTCGGCGCTCATGGCAGGACTCATCTATGGGATGCGCAAAGTATACAGCACAAGCAACTATCAATCAGTGATTTGAATCAGTGCTTTGAATCAATCGTGCTCACGCACCTGATAGCGATTTAATCGGGTCTCGATTAACCTAAACGCGCCAATCATACAGGCCGCTAGGAGCAGATAGATAACCCCCGCCGCAAGGAATATCTCCAGTGGCGTATAGGTGCGCGCAATAATAGTGCGCGCAGCTCCCGTAAGATCAAGCAATGTAATGGTGGATGCCAGTGCACTGCCCTTTAACATCAGAATCAACTCGTTCCCATAGGCGGGCATAACGATGCCAAATGCGCGCGGCAGTATAATGCGCCTTACTTTGGTGGTCGGCGACATGCCAAGTGCATCAGCCGCCTCTAGCTCGCCCCTTGGAATCGATTGAATGGCTCCGCGTATCAGCTCAGCACTGTAGGCGGCCGTATTCAGTGTAAATGCAAAAATTGCGCAGAAATAGGGCTCTTTAAACAGTTCCCACATGAACGAGTCGCGAATAAGCGGTATCTGTGAACTGCCGTAATAGACCAAAAATATCTGTACCAAAAGTGGGGTGCCACGGAAAAAGTAGATGTAGGCCCAGGGTAAGCTCTTAACCCATAGTTTACGGCTAGTTCGCATCAGCGCGAGTGGCAAGGCGAGTAAAATACCCAAAATAGCCGATATAATAACCAGTTCAAGGGTAACCCACATGCCGTCAATCAAGCGCGGCATGTACTCCCAAATGACATCCCAAGACCAATTCATGCTGAACGCCCTACTTGCGCGGCTGGATCTGCCAACTTTTCAAGTCGAGAAGATATTAAAGTCGCAACAGCGGTTAGCAATAGGTATATCAATGCTGCTGCCATATAGAAGGTAAATGGCTCTTTCGTTGAGCCGGTCGCAACCTTAGCTTGAAACATCAGATCGCTCAAACCAACCACCGAAACCAATGCGGTATCTTTGAGTAGCACTTGGAATAGATTACCGAGTCCCGGTAGTGCTAACTTCCACATCTGCGGCAATATTATTCTGAAAAACGCTTTACGCGGACTCATTCCCATCGCGTAAGCCGATTCCCACTGCCCGAGGGGAATCGCCTGCATGGCAGCCCTCAGTACCTCTGTCGCATACGCGCCAAAGGCGATCGACAAAGCCGCAACACCGGCGGCAAATGGACCCACCTCTATGTATTCGTCATAACCAAAATTAGAGGCAATAGACATCAGTAGCATAGAGCCACCGAAGTACAGAATTAGAACCAGAAGAAGTTCTGGAAGACCCCTGATAAGGGTTGTGTAAACTGTGGCTACACCTCTTAGCACGCGCGAGTCAGACAGTTTTGCCGCAGCGCCCATCAGCCCAATAATCAATCCAAAGAAAAGACTCGCCACAGCGAGCTGGATTGTTACCCAAGTGCCAGAAATAAGAAGATGGCCAAAGCCTTGTAGGTCAAACATATATACTCTTAAAACTTAGAGCCCCTTGAGGGGCTCCAGTTTAGCGACGATCTTAGTAGATCGAGAACGGGAAGTACTCAGCATTGATCTTGTCGTAAGTTCCATTGGCGCGAATGGCGGCAAGCGCGTCATTGAACTTAGCTTTTAGATCATCACCTTTACGGATTGCGATCGCGATCTGGTCTTGGATATCGATATCCTGACCCTTAAATTCGAACCCTTCACCATCAGCCGTGCGCATCCAATCGTATGCAGGAAACTTGTCAGACAGCATGCCATCAAGGCGACCCGCTGCAAGATCTAAGTAAGCGTTATCCTGAGTGTCATACAATTTAATCGTTACAGTATCAGCGTAGTTATCTTCTAGGTGCTGACCCGCAATCGTCGCGCGCTGCGCACCGATAGTTTTGCCTTCAAGCGCCGTTTTAGATACATCCATCATGCTACCTTTAGGACCTAAAAACGCCAAAACATTTGAGTAGTAGCGATCAGTGAAGTCGACCACTTTCAGGCGCTCGTCTGTAACAGACATAGAGGCTACGATTGCATCGTATTTACGACCCACAAGACCTGGAATCATACCGTCCCAATCTTGCTGTACGAGTTCACAATCTGCTTTCATCTCAGCGCATAGTGCGTTAGCTATATCAACATCGAAGCCTTCTAGCTCACCTTGTGCGTTGGTAAGGTTGAAGGGTGCGTAAGCACCTTCAATCGCAATACGAACTTTATCAGCAGCCTGAACTGGCAGTGTTGACATACCCGCTACTGCGGCAAGAGTTACACCTGCGATTACGCTTTTTATCTTCATTATTTTCTCCTTCGCAAACACGACTGTGCTGCTTATTGATGACTTGCCATGAAGGTTTTTACCCTCACGGACTTTGGATTATCAAACACCTGTTCTGCGCTTCCCTGCTCTTCGATCATCCCCTCATGCAGGAACACAACCTGGGAAGAGACTTCACGTGCGAAACGCATCTCATGTGTCACTATTAACATTGTGCGCCCCTGAGTAGCAAGGTCTCTCATTACAGCCAAGACTTCATTTACCAGCTCAGGGTCAAGGGCAGAGGTAGGCTCATCAAAGAGCAGTACCTGCGGTGACATCGCAAGCGACCTGGCAATAGCAATGCGCTGTTGTTGTCCGCCCGATAGATGGCCCGGAAAAGCAGACTCCTTGTCAGCGAGACCGACCATACGCAAAAGCTCTTTGGCATGATCAACCGCTTGCGACTTGGGTTGCTTCAGCACTTGGACTGGGGCTTCAATTAAATTCTCTAAAACGGTCTTGTGCGGCCAAAGATTGAAATTCTGAAAGACAAACCCAATCCGCGAACGCATCGACTCAAGCTGCTTAGCATTAACCGCCTGCAACTCACCCTGCTTGTCAGCTTTTAGCTCGAGCTTTTCTTCACCCAGATAGATCTCACCGGCTGATGGATTCTCTAACAAATTAATGCAGCGCAGAAGAGTACTTTTGCCGGAACCACTTGAACCCAAAATAGAGATCACGTCGCCGTCGTTAGCCTCCAGCGAGATCCCTTTAATCACGCGGTTACTGCCGTAAGCTTTATGGATATCAACAAGTTTGAGAGCAATGTGCGAGCTCGGCATAGTAAAACGACCGTAAAAATTCAATTAAAAGAATGTATCGGGATCATTACGCAGTTACAAGCTGTAAGGATCTTGAGCATTAAAAAACCCCGAACAGTAGACGATTCGGGGCTCTATTTACGTCACGATAGCGTTCATTAGCTTTTTGACGAGGCTATTATCGCCTGCCACTTCTGTGGACCCGTGGTGTGGACCGACTCACCGTTCACATCTACGGCTACGGTTACCGGCATATCCTTTACCTCAAACTCATAGATCGCTTCCATTCCCATCTCGGGGAAGGCCAATACCTTAGCGCTGGTAATGGCCTTAGATACAAGGTAAGCCGCGCCGCCAACAGCCATCAGATATACCGCACTGTTGTCGCGGATCGCTTCGATGGCTAATGGACCGCGTTCGGATTTACCGATCATGCCCAGCAAGCCAGTTTGCTCCAGTATCTGGCGCGTAAACTTATCCATTCGAGTGGCTGTCGTCGGACCTGCTGGCCCCATAACTTCGTCGCGCACCGGATCAACTGGGCCCACATAATAGATAAATCGGCCTTTTAGA
>Ga0209652_1004310_pt1 | contig 10041 bp, 7 predicted proteins | sample SaaInl74LU_5_DNA_FD_184641 | JGI IMG/M metagenome (GOLD analysis project Ga0209652, IMG submission 184641) | Marine microbial communities from expanding oxygen minimum zones in the Saanich Inlet - ESP_74LU_5_DNA (SPAdes) (version 2) | ecosystem: Environmental > Aquatic > Marine > Intertidal zone ...
TATGTAGAGGATTTTGTGTTGGTGAGGTGATTGATTGGGATGATGATTATTGAATGATGATGATGATGGATGGCTAGTAGGTAATTGAGTAGGGCTTTGCATTGGCCGATCGAGGAGAGACTTGTTTCTTGTTTCAATCAAGTCAAGATGATGAATTCAGAGGCACAGACTAATAAAAGTAATATGAGTATTAAGATCTTCATGTTATTGTACAATATATCTGCAATAACTGAAGATGAATTGTGCTATCATATACATTTTAATGACCTTATTCTTATATCTCATTCTTCTTTCTGGAGACCCTTCAAACACGACACCATAAGCAAGGGTTCATGCAGAGCATTACACATTACACACATTCTTTTCAAAACCTGAGCTCGGAGTCGGGGCCGCTGTGGGAGCAGAATCTTCGATGGCTTGGCAAAGGTCGATGAATGTTCCTTCAATTCTAGTGAAATTTGCTTCCGTCTCGAATGCGCTTGTGAATATAACTTGACCCTCTATAACCCCATCCTCCATGTAGTAGAAACCATTCACACTGTCACCACCATTGACTCTTATTGATGTCCAATCTCCGATAGTACTGTCGGAGTTAAGCACGTGTTCTCCCCCGGTTCCCGAAAATGAAGCAGAGCCATTACGGTATTGTGTTGAACCAGCTTTCAGAGACGCATTGCCAATACAGTACGCGGTGCCATCGGTGTCCTTCATTGCAGCAAGGTGATAGGATGCCATCAGCTCGTAAGTGTTTGAATTGTCTCCACTGGTAACGTATTCTGATAGAGGCGACGTCATATATGACACTGAAGTGACCGCAAAGGAACAAGCCTCCCCGGCCTCATACCTGTGAACTTCAGCGTCACTAGTGTCAGCGTTGAAGTCACACGCGACATTGCCTTTCTCAGCTGCATCATCGGTATCCTCAAAGATTGAGCTCGGAGTCGGAGCAGACGTAGCACCAACATCCTCGATAGCTTGGCAAAGGTCGATATATTTCCCTTCAAAACTTGTGTAGTTAGCTTGTGCCTCGAATGAACTAACGAATATCACGTCACCTGCGGCATATCCTTCCTCCATGTAGTAGAATCCCGGAACTTCCAATTTGTCATCTCCATTGACTGCAACATTAGTCCACTCCCTGACATCATAAGAAGCAAGCGGGATCTCTCCACCAAAAATCGAAAATGAGGCAGAGCCATCCTTGTATTGCGTCGAACTAGTTTTAATGAACGCATTTTCATAACAGTACGCGGTTCCTTCTTCGTCCATCACAGCAAGGTGATAGCACGTCTGTAGTTCGAAAGTATTTGAATTGATGCCGTTTGTGATGCTGTGCGTCACTGGAGACGTCATGTATGAGACCGTAGTGACACCAAAGGAACAAGCATCGCCTGCCTCATATGCATATACCTCAGTGTTTGTTGCGTCTGCGAGATAGGCGTCTGTAAGGTTGAAGTTACATGCAACATTGCCTCTGCTCACTATGTCTTGTTTTAGATTTCTGTTGGAATCAGGGGCCAGCATCCTCGCCGTGCTTGCAACGTCAGGCGACACTGACGAGAGGAGATTGAAGCTATTGATTAGATTCATTATGAGTACTTTTTAAGCAGTGTTACTAGTGGATCGAGATGGTAATGATGATAATAGTTCTGAGTATTGTAGAAATATATTCCAACAGAACAGTGGGTGGCAAAGCGGCAGAGCATGTCGGGACTCTCACTTTTTGTTGAGTGGCAGGTTGGAGCGTTGAGGCCAGAAATTTCCTGTGATCAGCGATGGCTCGAGAAAGAGAAAGAGCAGAGGATACCGAGGAAGAAACCCCAGTACTTACCTCCCCAATGACTGCGAAAAAAAAAACATAAGTTCCATATGGTAGGCCATTCTTTCTTGTCCTACTTGCCCACCTACATATCTCCAGAGATATTTCTTCTAGCTGCTTGTACGTCCCCATTCTGTGTAGCAGAATAAGATGATGACATTTAAGTTGATACTACTATTTAATTTAACACAGAAAGGCGAAAGATTCATATTGCAATCGCCTGTGAACGATTCTTTTCCTACAACAAATTGCTATCAGCTCGACTCGAAAAGGTATCTTCTCTCGCAGAGGTTCAAACCACGCATGCAACTGTAACAAGAACTATTCAATACAGGGGACAACAGTCTTAAAGAAGCAAGAAGACTGATGCAGGGAGCATTGCACTAACAACAAGCAGCGCGTTCTTTGCAACAGCTGAACTTGGAGTTGGATTCGTTTCTTCGCAAAGGTCGGTGAATGTTCCTTGAATGTTTGTATAATTCGCTTCCGTTAAAATTTTCTCTTCATCAAGGAAGACGACATTCCCCGCGGCAAAGCCATCCTGAACATAATAGAAACCCGGAACATCCATGCTGCTACCTCCATTGACATCAACAGTTGTCCACGCCCCAATACTCGTAGGAGTAACTGCAACTTCTCCACCAGTTATGTTAAATGTGGCAGTTCCATTCTTGTATTGAGTTGAATTACTTAAAGTAACTGCATCTTCAATGCAATAAAATTTTCCAAGTTCGTCCGACTTCATTACAGCAAGTTTATGGGCGCCCTTAATCGAGGCAATGTTGTAATTATCGCCTGGGGTAAATTCAGCTGACAGAGGTTCCGTGATGTACGATACGGTAGTGAGCGCATAGGAACAAACTTCACCAGCCTTGTAGGTGTACACTTCAGTGTTGTTTCCGTCGGCGAGGAACTCTTCTGTGAAGTTGAAACCGCATGCAGTGTTGCCAGTTGTCACCACTTCAGTGATGTCGCCAGTTGCAAGTTCGAGGTTTCTCGCTCTGTTAAGTGCCATGTCACGAGAGGCTGCAGCGAGAAGATGGAGACGTTTGATTAGATTCATGGTAGGATTAGAACAGTGCTGGCGTAGCCTACTGGAAGTGATAAGTTGTAAGATTGAGAGATGATTTTATGGCCCTTCAGTGTGATCAAATGTCGACTAGTGCATCTCGCAACTCCAATTCAACGCATAACAATCATGAAAGTAAGGGCACCTACAGCTGCAAGAAGCCAAGCAAGACATGAAGAAAGAAGGATGTCGAGAAGATCAAGGAGAAGATACCATCCTCAACGGCTCTTGCTTTCCCAGATGTGCTTGCGCGACGCGCGTTGCAACGTGCGTTGGCGTTGGGCTGGTCGGTCTTTCTCTTGTGTCATCATGTCATACCGCAGTATTATAAAGAACACATAGGTGCTGTCTCACTTTTGAAAAAAATCAAAATCAAAATCAAAATGGAATGAATGAAGGCAATGGCAATGACATCATCATGGACAAGGAGCACACTAATAATAATATCTCAGCAATGGCTACTAAAATACATACTTGACATATAAGCACACCATGAAGACACCAGAGGATCAGCAAGATCATCCGCATCTAAATACGCTTTTGAACAAACTACGCCCATTTCAAAGGAAGGCCTTTGATTTTGCTGTCAACGGTGTTATCCCAGATGAGGAAAATAAACAGGAAAAACGACCTCCCAACCCCAGCGGGCATCAGCCGACTCATGTTGCTGGGGCGGGAACCGGTAGACTACTCGTCGGAGATGAGATGGGATTAGGCAAAACAATAACTTCGTTGGCAATCATGTCGGCCTATCAACAATCAGAATGGCCTCTCTTAATTCTTTGTCCAGCTTCGTTGAGATATACATGGCCTGCAGAGATTGAAAAGTTTTTACCATGGATCTCATCACAGTCGACGTGTGTAGTTCGGGGCGCAGATGATGTAACGTTTGCTCAGAAGATTGTGAATTGGCGGCGGAAAAAAGTGGAGCAGAACAAACCAACATTGAAACCACCCTATCAAATTGTCATATGTACCTACAGTTTGCTTCAGAACCGATACGCTGTTAGTAAGGCTCTGCAAAACTGCAATTTTGAATGCGTTATAGCCGATGAATCTCACAATCTCAAGCAAAAGGATTCCCAGCGTTGTCGACTTGCTCTGCCGATAATGAAACAATCAAAGCGACTGATCCTGCTGAGCGGTACACCTGCTCTCAATCGCCCTGTTGAGTTGTTCCCACAATTGACTGCACTTGACCCCACCGGAAAAATGTTTCCTGGATCTGGAAATATGAGTTATTCACAATATACAAAACGATATTGCAATGCTAGGCAGACTCGTTTCGGTTACGATGTCAAAGGCATAAGTAATGCGGATGAACTTCATCAATGTTTAAAGAAGGTCATGCTACGTCGTCTTAAGTCGCAAGTACTACAAGATTTGCCATCAAAGCAGCGAAGTATTGTTCCTGTTAAAATGAAGGACAAGGACAAACAACAGGAGAGTCAATATATAATGGAAGATTGGAGTGCGGCGTGTAAGGCCTTGGATGGCATATCCGACCTAGATGCAGATGATGTTGCGCACGCGGCGAAGAACGAATCACGACGTGCAATGATGCAAGCTTATCAAGCGAGTGGTATTGCCAAAGCTTCTGCAGTTGCCGAATACATTATAGATTGGTTACGGGGTTGTGACTCCTCTCAGAAGCTCGTTGTTTTTGCACATCACAAGGATGTTATGGATTGTCTCCAAGAAGCAATCACCAAAGATTTCAAAGGAAAACTGGGCATGATACGCATTGATGGGTCAGTGTCGCCACTCGAGCGTGCATCTCGTGTGAAAAAGTTCCAGACAAATAAAGGAGTTCGTCTCGCCCTCTTAAGTATGACAGCGGCAGGAGTGGGATTGACCCTTACTGCTGCATCAAATATTATTTTTGCTGAGCTGAATTGGACTCCTGGAGTGCTGGCGCAGGCAGAAGATCGTTGTCACAGAATAGGTCAAGTCAATTCTGTGAATGTTACATACTGTATTTGCAAAGATGAAGATTTAAGTATCGACATGGTCATATGGAAAATGCTGAGTAACAAAACAGGCAATCTATCCAAAATTGTTGATGGTGAGAGGAAAGGCTTGGACGCTGTAGAAACTAGCATGGCTCTGAATAATAACACAGAAGGCTCCAGTAACGGCGTGTCCGCTGAGGAAGAACTTGTAAATTTCTTTGCAAGCACAAAGACATCACAATCTGCTAAAGCAAACACCGGTCCACCTGTGAAGGGTACCATACAAAGTTTCTTCAAGAAACAAGCAGGAGCTAAAGCCAGTTCAAAGGCACCGCCTAGTGGTGTAAATAAGATGTCGAAGAGTGATGGGAAAACAAGTCCAAACTCCGTCGCATGCATATCACTTTTAGATGAGATCAATTGTCCAGTGTGCACATTTCAAAATCATTCAGATGCCACGATCTGTACAATGTGTAGCTCTCCAATCGCTAATGAAAGCTCTAAGCCCAAAGCTCATGAGCAAATCAAAGAACAAGAGTGGGCATGTTCAGCTTGTACTTTCTCCAATAAAAACGAGGCGCTTGCATGCCAAGTATGTGGAACCGCGAGGCAGAATGAATCTGTGTTGGGTGCGCAAGGAATCCAGCCATTGCATTTACCAGACCAATTGGATTCATCGTCCGATGACTCTGAGAGGGATGAAAGTGTAGCATCGTTTTATGACAATCACAAAACAACAATTAGCGATTTGAAAGACTACAGAGAATGTTACATGGAAAATGTTGATGCAAAAGGCATTCAACCATTGCAATTGCCAGATCAATTGTCATCATCCTCTGATGATGATTCTGATGAGAGCGTCACGTCAAAACATATCAAGCAAAATCAGTGCAAAAAGAAAATAAGAAGTCCTGCACTCAGCCTATCTCAGAATTCTACCTCAATCGCTTCTGAATGCATAGACCCTGCACTCAGCCTATCTCAGAATTCTACTTCAATCGCTTCTGAATGCATAGACTTAACACAAGATGATGAGTGTCAGGAGAAAAAGCCACCGCACACAGACAAACCTCGCCGCGACTACGAGGCTAGTGTCTTCCTATTTAGTGTTTCAAGGAATAGCGGCAGGATTGCATTACATTTAAGTTCAACTGGAGAGCCTTTGCATGTGAACTTTGACATTGCCCAAGTAGTGACCCCAGAATGTTCCAATCACTTGCAAGAAGTGACGCTATCACGCAAATCACCTAAGAAACAAGCTATGCTCCAATTTGATGAGGGAGGAATCAAGCGAGTGCTGGCAGAGCTCGACAGTTGTAGTCTTCTCCCATCTTCTACTGTCAACTTGCGGTCAACGATGATTGATGAAGTCAAGTTGTTTGTGACAAGCTATATGAGCTTACGTGAGATTGAAAAGAAGGCAGTCAAAGATTCAAATGAGGCCATTGCAGCATCAGCACTTACCCAAACAGCATCAACGCTTTTGCAGTCAACTGTTTGTGGTTCTACCGAACGCTACAGCAACGGAGGTCAAGCACTGGGAGCAAAAGAGAGAGCAATAGAAAACCAGAAGAACAACGTAGCTACGGATTCAGACAAGCTAGTGCTTCAAAAGTTAGCATGTGCTTGGTGTGCAGCTCCATTCCAGACGCAAAATTTGGCAGTTGATGTAGATGCAACATATTGCTCTTGGAAGTGTGCTGAAGAGGGTCGAGTCCGCAGAGGAAATATGTTCTCCTCGACAAAAATCCGAGCGTCTTTGTTTGAATTAGAGCGGTAAGTCACTCACTGTATTCCTAATATTTCGCTTCAATGAAATACTCACACTCACAATATATACTCTTCCCTCAGAGGTGTTTGTCAGCTCTGTAAAATTGACGCACACGCTTTGTTTTGTCGGATGAAATCCCTGCAACCTGCCGAGAGACTGAATACTCTGCTGAATGCCAACTGGAAACTTCCCTCGACTAAACGAGATCGTTTTCTACAAGACCCCGAGGAGCATGACTTTTGGCAAGCTGACCACATCACTGCAGTTGCGGAAGGTGGGGGTGGCAGTGGGATGGACAACTTTAGAACCCTTTGTACGCCGTGCCATCGTATTGAAACATCTAAACTGCACCAGCGGCTGAAAAGTAAGAGATTGAATGAAGGGGCAGAGGGTTCCGGCAAACAACTGGACATCATGACTGCCTTCTCGAAAGTAAAATCAACGGAGGAAAAGAGAAAGAAGAAGAGTAAGAGAAAAAGAGTAGCTGACTGAATTCATTAAAGAGTTAAAATGTTGTCAATTTGCATTACTTTCTCTCTTGATCTTCTGCAAGTGAGGGTGGAACAGAAGTCTACGAAAGAGCACTAAATTCAACGTGAAAATAAGACACAACAATCCATTGAAGACGGCGTATATTCTCTCACTCCATCCAGGGCTGAAGACCTTTTCAATTTGCTCCAACCACTCGCTACTTTCAAATGCGGCCGAATACCAAATGACAAATGGGAGAACAAAGAACCGACAATACAAGAAACTTGGAATAGTCAGGCATCGATGAACAAAGCCCACAACCTCTGGCTTCCTCAACCAACTACTTTCAGGAGCATATATGCATACTTGAAGAAGCTGCAAAAAGACGCTACTAACTTCCAGGGTGAAAATCATAACTGCACCAAGGCGTCTTAACCCAGAAAATAAGTATGCCCCAACTAATAGGGCAAGAACGATGACGTGCTCCATCATTGGTCTGAAATAACTTTGCATTGATGTTTTCATTGATATAGGACGTGACTGTTGTTGTTGTTGACGTCGCTGTTGAAATTGAAGGTGCAACAGCAGTAGCATCGATACAATGTGAAAACACAAGCTGTGCAGCTGGTATGCCGCCTGTGCAAGGAAAAAGTACTTAAGCTGACCCTTTCTATTGTCATAGTCTGCATCCAGGAAGCCAAGAACTGAAAAAGAACCACTCAAATCCCAACAATGTCGAGTGCTAGCTTGTTCATGCTTTCCGAGAACAACACGGGGCCAGAATTCTGCCGACTGGAATAAGATGAGAGCAGAAAGACACGATATGGATGTATACTGCGAAACGTAAACAGAGAGAGTTGAGGATGTTGTTCACAATCAAAAGCGCTACGGTAATGAAAAGGGTGTGATGCAGAAGATAACTGCTGACAACTCTACTCACCAGTAAGCGAAAGGTAGCAGTTGCATATCGTGGTGCCGAGAATGAATGGTGCGTTGAATGAAGGGTAGCTGAGTTGCTCCTTCGAAAGTTCTTCGGTGTAGGCGAATTGGGTCGGTCATTGTATCTAGCCGACGGTTCATGCCCCAGAGCACGGCGTATGGATGGGCTGAGCCTGTACCAACGGTTCGATGCCCATGTTATAAGTCGTTCATACCATCCTCTACTCTTGCTATCTGGACCATCATCCTCTCTCATATTGTTGCTATCGCTGCTTCGACCACTGAAACTCCCTCTCTCCCTTGCACTCTCCCACCCTTTCACGCCCGGAAACCTATACGAGCTGCTTGATAACAAGTGCGAACTCTTTACTCTCGTTAGTACCTCCAATCGTTTCGGTGCCAAATACTCTGGCACGAGCATGTGGACAAAATAGATACGAATAATCGCCAATGTTACAGCAAGAACGATCAGGTATTGAATATCTTGCAACACCATCAAAATTGCTGGAAATGCCGACTGAGTCTTTCCAAAACCCCATGCACGGACTTTCAATGGCTGATTCTCTTGCTGTTGATTGAATTCCTCCCATAAAGATGCAGTTGACGTTGAAAAGATGTAGTTTCGAATTCTCCTACGACCTCTTGCCAGCGCTGACGGGCGCTGTTCCGTACCAAGATATTCTTCTGAACCCAATTTATTGTTCTCCCCATAGTATCCATACTTCTCCAAAACAATCACAGTAATCCTCCATAATATAAATATACTCCAAAGTATCCGCTCTCGTATCACATTCATCCAACAATTTGCCCACACGTAAGTTTGGTAGACGTACCGTGGAAGATGTGGCAGAAAGATGCAAAATGCGTAGAGGCCTGATCCGTAGAGGAGTTCGAGGAAGGCTGCTTGCTTTGGACGGCCTGGACGTGCATAGTTTGAGTTTAGTTTGGTGGTTCGTTTGAGTGTTGTCCGTATTGTGGAAGAGGCGGCTGAAGTGTCAGTGTTCTTTGGAACTGCAGATTCTTGGGCTTGCATGTCTTGTGCATCTTGGTTGTTGGATTGCTCGCTCGTCCTACTGGTCATCATTGATATGTGTGTCTGATGATCAAGATCACTTATTGTGAACATCTCAGTACTGTTGGTGCAGGTGGCGCTACTACTAGATGAAATAATGTGGTGTCATGGTTGTTTGATTTCTCGTAGCAAGTTTAGCTTGTGAAAGTTGAAGAGGGTGGGTACTAATTCCTACGTGTTATGTTAATCTCATCCCTCTTTGTCCCTCTTCTCTTTCCTTTTCCCTCCCGGCTCCACGAAAATAAAACAACCCGCAACCCGCTGCTCGCGTTGATAAAAAGAAGAGTAATTATTTATTCACCATGATCGGCTCCACTCTCGCTCGTGTCTCTCGGCCAGTTGTTGCTCGTCAGCAACGACGTGGTATTGTTGACTGGATGACAAATTATCCTGATAAGGTGAGCATAATTTATTTTATACGCTGCCGATGCGGGGCAAAGAAAAGAACAGCGGCGGATGGCCGATGATTGCCGACCGCCGGTACAATAGAATACAATTTATTTATTATTGTACCAATAGTGGTGATAGTCGTTTGATAACGTGATGCAGATATGCGGACTTATTTCGGATGGATCGAGGGCGTGTTAGCATTTTTTACTCTTCAAAATGAGCAATTACGGCCGACAGCAACCTGTACGCTAATTTTCTCAACTCCCATCAAATTTCTCAACTCGCCACTCATCAACCTCTCTCTCTAATCATCTGTATCAAAAGGTTATGGAAATCAAAAAGATTCAAATGAAAGGAGGCACATGCCAAGGAGAATACGCTCCCACCTGGCTCAAACAGGACGGTGACACTGTGACATTGGCCTTTGGCGCTGCTCTTTTGGCATACGGTACTGCCTTGTGCTCAGTTGGATTTTACAGGTTGGCTACTGGAAAGGGAAAGAAGGATTAAATAGAATTATCATCAAACAATGATGTGGGGGGGAATATGGAGGGTTGT
>Ga0209652_1004312_pt1 | contig 10040 bp, 6 predicted proteins | sample SaaInl74LU_5_DNA_FD_184641 | JGI IMG/M metagenome (GOLD analysis project Ga0209652, IMG submission 184641) | Marine microbial communities from expanding oxygen minimum zones in the Saanich Inlet - ESP_74LU_5_DNA (SPAdes) (version 2) | ecosystem: Environmental > Aquatic > Marine > Intertidal zone ...
ATTGAGGTGTCAATATATTTTCACTTTGTCATTTAGAGGTACACTTTCTCATGTATGTCAACTACTTCTCCGTCCGCTCATTTTTTTTCAAGTTCAAGTATCTGCCTTCACTTTCAATGCAATGACCTCTTTTATCATTCTCACATCATCATTCACTCTTGACACATGGCTTGTCTTCTCCGCAAGTTGCTCATTGTACCTGTCTTGCAGCTTGCCAAATTGATCTGCGTAAAATGCCTTTGTATCAATCTCTCTCTGTTTCACTTGTTTGATCTTTGCATCCAGTTCATGATACCCCATTGCAATATACGATTCCATTTCTACTCGCTCGTCGGCTGCACATGCATCTAAACTTCCTGGATTGCACTTTGGTACCAATGTTTGTGACGCAAACTGCTTGAAAACTGTAAATGATTTGTCTCCTCGGTATTCTTCCAGATAGACTCCACCAAAGTTTGCATCGCCGTAGAGGATCGTTGGCAAGCCCATTATTTTGAATCTACCACATAACGCTTTGCCTGCAGGAGATTTTGTACAATCGATACTGCCAATTAGAATGTCTTCATTTTTGTTGTTTTCTGGTTGTTGGTAGTAATCTGCTAATTCATTCCATGCACTTGCCATTTCTTTGCAGTGTGGACAATGTCTAGATGATATAGAGAAATTGAGTTTGGGCAGATAGAGTGTCAGTGAGGTACAATAAGCGATTCACATCAAGTTTAACTGCAATCAACACTGCTTTTCGTATCCAAGTATTTTGCGAACACATCATGTGCACATTTTCATTTGATATGTGCACTTCCTACAACGTGGCATGAGCAACTGCACACAGCAATTACTTACGGAGAATAGAACTTGATAAAGACTAGCTTTCCCTTGGTCAACTCATCAAAATTGTCCGACGTTAGTGAAACAGCTCGTTCCGCTCCCCGTACTTTGTCTATGCTTATTGGATCGCGGCCCGGAGGCTCATTTGTGAAGGATAGAACATCGTGTAGGATGCCAGCGAATATTAGGAGGAGCGGAGGGAAGAGGTTTAAGAAGGTGTTGCGCGTCATTCTTAGGAGTGGGTTGGGATAGGACCGTTGCTTCTTCATTCAATTCATGATGCTTTGCTCAATTGATTTCATGCTAAGTGCATGGACAAGCCCTCTCCCCTCTGACTTCCGTGCTTCTCTCCAAACGTGGAAAATCTAAAATCTCGCAACTCGCAACGATCAACGATCAACGATGTACGATGTTCAAAATGGTGGTCGAAGTGCTCTGCTATGTCTTGCTAATGACCCCAACCACCCAACAATCATCATGACGTCTATCACCATTGTTGACATCCAGGATACCAATCCACAAACCGAAAATTTTGATACAGTCCGCTCCATCGATGTAGATCAAGAGGGCTTCATAGAGGCGAATCTTACTGAAAATCTTGCAGATGCAACAAATAATAATGAGAACAGTAGTGACCAAGCAACAAATGAGAATGATATGGACGATGTAGAAATGTCAACCTTTGTTAAGAATAGTGCAGATGACTCGGCAGATCACGGTATTCCTAGTGGAGCTCTAATTGAGGCTCTGCATCCAGAACAACACACACAGCTGCAAGATTTAAATGAGGAGGACAAATTAGCAGCATTAGCTCCACCGACAGCTTCCGCCAATCCATTCTCTCCGCCTCCTGCAGTGGCTAGATTGTCAAGACGTACGGCCAGTCATGGCAGCAGTGGCCCTGTATATAATGATGATCACTATGACGACAATACGACAAACGATATCAATAATATTGGCGCCACAAAACGAACTTGCTTACGAAGAAAGGCATCCAAAGAAGGCGGACGAAATAATGCTGGATCCACCACTGCTTACAATGAAGTACCAACATCTGATGCTTCCGTTTCATCTTCATCCTCTCATGGTAGTAGAGTATCCGGAGGTCCCGCCGCAGCCATGGGCTGTGGCAAAATGCGACGACTATGCCGTGAATCCTCCACACACCTACTACGAAAAACCGTCTCCGTCATGAACTTCTTCGCCCGCGCCCTCCTCTATGGAAGTGTCGTAGCCATGATCATCGGCGTAGTATGGTACAGTCGCGAACTCAAATTAAACGGTACCGATCCTCATCTCATCGCCTGGTTTTCCGCAGGGGCATTTGTACTATTAGGCTTCCCAATCTCCATGTGTGGGATATTTATGCACCTTACCAATTATTATCAACCAAATGTTCAATGTTACGTCGTTCGGATATTGTGGATGGTGCCGATTTATTCGATACAGTCGTGGTTGTGTCTGCGGTATATTAATGTGGCGATTTATATTGAAACGTTGCGGGATTTTTATGAGAGTTATGTGTTGTATAGCTTCTTTCAATTTTTGGTGGAGGTGTTGCAGGGAGAGGAACAGTTGACTTTGATGTTGAAGGATAAATCTCCGACGAGGGGAGTGCATATGTGGGGATTGCAGTGGTGTGTGAAACCGTGGTTGATGGGCCAGCCGGTTAGTCGGAGAGTGTCATTTACGCCGGATAGAATCAAGCATGCTGCTGCAGTTGGCGCATCGGCATCGTCGAATGGAGAAACAAATTCTCGACCAATCAAACGTGTGGAATGGACTTCACCCTTCTTCATCAAGTGCAAGTTTGGAGTGTTGCAATATGTACTGCTAAAGTTTGTATCGGCCATCTCTGTCATGGTGCTAGAAATGTATGGATTATACAAAGAGGGAGACTTCACTCCAAAGGGAGGCTATTTGTATATCTGCATACTGACAAATTTGAGCCAATGCTGGGCGCTATACTGTTTGATATTCTTCTACTATGCATTAAAGAATGAGCTTGGACCCATTCGACCGGTGGGTAAATTTCTCAGTGTCAAGGCGCTAGTCTTCTTCACGTGGTGGCAAAGTTTGGGCATTTCAATTTTGGCAATGATGGGCTTGATTCCGCACTACACAGCCTTTAACACTGAAAGAGAGTGGACTTCCGAGGCTGTTGCCAAGGGAATGCAAGATTGGCTCATTTGCATTGAAATGTTCGTCGCGGCTATAGTACATACATTTGTCTTTCCTCACACTGACTATCTGGAGCCGCTCAACTTGGTCAATCAAGGTGGTGGACATCATTTGGCAGGCGCTGCAAGAAGAGTGGGAAGAAGGGGCCGATTTAATCGCCGAAGTGATGATAAAAGCGCATGCAGCAAAAATAGCGGAGGGGCTGAACCGTTCGAGACTTTGGACGTTGAAAGTGGGATGGTAAGGGTATCTTCAAAAGACAAAGTTAAGTTCAGCACCGTGTACGAATCAGACACAGAGAGTGCAATGAGCGGAGATATTCCACGGCATCAACGGCAAGGATTCGTCAGGGCCTTAATAGATAGCACATTACCACGTGACGTATTGGATGAATCAGGTCGGATATTCAAAGGCGAATTTAACGTGGAGAAGAAGTCTTTACTGCACCATGCAGTAACTTCTGACGAATATGATCTGTTCGCCAAGTCAACCAATCGACGGGGGGCAAAATCTCGCAAAGCAAGAAGCAATGATACAAGTGAAGAAGTGCCCAATTCTATATCATTGTAGGCTGATGGACTTCCTTCTATTAGACTATTGATTTTGTTATGTAGCAATTATTGTTTTTTTATGAGGAATTCGCGTATTTGTGTTGTAGTATCCAATCATATTTTCAGCCTCCCAATCAACATGATCATTCATCCATTCGATGTAGTTGGCATCGAGCTGTTTTGGTAGCAAGTCTCGTGGCGGTGATGGTTCGCATTGCGCAGATACTCCAGTCACATTCTCAATTGCATCGATCAAACCAGCTGTGCCTCGTGAAACAACATACTCATATTGCACTGGAAAAAGTGACGCCACCGCAGGGTAATTGCGTACACCAAGAAAGTTCTTGATCTTATCCCGCCGGAGATCGACTACACTGCTATAAGGATTGCCAGAGCCATCGTGGTTTAGCTCGTACATCAATCCTCTGTTGTTATAACTATGTGTGCCATTTCGCCAATCATTTCTATCTTCTGTTGTGCATGGTACAACCTCTTTGAAATTGAATCTATGTACACAAGTGGCATTATTTGTTGCATTGGATTCAATTAGCTCTTTGTCTTTCTCACCCCGTTCTATTGTCCATGGAGTTGCAACAAATCTTTCCCAGCTTAAATTATGATGATCTAGAGCATGATATGGCTTCCTTTGCATCGCGTGGACCCACTGGTAGGGGTCTCGAAACATTGCAACAACTATCGCAGAGTTGGGTGGATAGTAATGTCGCGAATCTGTAATGTCTTCCTCATATTGGAACCAGTGCTTATATCGTGTATATCTATTCAGAACAGTGACTTGACTGCCAAAACAATCTTCTAGGTGATTGGTAATCCACTTTGTGCCGCAGTGCCTCTCACCAATGAGATTTATTGTTAAAATTTGTGTTTCATTGACAGTGTTTTTGTCAGCTGCTGATTCTGCCGACCGGTTTACAAAAGTATTGGTTTGACGATAGGCGATGATTACATACTTAAATGCAGCAGCTGAAAGAATTAACACCGCCCAAAACAAAATGTGCAGTCGCCTATGCTTCATGATGAACGAGAACATAGATAGTTAGGGCAAGTGCCTCGCACTCCTCCTCCTGGTTTGCGCTGTCGGGTTTGTGCACAAAAATTTGGAGACGACGGTAGTACTAATTCCTATGTATGTACAAGAAGGAGAGCTTTCTAAAACGCCTTCCTCTCTAGAGGATAGAGCTTCTTTTCTAGACAGAAGAGATACTATATTATCTATAGCTTAGCCCTACACTGTTACTCTCCTCATTACAGACTAGTCTCTCCTCTACGCAATCTCTGGATTAGTTGGTGGATGTCATCTCTCTTTTGCACAATGACATCTTTATTGAATGAATTGCTCCCAAAGAAATTGTTTTTGCTCGCACCTTTCTTCTTCACAAATTCATTGTCAATCTGAGGTGTGTTTCTCATCATTCTTTCTGCCATTTCAAGCATATAAACACCGCAATCTTTTGCATTATCCTGCTGTGGTACTGCAGCTGAGAATCCAGGCATGTTCTTCGTCGTAAAAATCACACCAGGGTGAGTTGACTCATAGTCTGCTGCTGCAGCATTTAAATACTTCCGAATGTTTCCCAATACCTCTGTTGATTTGTGTAATTTGAAATGTTTTCCTGAATCAAAATGAATCATGCACCAGTCTATGTTTTCATCACAGGTGCTTTCATGTTCAAGAGCGAGGTCAAACGTTTCATATTTAGGGCCGGCTTCGCCGCAATATTCACATTGCCATTGGACTTCTTTCTTTTTGTTGGCTGCTGCTTCTATCTTTGCAAGCAAGATGCACTTCCTCACTGCTGGTGTATCAGTCACCACAGTAGATTGTTCCGTTGGTTTAGCTTGCTCGATAGACTGTATTGTTTCCGGCTTATCATCAACACCAACAACATCATGGCCTGATTCAGGTTGAACACAACCAGCTCCATCCAGTATTGGCGTCAAAGAAAGAGGCGCTACACCAGTTTGGTTAGCAAGAGGACTAGTCGCAGCTAGCTCCTCTAGCCTGACCCGACGCTCTCTCTTTCTGTCTTCCACCGCTTGTTGCTGCTTTAATTCTAGGTTCTGCTTCTTTTCAATAACTTCCTTTGAGTAACGGCGGAGAAGTCGGCCAGGATTGCACACTATACAAACTGTCCAGTGTAGTGAGTCATTGATTGGAAAGACAAGAAGACGCTTCTTAAAAATATCAACATTTTTGGTCCATGACTTCAGATCTTTCCAGATGCGATCACGGTTCGCCTTGCTATTTCTATTTCCATTCAGACTACTCTGTATTCTTGTGTAACAGTACGATGGCTGGAACGACGAACATGTTAGTATTTGTGGGAGTGAAGACATGTTTCGATACATACAATGAATGACTTACAAAAATATGAATACCTTCTCCATCAAAATCATCCCACGATCCACCTTCTGATTTCGCTGCTCCTCCTGTGCTAGCTGTAGCAGCTTCAACTTGACATTTCACATACTTCAAATAGAAATTGACAATAGAATCATTCAAATATGTCATTGGCCGAAGGCGGAGCAAATCGTGTTCATTGAGTGGCACTTTTTGATATGTAAATATAGTCTTGTCATAAGAACTACCAGTCAGTGACTGAATCTGACTAGCTGGAAGGTGACATGTACCAAAATGAAGATCAATGCTATAGATGCGAATCGGTTTGAATATTGTTGCGTCGTTATTTGTAACCAAAGCCCGTCTTTCAATACGCGACGTCAAGATTTTCCCGGCTCCATACGGTGTGAGTACAAAGTCATCCTCTTCAAACTGAAGTATAGGCGGATCTTTTGGGACTGTGCATTCTTGTGGTTCTATGGACATCATTGAAAATGACTCATCCATTTTGTCATTCTTGTCATTTCTATTTGCCTCAGTGGTCTGTGAAACATTGTTGTTTTCTTCTTCATCTGAGCTATCCAGGAGACAAATCACTCCATCATTTGATTGCTGCTGCTGCTGTTGTTGTTGTGTATCATTATTTGTTCTTTGACGCTTGCGTGGAGGTTCCAAACTAGAATCTCCAATATTGATCAGATCGGTACGTTTTATTGCAGGCCTACGCTTCAAAGTAATGTAGAGAGGATAATTCTCTGGGTTCAAGAGGATATTAACAACATCCTGTATTAAGTTTGCGTTGCAACAGAAAAAAGTTTTGTAGTGATCACTTCGGAAATATGGCCAACTCCGTCTTTCACCTATTTGTCGTGGTTTGTTCTGTGTATTGCATGACTTTTTCATGCTTGTCTTTCTGTATTGTATCTTTTCTACTTCATCCATTGGCTTAATTGTGCCTGTCAACGCATATAAAAGTGATTGCTCATTGAAGCTGGCAGACGAGTAGGTGGTGCCAGCATATTCCGTGTTGATGAGAGACTTTGTTCTGGCCCACTGCATTAATTTATCAAAGTCGGTCTCATCAATATCATGCGCTTTTGCGGTTTCAATCAACTTTGCTACAAATGTGAAGACTATGGAATTGGGCGAGATACAAACTTTCATTTCCCTCTTCCTTTTATTATTGACGCGGATGGCACGGGCTGGTGAAGTTACACTTTGAGCTGCTGCAACCACAGTTGTCGCTGCAGCTGATATTGCCGATGCTACAGATCTCACCGCCCCATTTATCCCCTCCGATGACGTAGTGTGCACTTGAGAATCGTCATTGGAACTTTTGATTTCCTGCTCAAGAGGAGGAGGGCCATCAATCAACACCAAACCCAGCTTCCGCCCTTCTTGGAATGAAAGTTGGACTGTGTATTTCTCCTCCATATCTCTGGATGTAATTAGCAGAGACTGTGTTTGAGCGGCGGCCGGCACTGCTATCAATTTTATAGTTAGGGTTTTTGGGTTTGTCTTTGTCAAGGTCCCTTCGCTCGCGCCAAAACCATTGAGAAGCAGCAAAAGCACAAGGAGGTTGTGGAGTGGAAGGCAAGGGATACATTACATAAATTATTTCCTTTACTGTTAATCTAAATCATTCATATCATCACTATCCTCTTCAGTTGCTACTTCCGCGGTTTGGTTTTCTGTTTGTGCAGGTGCTGCTGCTTCAGGTGTGCTTTCAGAGGTATTCTTTACCACATCTACATTCTCGTCTACAGTCGCCGTTTCCGCCTGTGTTGGCGGCGGCATTGGTGTAATGGGAACGCCAGTGTCGACACTTTCTGCAGGTGGTGATGCTCCATCCGATGTTTCGTTGCTATTCTCATTTGCACCGTTTCCACTTTCGTCAGACATGGCTTTGTCAAAATCTCGAGCACAACATATGGCGCATAAGAAGCAGCATACAATGATCCCTGCGATGAGGAAGATGGGAAATAAAATCCAAAATGCACTATATGAACTTCCACCATCAACAACAATCTCATCTTCATTCGCGTACGATCGGTTCAGTTTCACCACAAACAAGACAGCAATGATGGTCTGGAAGATGATGCTGCAGAAAGACGCGATAGCTTTTGATTGCGCTTCTGTTGCCTTGCTCTCAGCCTCCTGCTCCGCTTGCTGGTAATAATGGAATGTATCTTCATCCATCTGAAAGTCTTCTTCAATGTCGATATCGTCATCTTCGTTGGCTTCGTTGACTGTGTCCTCGCTCTTCTTCTGAATAGGTGTCTTTCCTTCTTTCCTAGCTTTTACTAAGGCTGCGACGAACTCGCTCTTCTCCACAAAAACAGTGGTTGATATACCGTAGGATTCCAACTCTTCGCGGATTGCTTTCACTCCCATTGCACTAGCTTCAGCTTTTATCGCTTCGTCTGGAGCTTCGGTTACAGGCTCCGCAGTCACTGTAGTATCGATCTCAGCTTTTCCTTCTGAACCAACATTGTCAGCGGTAACTTCATCAGTCTTTGTAGGTGCTTCACCTCCAGCCTCCTCGTCACTTTCTTTCTTCTCATTACTATTGCCTTCGTCTTCCTCGCCCTTTTGGGCTCCTTTCGCCTCCTTTTGTTTTTCGAAATGTTCTGCCATTTCCTCCTGGACCTCTATATGAGCGAGACTGGCTTCGCAGCAAAATCCATAGCAACCTCCGCAACACTGCATGAACAGAGCAATCCAGAGAGGCAAAAATGTTAGGCCCCAATTCCAATTCTTTCCCATGTCCAGCTGCACGATCACAAGTACAAGAAGGGGGATTTCTGGAACTATGATGCGAGTGAATGTTTTGTCGGCATCTTCATGACGCGCCACTGCTTCTTGGTATTCGGGACTACGTTCGATTCTCTCTAACTCATCCGCCATGTCATTTTCTTCACTCTCGGGCTCTCCAGGTGCTGATGCCTTCGGTGGCACATGGACTATTATATATTCTTCATTAATCTCATCTTTCTCTTCCGTACTAAGGTCATTGTAAGTGCGATGCATTTGTTGTGCTTCAATATCATTTCCTTCCTCGTCTTGCTTTTTCTCATTAATAACATACTTCTCAAGGTATTCAATTGTAACCATCTTCTCCATATCAGCATTGGCTTTGACCTTTTGTTTTCTGGCCTCAAACGCTCGAAAGAATATCCAAAAGTAAAAGGGGATAAACACCACCGAATATTTCCAGGGAAGTACATTATCAAACTTCATTGTAAGAAAAAGCACACCGGCTACAAATGCAATCCATTGCAATAGAGGGAACATCGCTTTGCCAATAATCAACAACACCCCAAAGAATAGAGCATACAACCAAAAGGGAACACAGAGAGCTACCCAACTTGCATTCTCCAACGACCCACCATTTTTTGCTAGCATTTGATCCACCTTGGCACACAACAGTATCGGCTGCAATAACACCAACCCAAAGAAGAGCAACACCAACGTGATCAATTTGGTCCTATCAAACAAGGAACTCTTGGCCAAATTTCCCAACAAGACGTGAGGATCCCACGCGTGACTGGGGTTCTGGACAAAATCCAACCCCTTGTGTCCCAACGCATCATACAACTGACGCTTCTTTGGATCACTCAAAGTATCGTATGCCGCCTTCATTTGTTGGAATCGGGCACGTGCCTCATCTTCGGTAATGATTTGTCCTTCGTATTTCATCCCTCGTTGACGGAGCTTATCTGGATGGAGTAGGAGTGACTTTTTTCGGTAGGCCTTTTTGATGTCGTCGGCTCTGGCATTTTTGGAAACGTCGAGGAGGGCGTAGTAGTCTTCTACTTCGTCATTTTGGGAGTTGGGATCATCGGGTGGAAGGAAGGCACTGAATACCCAGGCGAGAAATTTGAGTTGATATGTTTTCATCGTTGTTGTTTTTGGTGATTCTATCTACTTGCTCCAACTGGACAAGATAACGGCCTTCTGCGACTATTGTGTTGCACTGAAGAGATGATCAGTCCCCAACACAAATTTTGGATGTACCTGAGTAGTGTGCACCTCACCAACCGTTGCTTCTACCGTCTACCGTTGCTTCCTGATGCAATGTCCTGTTGATTTTTTGCGGTTGAATTGATGGTGAGAAGTTG
>Ga0209652_1004318_pt1 | contig 10036 bp, 10 predicted proteins | sample SaaInl74LU_5_DNA_FD_184641 | JGI IMG/M metagenome (GOLD analysis project Ga0209652, IMG submission 184641) | Marine microbial communities from expanding oxygen minimum zones in the Saanich Inlet - ESP_74LU_5_DNA (SPAdes) (version 2) | ecosystem: Environmental > Aquatic > Marine > Intertidal zone...
CTAGACATTATGTCAACCAACAATTGGAGTCTACATACACCGAGGACAGAACCTAACAGCGTCGCAGTCGGAACCACTGAAGAGAGTCTCTCCTACCATCATGGCTTCATTAAGCCCGGGATATATTGACTGGTTCGTCAATAATATACAAGGTATACAATTCATTTGCACGAGAGTGAAAACATGCACCCATCTCTATCCGTGGTTGCGTTGACTGCGTCGACGTTCTGCATGTGCCTGCTGGCGACGTAACATTTAGGCATACATCGTAGGTACTGCTTTAACTGACAGTAGACAATAAGCCTGATGTTCAACAGCCTATCCACACTTACTTCTTGCTGCTCCTCAATAGCTATCTGTAGCTCTTCCTTCCTCTCCGGCGCAAGCATCCCCGAAACATTATCGTGAATGAAGATGAAGAAGTTGTTCCTACAGCCATAGACCGTGAGTCACTTCCATCAGCTTGATAGAGAGGCCTTGCTAATTTTGCTCCTGATCATCGCCTTCTCTGTCTACCTTTCCGCCATCACATCTGCATCTGCCTCTTCCTTCCAGGTAGTAAGTCTTAAGATTTTGAGTAGAAGCGCTCGTATTTCGTCTCGATGTAATCTAACTCATCTCTTTTTCTCTTTCGTCTTCATTGGTACTGTATCTGCTGCAGGCCCAACGTCTCCGTGGAAATCAAGAGGCCCGCGAGCTGCAGGTGTGTGTCCTAGAACGCTCTACCATTGCCGACTCCAAGTGCTCAAGAATCCTTGTGCCGGAGGAGCAAGCCTTCAGGCCTACGACCTACACTGCTGATTTCGCCATCGATGGCACCGAAGCGAACTGGGGGGATTTGTCCTGCGGCATTCCTATGTGGGAAGCGGGCAACCCAAACCCCCCAAATGGAAATCCTATCTTGGCTTCTCACGCCTTCCTAAACTGGGATTGCAGCACTAGCGAGCTCTGCATCCTCGTGAAGGCAGTTGATGGATACACCCTCAGGGACCAGTTTTGGTTCAAGGATTACTCTTTGGGTCAAAGTGATCAAGTTCCCATCGTTGGAAAAGAAGTTCAAACGATCTTAAACTCCACCACGAATGAAATCATTGCATGGGAAGCCTGTTATTCTATGGCTGCAGATTGTTCGGACGCGGTCGAGATTCATGCCAACTTTGGCGATATTGGTGGGTCTGGCGGCCGTACTAGTTCAACTGGCAAGACGTCAACTTTTGGGGAAATTGCATTGGACCTCACCTGTCCTTGTGAAGAAAAAGGAGACTGCGTGATTAATGCATGCTATGAACCTTCCACGTGCGTTGAAGTCGATGGAATCGACTCTAACACAACTTTAATTTGCGAGTACAGTGTGCCCAGCGATAACTGTTGCGCAGGGGATGCGGATTGTGACTCTGACAGCTTGGAGTGCAAAGGAGTAGGAGTATCAGATGACGAATCCTCTACAGCAGGAACGTGCCAACTCAGAGAGACTACTACAACTACATCTACAACGAAAGCTCCTGTGACAGGTGATGGTGGTGGCAGTGCTTCTACCACTATTGCACCAATAATCGATGAGTGCACATCGGATGATACATCCGAGTCCGAGTGTAACCTCGATAAACTCTCCCCGGCCCAGGGCAGCAAAGATTGTGCAGCTCCAATATGCAACTTGGACTTGGAAAAAACCAGCGGAAATACATGCGGCATAACACAAGCGTACCAGGGAGAATCATGTGACATGAATGATAACAAAGATGAAGACAACACTTGCTACATTGGCAATGTGTGCTCTGGTTCTGGTTTCAATTGTATTGCTGCATACATGGGCGAAGATCACGACTGTGACGGTCCAGAAAATGATCCTTACGGGTGCAATTTCGAGTGTGTTGACTACAAATGTTTAGCCGATCCGGAAGATAGCAGTAGCACACGGACCACCTGCGAAGCTGTTCCCAAATCCAAAGGGACGGCGTGCAATCGTGAAGGATTCCCTCGCGGTAAGTATTCACGCTTGCATCACAAACACTTTCACACTCTCTTTTGTCATATGCCATATCTAATCTTACATTATTTTATTCATTTTATCACACAGGCGAATGCGACAGCGGAGACAAGTGCGATGGAGCGGGAATGTGTTCCTCGACATATTCATACATGCCTAGTAACACCACTTGTCGTGGCAGTGTGAACCTCTGCGACGCACCCGAGTATTGCACCGGTGATAAACATACCTGTCCTGAAGACAAGAACTACGGAGAAGGTACAATTTTCGGTGAATACGGTGCTGAGTTGACTGGAGAATTTGTTTGCCGCCCTGTATGCGAGAACGAAGGCTGCAAAGATGATATTGAGGAGGTGTGCCCTGGCGGTACAAACGTTTGTCCTGATGACGTCATCTTCGAGAGGGAGCTTGATCTAATCGCAGGTCAGCACTTTACCGCCGGATCTGTCGTGATCAATGCTACTGACCTCGGTAATGGTTCCACACAAGTTTGCGTTACCATCTATCTTGCTTTTGACTGGGTATTGCAGTCTAGTGATGATCCCATCAAGATGGAAATCAACACTGTAGGGGGTATCAAGCCCTCTCCCGGAAGTTATACTTACAAGGATCTCGTGGTGGGGGAGAAGAGCTGTTATACTTTTTCCAACGATGCAGAGAAATACTTGGTGTACCTTGCTCTTCATCTTGATGTGAAGCAGGTGGGCGAAGAAGGCAGTGCTGAAACAGCTTGGGCTAATGCTCCAACTGTAATTGCTGATGAAACTGCTGCATCGACTTCCACTGCGACCTCGCTTACGTCCCAACCATTTGTCAAGCAAGGTACTAAATCAGGACCCAAGGTTAAGGCGACTACCACTACACAAGATGGTGTGGGATGGGGAGAGTATCTTACCTTCAGTATCAACTGCGCCAACATCGTGGACGAAACCTGTAAGCCTTCTACCATCGGCGGCGGCACCACTACCACTGGAACCACTGTTGCCCCTGGAACTGGAACTGAAGCGCCTCATACTGTTATTTACACCTGCACCACGGAAAGTGATAGTACTGAATTGACTTGTCAGCACGAATCTAACGCGGAACAAATTGGTTGCCACAATCTCTTCGGTTAGATCTGCACCCTTGGGGAGAATGCATAGTCGATTAGAGAGACTTTGACATTATTGATTGTTGTATTTGAGATGCTCGATCGGGAATTTGAGCATCATGACTTGTAGGAGAATTTGATTGACTTGTAGGAATAAATTAGTCTTTGACACGAAAACTTGATTGTGTTTTTATATTGTAGCTCTCGTTGTGTTCAGGAATTCGCCTTGAACATCCTGCGTGCCTGCATCATCTATTCTACCATCTTTCTATATATATCAGGGCACATCTCGAAATAATAATAAGCTTCTACACAAAGGCAGCTCTTGTCGTCAGCAGCAACCACCAACAGTATATTCATCACAAAGAGGAAATTTCTTGCTGACAATGGAGGCGTGAGATGGCTAAGGAAGCCAGCCGAGCGTAGCATGGAGTGGCACCCTCTGACGTGTCATGTATCTCAAAAGGTTTTGGGGTATTTTATGCGTAGATACATGCGCTTATGAAGAGGTATTATTTTTCGAATCTAATACGTATAACTTGGGGTGTCACTTATAAGTTTTTTGGCTGTCACATCTTCTCCGTTCAAGCTACAGAAGACAAAAGCGAGACCCAATCTCCGTTCAAGACATGTTACGTAAATCTCCTCATCTCCGTTCACACGCACCGCCCTCACTCCTCTACTTATTTCATTGCAAAGAGGTGAATAAAGGCTATGGAAACGAAACAAGCCATAGCTCAAAGAATATCCATAGAAAATGAGGCGGTCCAATAGAAACGCAGCAGCCTCAGTGCTCTGTGGAGCAACATGGCTAATCTGCTGCTACACCGCACTATCGTCCATCCCAACATCATTCGCGGCAGATGCAGCAATAGAGTCGCCAATTCCGCAAGAAGGTCTCTTGGATGAGGCCACAACTGATAATAGAGTGTTGGCGGATTCATCTGCAGCTATTGTAGAATTCTCAGCGTTTAAACTTCAACCGAGGCAGTCTCTCAAAGGTGAGGTGGGCGTGTCGAATGAGCAGTCTCGTGTGCTCAAGGGTGATGCGCAGTCAACAGAACAGCCAGTTCAGCAGCAGAAACAGCAGCTTGTGCTCAAGAGGAGGCAGCGTGGTAATCAGCGTGGTAATCAGCGTGGAAACCAACGCGGAAATCAGAAAAAGCAACGTCGTGGTAATCCACCTGGTATTAACAAACGGAACAACAACAATCGCTGGCAGAATGCAGGCAAGCCTAGTGGACAAGTTAGGACCAACAACAACAACAACAGTGGGAAGCTATGCCCCTGTCCAACTTGGCAGGGGACGAAGTGGTGGGGTGGTCGAAAATTGTTTAACCGCGGTGGATCATGGAGAGGAAACGGAGTTAGTAACAATAAGGACATGACGTGGTGGGGAGGTAGTGGACCCGCACGTACTAGTTGGTCAAGTGGCTCCGCGAATAATGCTTGGTGGAGTGGTTGGGGTGGAACTAATGGTTGGAGCACTGCCTCGAACAAATGGGACGCTTCAAATAGTTGGAATGCTCGATCTAGCTGGGGTGTGAAGTGGTGCGCTTGTCCCACTGATCCACCAACTGATCGCCCTACAGGTGAGTACGAGATGTGTATTACAGTTTTAATATGCTTCCTCCTCTTTCAAACTTGCGTCTGACTTGTTTTCGTTATATTCGATTATTCTTTCTTGTAGAACATCCGACGTATCCACCGACGTATCCACCGACACCACCACCGTCATTACCACCGTCACTACCACCGTCACCACCTCCAACACCGCTGAATGTACCAGAAACTTATATGCCTACTTATCGGCCTACTCATGCACCCGACCTTGAAACTTGCGAGTGGTTCTTTTGGGGTGCAGATGAAGCCCGAGGAGGGATCCTCGCTGACAATCAGAAAATTCCATTTCTCTACGACTGGCCCACCGTCGTCGATCTTTCGTCTGGTTCTCGACACACCTTCATTATTGATAGGAAGGGCAATGCTCAAGTTTCAGGATTTGTCGAGTCCCAGAAAGCCTACCGTGGTCATCTGGGCATTAAGAGTTGGGTGCAGGGTAATAATGATTTCACCCCCGTTGATGAGGTAGTTGTTTTTATCAATGGCACCGAACCCCAAAAGATCCCTGCTCCTCGCTTCACACATGTTTTTGCTGGGGCGGGAACGCCTGGAGATGCACGGGCCATGCATTCCATCTTGATTAGTGAAGACGGTGAAGTGTTCATGACGGGTAATAACCATAGAGGACAGCTGTGTTTGGGAGATCAAGAGAATAGATTCATTCCTCATCATGTACCTAACTTGCCTGGTCCAGCAGTATCAGCTTCGGTTGGCTTGGACTTTACTTTGATCTTGCTGGCAGATGGACGAGTCTTTGGCTGTGGATCTAATCAAAATGGAGAGATTGGGTTGGGCCGGAAGATCCATCAATCCCTGTTTGCCGCCGAGATCACTATTGGCAACACTACCGAGGCAATCGTTGATTTGTCTACCGGGTGGGCATTTAGTTTGTTCCAAGGTGCTTCTGGAAATGTATTTGGTACAGGATCGAACCTTTTCAGTCAAATGTGTAAAACTACTGAAGGAGATCCCATCTTTGAAGTTGAACTAATTGAGGGCGTGTCTGATGTGCAGCAAATCTTTGCAGGAAGTGAGTCTTCTTACTTCTTGCACGACGATGGATCTGTCAAGGCATGCGGTCGCAACGATCAAGGTCAGCTGGGGGATGGCTCATTCGCTCAGAGGAACAAGCCTGTCAATGTCAAGATCCCCAAGGGGGAAAGGATTAAGCTAATTGGATCAGGGCCCAGTGCAGTGAGCGTCTTCTTTGCTGGAGAAGAGACAGGACTGATTTTTGCGTCAGGTATCAATGATCGATTCCAGTTGGGTTTGAATGTAAACAATGTCGCTGCTGCAAGTTCACCTTCTGAAGTTGATTTTGGTGAGGATGCTGGAATGTTCAATATCACCAAGGTCTCCGCTTCTGGTACGAATACTGCTGCTATTGCGTGTATGTTGGATGCACCGACTGAAACGCCAACTGCCTACCCCACAGATGAACCTACGACATATCCGTGAGTAAAGATGTGCAAGCTGTGATTTGTCTTTCTCGAATTGTCTCATGAACTCACCATATTTCTCTCTCAGAACGGCTTATCCTACTGATGAGCCTACTGCTTATCCCACTGATGAGCCTACTGCTTATCCCACTGCCTATCCTACTGCCTACCCTACTGCCTATCCAACCGAAGAACCTACTCGAGAGCCAACGCTCGAGCCTACAGAAGTGACAGATGAACCAACTCAATTTCCAACCGCAGAACCTACTCAAGAGCCAACATTGGAGCCCACAATTATCACAGAAGAACCGACTCAATTTCCTACCTCAGAGCCAACTCTGGAGCCAACAGCAGGACTTTTGGGCTGGTGGTTCTGGGGTGGAGAGGAGGGTGAAGGTGGAGCGCTCGGTGAAGAACAACAAGTGCCTAAATTATACGAAGAGGCAGTCATCGACTTATCTGCAGGATCCCGACACAGTTTCCTTATTAACTCGAGTGGAGAAGCGTTTGCTGCTGGTTTCATCGAGTCAGATTTCAGTTACAAGGGGCACTTGGGGATAGATGATTGGCAAGAGGGATCAAACGTAGGAAAGCTTATCGATAAAGTTGTTGATGCCGGTGGCAAGAGGGTCGACGCACCTCCATTCGTGAGAGCGTACGCTGGAGTAGGAGTGCCATCCGACTCTGGAGAGATGCACTCAATGTTGGTAGATATAGATGGAAATGTTTATACAACCGGTCGCAACAGCAAGGGACAGTTATGTCTGGGAGATGAGAAGGATAGATCTGAATTTAGCCAAGTTCGTGGCCTACCAAAGCCAGCCGTTGCTGGAGCGATAGGATACGAGTTCACCCTCATTCTACTAGAAGACGGCACTGTATGGGGTTGTGGATCAAATGAGTTTGGTGAACTTGGATTAGGCCCAAAGGTGGACTTTACAAATGAACCTAACAAGGGGAATGGACTGAAAGGCATCCAAGACTTAGCATCAGGATACAAGTTTGCCGTCTTCTTGGACGATAAAAACGTAGTCTACGGAACAGGCGGTAATATCTACGGCCAACAGTGTTTCTTCACCGAAGGAGAACCCGAGACAGTTCCCACGGCCAATATATTGAATGATTTGAAAGGAACAGTGGTGCAAGTGGCAGCAAATAGAGAATCTTCGTACTATCTCTTTGACGATGGAACAGCAGTCTCGTGTGGTCGAAATGATGAAGGGCAGTTGGGTGATGGTACCTTTGTCAACACAGGTGAAGACGACCCCATCGTCAACGTTAAGCTTAAAGGGATCCGAAGGATTGGTACAGGACCAAGTGCTCAGACTGTCTTCTTCGTCACCAACGACAGTGTGTTTGGAGCTGGCCTAAATGATCGCTTCCAGCTTGGTATTGACGATATAGGTTCAGAGAACACCCCGATAAAGGTCAAATTCGAAGGAGATGTGTTTATTGACATCATTTCAGCCTCTGGCACGCATTCTCTTGCAGCGGGGGAGTATGTAGAAACATCACGGACGGGAAGGACATACCTGCCGTAGAGAAGGGAGCGAAGAAGTTACCGCTTGAAAAGAAGAAAATTTATGACTTGAATAATTCATGTATTGTAAAAAGTAAAGACTTATGTGAGATAGGTCTCTGTACTGTAGTATACAACTTTGTTTTGTCATCTCTCAGACCATCTCTCTCTCTCTCTCTCTCTCTCTCTCTCTCTCGCATTCGTCTCTATGTGTCATTATGTTCTACTAAAGGATCATATCTTCAGTGGCAAGTAACCCCGTTCCCCACCCCCTGTACAATAGCCATGATAAATCTCTGGTCTATACGATCCTTCCAGCTTCGGCAGCAACCTCAGCTCATTCCCATTATCATCACTTCTCGACTCTTCATAACTCCTCCGAATTCGAAACCATTCACTATGCAATTTCGAACACAATGGTTGTAGATTGGAGTTGCAAAACCAAGGCTTACCACATAATGTAAAATGAACAGACCAAATATCCTTCACATCTGTCTCACGACAATCCTCACACTGCTCTCGTCCATCACGACACTTTCCCCTTGCATCACGATAACGCTTTTCCTTCATTTTCATATCAAATCGTGGAGCATCCACCATTTGATTGACACGACATCGATTTAATTCCACCCCCTTCTCCGGATGTAGTTCACCAAAGTAATAAGAACAAATACCCTGAACTTGAGCTCCTCCATAGAAATAACCCCATTTGCCTCCCCATCCAAGCCCATCGATGTAATTCCCCTGTAGGACTAAATCGACGTATTCGGCAAACACATCTTCGTCAGGTCGTAACATGAGGAAACCACCCTGTACTCCGGCATACTTTTCTCCACCGGGGTTGATCATGTTGTAGTCTCTGGTGTAGAATGCGTCTATTCGTTTGTTGTACAGCGATGATGATGAAACATCCTCCTTGTGATTACTACCATCACTACTCGTAGTACCATGATGAATTGGCAATTGATCCACCATCTTCTTGCGCCTCTCGTCATCATCATCAATATTATCATCTTCCATCAACATGACATCAAACAACTCATCCATCGGTCTCAACACCAACGAATCCAAATCCAAAATAACCGCCACCGGCTCCTTCAACGTGTACGCATACAACTTCAAAAACTCCTTGGCCCCACAACAACTTGCACCATCAATATTCTCCCTTAAAAACTTGGTCTGTATATCCGAATTGTGAAACGGTGTATTCCGCACGAGAACTTGATAGCCCAATTGCTTCATGGGTATGACACTGCAAGAGGTGGCGGCGGGGTGTATAATTGCATACATTTGATAATCGTATTTGCTGTTCATGGTGGTGTGAGCTAGATGAATGCTGTGCTGGAGGACGGCTGCTCCCTGTGTTATGAGAGATGTGGCTTCTTTGGCGGAGTAATTCTTTTCGCTGCACCCTGTGATTGTTACTGTGTAGGCGATGACTGGCTTTTTCTTTGGCGGCTCATTATTTTGTTGTGGTGGTGCATTTTGAGTTGTGGCGCCTCTCATCAAGGAGGCGGCGTCGGCATTAGTATTGATGTGGTCATTACTCCTATTGCCTATGCGATGAACGGCGATGAATTGAAAGACCAGGCCGATCAAAGAGATGGAGAATGCAGTCACGAGTAGGCATGTTAGTGAGAGAGAGATTCGGATGCGGCCGCTACTACTGTTGTTCGAGGTTTTGTTGCTGAGTCGTCGGGCAGGGGCCATGGTGGTGGAGAGAGACTAACTGGGAGAGATGATTGATACAATCTTTTTGGTAGAAGCAGCCCCATTTATCATCTTCTTGCCTGACTTGCATGCTTCGCTTTGGCGGAATATTTGGCTGTGGCGGAGTAATTGAGACAGGCGTCTCTCATGCTGTCGGTATGTACAAGATACATAGAAGTAATGTACCACCTACCTACTTTCCTACCTATCTAGTTACCTACAATCTACCCATCAGATGAACCACGCTGCCGTATCTTCTGCTTTGCCTTCAAGTCTGCCTATGATAAGTGGCGTTTTAGAAAACTCGTGAGCTGTTATATCGATTAGGCGTATAGATATGGTAGCCTCATGACTCATTGTATTACAAAATTGCATGATTTCCTTAGCATGGCTGGCATAGATGATGTGTTTGTAAGCTGTACGTATGGCGATGGAAACTGAGAAGGGCACTCTTTCTTTCGAAGGCGACTATTGATTTTGAAGGAGAGAGAGAGAGGGTCGCATTCATATACTGTTTGAGATAGTTATAGTTGTAGAATCTTTAATCATCATAATTCAGTCTCATAACTGTTGCCTCTTAACTCCGTCTTCGTATCATCCGCGCATTCAGAGACGGTTTCAGAGTCAGATTTAGATATTGCCGCTGCTACTTGAGACTCTTTTATCTC
>Ga0209652_1004319_pt1 | contig 10036 bp, 6 predicted proteins | sample SaaInl74LU_5_DNA_FD_184641 | JGI IMG/M metagenome (GOLD analysis project Ga0209652, IMG submission 184641) | Marine microbial communities from expanding oxygen minimum zones in the Saanich Inlet - ESP_74LU_5_DNA (SPAdes) (version 2) | ecosystem: Environmental > Aquatic > Marine > Intertidal zone ...
TCCTTCTCTTGCTCATCATCACCTCAACTCTCATCAGTGACAGGCAGAGTAAATCAATTAATTCCATCCAATCCATTCAACCCCAACCCTCCCCAACCATGTAGGCGCTTTAAGACTTGCCATGGACCGGTGAAGGGATGCATGAGTTTACCAACACGTCCTCGTTGTGAGCTAGATTGCACAGCTCGACGGGCGAAAACACGATCACCTTGACGGTAGGTGCGAGGGTCTGGGATATTACTGTTGATGTACTCGCGATGATAGGACCGACGTTCCTCAATGAGAGCTTTAGCAATGGCACGGCTAGATTGGATAAGTTCAGCTTGCTCTTTGACGTAGGATGAGACCGAACTAGGTGTGGCTCAAGATGTTTCCCTTCATATGCATTCAGAGCAGCGTTGTTGTCTGATGGAACACAGATGTCAGCATGTCGTCTGATGGCTCATACTTCCTGCTGCCTATTCATGTGGTAGTTTCATATGCTCAATGTAGAGTATGATGGCTACAAAGTCACATGCCGCCTCCCTTGCTCTGCAAAAAATTTAAAAATTTGAAATGTGGGAGACAAGAAGACAGAGTACTCATTCGACAAGAAGACAGCAGCACTCTTCTCACTTCACCGAGTTTGATTGTGTAGGTAAGAATAGATCAACAATCAAAACAACAATTCAATGACATTATTGACTGCACTGACTGATTCTATTGTTCTCATTCTTTTCTGTAGCGAATTTGCTTTAGATCTTGTTCCTATCCGCACATTCCAATTCGATTCGAGCGATGAAGCTGAAATTAGCATTTGCATGCGGTTTAGTTGTAGCTTCCATCGCTTTTGAACGCCTTGAAAGCTCTATTGCTGTTATTGGTGTTGGTGATGGTAGTACTAGTACTACTGCTGCTATTGGTGGTGGTTGTGGTGATGGTGTTGGTAGTGGTTGTGGTGGCTCTAATTCTAGCAATTCCACTCAGGGAGTGGTGGGGTTCCCTAAACCCAACAGTGCCATAGACTATACTATGGATGTGTCCCTTCCTTTCCAAGGGGGAAACCTCTGTCAAAATTTCGTGGAGCACTTTCCTGATGCGTCTGTGGTGTCTGTTGATTTGTCTGGAGCTGGAGGTGGCACAGCAGGAGATCAATTATTGTCATTTCTCGACCAAGGGGGGAACCTCTCTCAAAATTTCGTGGAGCCCTGTCACTGGCTTGATGGTGCGTCTGTGGAAGGTAAGAAGTCTTCTTGTTCAATCAAAATGTGCCCACAAGCCGTTCCAAGACATTCACTTCAACTAACCAAGAATTGCATTCTTCATCATTCATCACATCATTTTTCAACCAAGGGGGCAACCTTTGCATCTGTCCAATTTTCGGGGAGTGTGGAAAGTATGAGCAGCACTTGTTTGAAACGTTAGTGGCGAGTGATTCTCATCCAAGAGTTCGTGATCTTCTGATCATTTTTGGATTGCACTGTGAAAATATGGAATGGAAAGACAGGATGGGTCTGTTTGGCAGGAAGTTTCGCAATATTTACCAAGAATCAGGAAGAGATTATAGATGGTGGAGATACATTCCGTCACTATCATTCATTTTATCAAATTGGGGTCCTTGCATAAGGAGGAGTGTCACTGAACTTTATCAGATTAGTGAGCAGAAGAGTCGGATCAAATTGATCGGCTTCTTAATATTTTCATATGTATCAGCAATGCTCACTCTATTTGTGGTTGAGTTCGGTGGTGAGTTGTTTCAATGGTGTTGCTCTAATCTGTTCTTGTGTGTGGTTTCTCATCTGTTCTTCTCTGTCTCTGCGGATCACAGTCACAGTACCAGTCCCATCGCCATCATGGGTAGTTTTCCCATTGCTGTATTGTGCCTTTGTCAAGGTTGTTCTACCTTTTATGGCTCACTATGGACAGGTTGTTCTGTCTATATTATTCGAGAAATTCCAAGAACCACGTCCTGTCCGATTTGTGAAGACATCTGAAGAGCGAGCACAGTTTGGAGAGAAGGTTAGAGCACAGAAGAAGAGATGGGAGAGCATTCAATATCAAGTGAGATGCCTGCATTACATCATCGGTCTATGTGCTATTACTCTGTCATTGATGTGTTGCCGCATATATGCGCACAAGTTAAGTTTCTTTGCTATGTGTTATATGTCAATGAAATGGTTCACAATGCCATTTGATTTTGGTCGAATTTCTGCTAGAGTTGGAAAGCGATGTAGAAGTCTCTGGGGGATCCACGCATGCACATTGATGATTACCACATTGTTGTTTGCACGAGAAGTCAATGGAAGCATCGCAGTATGGAATGAGTTTATGCTTGGCAATTGCTTTACATTTCTGGAGCTTCTTGGTACCATTGTTTGTCATGTTGCTTGTGGTCCATTTCTACGGGTATCAAAGCTTGTTCAACTTATTCGAGAGAAGATGCTCTCGCGGTTGATGCTTCAGAAGAGTGACTGCCGTGATGAATCAAAAGAAGATTCAAGGAACTGGAGAGAGCGACGGAGGGATAGGCGTCGTCGGCAAAAGCAAAAGAAGCGCAGGCAGTCTGTTTTTGAGAATCTTGTCCATACCTTCCTCCAAACAAGAAATCCAGCAATCGATGTTGATGAAAGTCTATTTGACCATGATGATTCATTGCCTAACACGGATCATTGCTGGGACCCTCCTGAGCTTCCAGATTTGAAACTTCCTACACTTCCTTTTATTGAGAGATTCAATCGGATGTGCATCATGTACACGAAGATGATGACCATGATACTCGAATCATTGTTCAATATGGATCCAATTCTTGTTGTTGCAGTGGCAGTGCTTGGTATTGTAACGTTTGGCGATGAATATTCCAATACCAATCTTTTTTGGTTGTCAATCGTGCCGCTGTTTATCTCGCCCTTTGTGCCATGGAAAGATAGTGTCACTTCTCGTCCACAGCGCGAGGATGAAAGTATTGTCATTTTTGTTGAATTATTCAACGGAGACACTCTGCGGTTGCAGGTACCTTTCAACATCACAGTGGCACAGCTCAAAAAATTGATTCAAGTATTCACTCGCATCCCTATTGATCTGAAGGATACGACTCTTGGGGAGCATGGGCTTATGCATCGGACAAGGGCATCTTCGACCCAACCAAGCTTCCTGAAGGATACGACTCCTGGGGAGAATGGGCTTATGCATCGGACAAGGGCATATTCGACCCAACCAAGCTTCCTAAAGGATACAAGTCATGGGGAGCATGGGCTTATGCATCAGACAAGGGCATCTTCGACCCAACCAAGCTTCCTGAAGGATACGACTCTTGGGGAGAATGGGCTTATGCATCAGACAAGGGCATCTTCGACCCAACCAAGCTTCCTGAAGGATACGACTCTTGGGGAGCATGGGCTTTCGCGATGGACAAGGGTATCTTTGACCCAACCAAGGTTCCTGAAGGTTTTGAGAGATGGTGTGATGTCGGTGGTGCTAACCATGCTCGTAATGCCATAATAGAAGCATTTGGTGAGGGAAAAGAAATCCATCTCATCAAATGCACCAGAATGACGCCAGGAGGTTGTGATGGTGCTACATACACAGCTGGTTGGAAGAATCAAAGAGATGACTCCTATTTCAAATATTCCTGTCAATCATGCAACACTGCAGCAAAAAAGAAAACCGATCAGCACCTGAATTGGGAGCCACTAACGCGTCTGATGACAGAAGAGGATATTCGCTTAGTTTTTGACATGAAAGACCGCAATGCTAGTCTTGACGAGGTCGTTGCTGCATTAGGTTGCAAGGTGACACAAAAGAAGTGCACCAGGGCTTTGGGTAGCTGCAATAATGTCGCAACAAAAAAAGGATATGGACAGGTTCCAGTATGCAGTGATGCTACTTGTGAAAATCAGTGTGAGTGGGCTGAGATGGTTGATGGTGAACTAACAAGATGCCGTGCAGAGAAGACAGGAGGAAAGAAGAATTACTGCGGTGGATCACAAGGTGCATACTGTAACAGTTTGTTCAAAGGAGGGGGTAAAAAGAAGTTCATAGATGCATTAGCAGCGCGTAAGAAGGCTATGAAAGAAGAAGAAGAGGAACCAACCAAGAAGAAGACTGCCACAGAGAAGGAGACTACCACCAACAAGAAGAAGACTGCCAAGAAGGAGGCTGTCAAGGCCAAGAAGAAGTAAATAGTAATCGAAACTTTTTGGGAAAGTTTATATCCTGCTAAACACAACCTGAGCCAACGCACTTACCCTTTAAATATAAGAAGAGGAGGCGACTATTTTCTTCGTAGTTTCAGGCGATTGATTGTATCATAACATGTCAACAACTTCTCCGGGAAAGCATTCACATTTCTGGTCCACATCAATTTCGCTTACACACTTTCCGAAGTAGTTGCAATCAGAATCGTTGGCACACTGATATCAAAGGAATTGCGTTAGATTGTTCATATATGCGACACAAAAATGCCTTCCGCCCAACAATTACTTACCTCGGCACAACGCACTTTAATTTTGTAGTCTTGTTTAATTTCCCCCTTCCATAGAAACCAGTTCTCTGTTGTCGACAATTCAACTAGATCAAAGTCATCAGTTTCGTCAGATCTCAATAACCAGTTGCACTCATGTTCTTCGCCGATATCCAAAGAACTCCTAATCTTCGGATGTCTGAAAACCCAGGACTCAATTTCTCGACAATACATGATCTCTGCAGGTTCCGTTGTCTTGAATGGATCACCGCTCTCCTTGTTCATCTCCTCGTAGCTTGGTCGCTCTCCTTTCATACCCACATGGTTATAATACCCATTAAAGTGACTGTAGATGAGGAGCCGATTCTCGTAGCAAAATGCCTCTTTCTTTTCTCTATAGCACCTTTGGTTCGAGTTATTGCAATCAGCATCGACAGAGCATTGTTTATCAAGCTGCACCCAAGCATTTTCCCACAAACCATCACCCAAATTGACAAGTAAAGATCGGCAGCCGTACGCTCCTCGCGTCTGTTCAATTGTGATATACGTCAAACAGCTAAGCAATACGATTGCAGTTAAAAAGTACATCCCCCTAATAAATCTCTTTGACCACTTGCGGATCCTGCGTGCACCATGGCTCGACGAGCAGTGGAGCACATTCTCTTGATTAGCGGCTACTTTCATACGCCGACTGAAAAAACCTCTTCTACAAAGATTAAAGATGACATCATCAATGCTCTCAACAAACTCGAGGGCAACCATATCAAAAAAGATATCGAGAACATTGCTTTCTTGGATGACCACGAAGAAGAGACATGTCAGAAACATCGCACCGATAGATATGCGCAAGATGGAAGAAAAGAAAATTTTATTCCTGGGAAACACGTTGTCCCCTTCACTTTTCTGTTCCAATGCCTTGCCAATGAGTTCAAGTCCTGTTGGAATCTCATCATCTGATGAGAAAATAGGTCCATCATAATGTGTTAGTAATAACATGATAGCAGAATCCAACAACAGATAATCCACTCATCTCAGGCCTGACTAGAAACGAAGTAGCTGCTCAAAGGCACATCATTATCGACAACATGCCTAGGCGCAATAATGAGACTCCCAGAACTTACCCATCAGTACACCTATGACAACACCTAAATATTGCACTATCCGAACTGTACTCGTCACTTCTGCGATGGCATACTTATTGTCATCCGTGCCCTTAACTATCTCGTTCTGGAGCGCAAGAGCAAGACACGCAAGACTCTGAAGAGAGAGGACAGGAGATTTCAATATAAGTTGTGAGACGACATGTCATGATATGCGCCTAGTGTAAAAGAAATGACGAGAGGACGAACTTACAACCGCGTATGCAACCAATCCAACTGCAAATGGTGCAGAGAGTATCGGCTCAGTTATGAGGAACGTGAAAGAACTTTCGGGTAGATGAAAATTGTCATATCTTAAATCAACTTCCTCCAAACCAGCAACACTTTCATCTAGATGATGTAACGTAACTTCCGGTGCCGAATGTGACCGCTGCGGCTGATGATGTTGTTTCCCCAATAGATGTCGAAGGACTGAGTGCCGTCGGAATGTTGTTCCATTATTTTTTGTTTTTGCTTCCTCAGCAGCGGTGTCAGATAAAATTTGGTTGTTGCTTGTTACTTTAGGAGTGGAGTCATCACTATTGACAATCGTATCTTCTTGATGCTGCTGCTGACATTGTTGTTCCAGTGTTTTCATCCGGCCGAGGAGAGCATTAAATTCGCTTCTCCATGGCTGCCCATCTTGCTCATCGATCGACAGGATTTCCTCGTCGGCATGTTGTGACTTCGTCATAATGGTTAAATGAACTTCTTGTGCTGTCTCTTTTACATATTATGCATCATCGCTCCTCTACTGATTCGACAAGTATAGCACCACCACAACAGCCACAAACCTGCAAAAACCAGCGCAATAACCAAGAGGCGATGATACTTCTTATGAAAGCATCCAGCTATTATCAAGCATCTAACATCTAACCTCATCTAACGCGGTTTTAGGTTTTGGCACGACATGAGAAAATGTAAAGCGAAGTATTTTAATAAGGGGCTATCATTTACCAGCAATCGGAGAGGAACGCTTTGATCTGCTTTGTTAGGACTGTCCCCGATGTATCCTATCTTCTTAGTTCAGTGAATGACATTTGATTTTAAGAAGTTACATCATCATTATCCAGAGATGAATCCACCCCCTCCTCCACTTCCTCCTCCAAGAATTTTTCCTCCTCCTCTACGTGCCTGTTGGCGAGATTCAAAACCAGCCACTCTGTCCCTCACTTTGCTGTCTCGACCTCCGTCTATCTTTTCTCTCTTATCTGGACTAGCAAGTTTCGGCTTCTTCGGAGCTTCGGCTAACGGAGGTGATTTGGCATCTTCTTCGGAGTTCATTTCAAGCTGTGGTGTTTCTTCCACTCCTTCAATCTCATCTAGGTCCAAGTCGGAAGGTGGTGGCGGCTGTGTATTTCCACAGCTTCCTCCACCCTCATCAGATGCTTCTTCTATGTCGTCAATTTCATCCAAATCACCTTCGTCGCCATCTTCACCACCAATCATCATCCTTATAACATTACCCAAGCTCTCGAGAGCAATTTGAACGTCTCGCCTATCACCGAATTGACCTCTCAGCAGTGATTCTCCCTCGGTCATATTAGGAGCATAGATCTTGATGTCAGGCAACCTAGAGACGTCTAGTTTGGAGCAATCGACGTAGCGTTTACTGGCAGCATCATTTTCATCGGCATACTCGTCCCCGAAGCCACATTGAGCAATTCCTACGTACACATCGTCATTAACAAATCGTCGTGCAAGGCCGGGGAAAGAGCTGCTAATTGTGCTGACAACATCTTCGTTTGTCTCACCTAACCCAGTCCCATCCAAAAAGGCTACGATTGAAATGTTAGCAATGAAGTCTGGACTACTGAAATCATCCTTTCTCATCTTGTGAACTAAGTGAGAACTCTCCCAAACCTGTCTCCCTGTCTTGGCAAAATCAATAAAGTTTTGAGGTAAGAATTGCACTGAATTCCCATCTGGCACAGCGGCGTAAAAGTATTTGAACATTGCATTGTCTTTTACAACTTCTGGGTCCGGAGGTACGATGATGAATTCTCCACTTTCTACATCTCTTCTCTTTCCAGGAAGCGTCTCCACAATCACATGCACGTTTGGTGTTTCTCTCCTGTGAAATTGAGAACAGATCGGGTCAGATTTGACTCCCAAAACGTCATCCTTCTCGATTGGAAACTCTTTGTACAGTCCACATCCATAAGCTCCGACCTTTATTCCAAGCTGAGCTAAATGTCTAGCTGCAAGATCAACTACACCCACAACTGATCTGCTCATACTGCAACGAGCACTATACATGAATGTGACCCAAAGTTGTTCAGTGCTATCTGATTCTACTTCATCGGTAACGTTCAGAAGGGTCGAGTTGATGTGGGAGTCAACGTTGAGAATGTAGCGACCATTTGTTTCATTTGTACCATCATCAATTTTTGTCCAGTGGAAAGGTAAGAGTTCGATGACATGCTGAGAATGTGCAAAGATTTGAGATGCAGACTCGGCCTGTACGCGAAACTTTTCCTTCTCGGCCTCATCTGCGCTTTTCAAACCCTGATATGCGTTTTGTAGCAAAACAAAGATTCTCTCAAAGAGTTCTTTCTTTTCTGGCTGATTGACTAGCTTGTCTGGATGAAAGCTTTTGCTCAGCTCCCGAAACCTTGCTTTTACTTCGCTTTTTGATGCTTCACGTTCTACATCCAACAGATGAAATGGAGGGAGTTTGTCCAGATAATCTACGCCAATCGATTGTGTCATTCTAAGCAGCCATTGCGCATGCTCGTCAACTACGCCTGCTGTTTCGTCTGATTCGATTTCAACTTGCTTAAATGCCCACATTGAGAACTGCATATCGTCAATATCATTTCCACTGCTTTTCACTTCCGAGTATTCTTTTTCTCCAAAGTATCCACTAGCCACATACTCAGATCGTGGTGGACCGCTCCATGGCGTACCATCTATATTCAACCTCCCTTCAAAGAGTTGGGTTATGATTTGAAGATAGTAAAAGTCCGAGCTGCCGAGGAACAATCCATCATCAAAGACTCTTGTAATGTTAACTTCGTTTGTTTTTCCACCCAGTGCCTCGGCAAGATTGACACCACTTAATTTGTGCTGTATTCGGACGACACCATCACTGTCCCCCAAATGTTCATTTGCTGGAAAGAATTCAAACTCTTGCTGAGCAAGTCCATATCTGCACTTTTTCAACTCCACCTTCCAATGTTTTTCAATCAAATTTGGATTATCGTCCTGAACATGAAACTTTTCACCTGGCTGGATCTCCTTTTTGACTTCCTTTACGCCGTTCTTCACTGCAGTCAAGACATTACGTCCACATTCTTTAGTCACTTCGACAACATACGAAAACGAATTTTCCAAAATGTACTCCACAATCCTCATCTGTTCACACTTTTGGTATTTTCCAAATTTGACTTTGACATAGTCACCAATTTGTAGCCGTGGTTTTTGGAAGTTTCCACCACCACACACACAGCATGCTTGATTTGCATTATGACGAACCCCGACTCCCGAATAATCCAAACCACCAAATTTTTGACACCAATCTTTATTCCGTGCCTGTGCATAGACTTTACAAGTGTTGGTTCCGTCGCTCCAGTTCGGATAGTTTGTACAAACTAGAGGTTTCTCATCCTCGTCTATTGGAGGCGATGCTTCGATGTGTATGCATCGACGTGGACTTGCATTGAGTGTTGTTATTTGATAGGCAGTACAAGTCGATATTTGTCCATCGAGTAATTTGTTTGGAACACAGAATGGGTCGTCATTTTCTGCCGGAGATAATATTTCTCCAGATGCAGCGTCGATTGTCACCTCAGATGAGAGCACACAAAGGAATTGTAGAAGGCATGCAAGCACGGATAGTTGTACTGCTGATATCATCGTTGCCAAGATCGGTAGCGGCGCAGCTGTGTAAGCCTTGAGGTAGGGAGTATGGCAGAGGTAAGTATGGCAGTACAGTGGGTTCATCATGGTTCAAAAGTGTTCGGCAAGTGATGGTGAAGATGGCATCTTAAAATGAGGATTTTCTTACGATTATTAGCAGGCTTGCTTGAGTTGCTCTGCTCTCGAAGCTTCGCTTGTCACAACTTGGGGATGCCACTATTCTGCCACTATCTATTAGCCTGTGGACACTTAACAAATAATCGCGTCAACTTGCGTCAACACATAAGTATCATAAGATGGCGGAGTTACAATTACTGCAGAAAAGAAACATTGTTATATTGCTGACTATATTGCTGTGTATATTCAGCATCATTCTTTCTCGTGATAGTATCACAAACAATGTCACACAAACACAACATGTGGAACAACGTAACATGAGCATTACTACTATGAATGCACCGATGGAACAAGTCCGAGCGATTGTTGGAGAGGATGCATTTGCTACCAATAGCAGCAATAGTACCCTTTCGCCCCTTAAGATTTTTGTGTTCACCCTCACCAAACCTTCTGGCAATGAAGCACGAAAAATACAGCGGGA
>Ga0209652_1004321_pt1 | contig 10032 bp, 2 predicted proteins | sample SaaInl74LU_5_DNA_FD_184641 | JGI IMG/M metagenome (GOLD analysis project Ga0209652, IMG submission 184641) | Marine microbial communities from expanding oxygen minimum zones in the Saanich Inlet - ESP_74LU_5_DNA (SPAdes) (version 2) | ecosystem: Environmental > Aquatic > Marine > Intertidal zone ...
CTCAAAACAAACTCTGTCAACTTTGCCAACGAGTCATTAATTAATGGTGATAAATTCGGCCACATTCTTCTCATTTGTGTGGATGCATTTGTGCCCTTGTCGAATTTGTAAATGCTCACTCTCGATTGCTGTTGCTGCGGTGGTGGTTCTATGGCATCATCAACAACTTTCTTATTTAGCATACCACTCGTTTCATCCATTTTTTTCTGCAACAACAAACTCCGCTTGGCATCATTTGCACTCCTAACATCCACAGCCTGCTCCCCCCGTACCATTTGAGCACGCATCATTCCATTATCGACAGTGTATCCTGCTGATCTCATTAGTGAATGGTAGGAATTTGCATCTTCCATTAGGAGGGTGGTGTTGTGCTCTTTTAAATTTGGTTTGCTGTTGGAAGTTACTGTGTTGGTTGTTCGTCGGTTGTAATTGTCGTCACCTATGGCACCATCTCTATTACCACCACCACCACCACCACCAGCAGCAGCAGAAGTGTCAAGCTGAGCATCCGAAAGCACATCATAAACATGCCCCGCCAATCCCAACCCCAAACCAATCCCCAATGTAATCCCCACAATTCGCAATAGTGCCTGCCAGATGTTGAGAAGGAAGGATGATAGGCCGCCGAGTGTCATTCTGTATATCCAGGCTGCTATTGACATTTTCACATCACTGCTGTTGATGTAGTGGTGGTTGGAGTGAGCAATGATGTAGCTGGTGAGGATGGGTAATACGACAAAAAATACCACTTTGCGAAATAGAGTGGAATTTTTGTGTGTGTCGTATTGTTGTTGGATGAGTGTTCGTATGGACCATGCTGTTTGTTCGAGTGCTTCTCTCATTTTATAGAGTGTTGGGTGATCTATTATGGTGTTGGTGGAGAGGGTGCGGTGGGGTCATTGACACGGCATCTTGGGGGCAGTTTTGACATGGTCTTTGAGTTTGGAGCAGAGATTTTGCAGACCATACCTCTCTTTCCCGCCCTTCCAATTGTACGTAGGAATCAGTTCTTCACCGCTCAAACATCGCCAACAGAACTTTCATTCCAAGGGGATGAGACAGGCATCTGATAGCTGTCCGCCAGGAATCTGTAAGCGAAGCTCAAACATCGCCAACAGAGCTCGGGGGGGATGGAGAAGAAGAGAGCGGCAATCTTCTTTCTTCTTGGAGCGTCGATTATGATACAGAGATTAAGATTGAGCCGTCTTGATCACACGACGCTTTCATTGTTGAACTCCAAGGCAGTGCTAATCATCTCATCATATCATCATCACCATCTCTAGAGGGCGAGAGCGGTGTGAGTTGTGACTTGCGTTGAATTTTGTGTTTCTTCGCTATTTGACTGAAGATGAAGAAGAGCTCCGTGTGGCGTGGCGTTGGCGATACCTCTGCATACTGTAGCTGCTTTCACATATGTTTTGACACACTAACAGATTTTTCTTCTCAATGTGACGCCTTTTTCTAAAACAGAAACAATGAAGAAAGATGATAAACAAGCGAGGGCTCTAACAAGCCGGGATGTCACGTCCAACGCTCACAACGCAGCCCTACTTGACCAAATCCGCCGTAATAACTGCTTGAAATTGTCAATTGTAAGCCGGGATGTTGCCGCTTATGACTACAACATTAGGTTCACTGCAGACGATGGCGACGATATGTACTGGTTGGGATATTTTATTGGCAGGTGTACTTCGCTACTTAATCTTTGCATCAGCGGAGAAGAAAGTGGACGAGATCGAGATGCGTTGATGAGGGGAGTCAATTCCAATAAATCAGTGGGAGTCTTTGAACTGTATGATCATTTGGATTTTGATGTTAGCCTTTTGGATAATTTCTGTGCAAACAACCCCAAGCTGGAAAGTCTCACTCTTGATGGCAATGATATTGGGGATGCTGGAGTTGTAACACTCATGAAGTCATTGGCCAATCACCCTCAATTGAATAATCTCTCCCTGGGCAGCAATAATATTGGTAGAGTTGGATGCGTAGCACTGAGTTCTATGCAAAATTGCACAAGTGGTTGCGGTTGGGTTGTCCCATGCTTGGTACAGCTCGATCTGTCATATAATCGGATTGATGATACAGGTTTGGAAGCTTTAGCTTCAAGTCTAGCAAGCAGCATCACTCTGAAAAGGTTGAATCTTTCATCAAACACATTCATCACGTCGTCGGGATTGAGATCTTTGTCTGCTCTTCTTCACTCCGAAAACTGCAGATTGGAAGATCTTCATCTAGAATCAATGCCCATTGGTGATGACGGGGCAGATGCTTTAGCGGCCGGATTGACAGGCAATATGTCCATCAAGCGCTTGATGTTTAGCTCTGATGTAGCAGGTATCACAGAGTCGGGATGGTCATCTTTCTCTAGACTCCTATGTGACACATCCAGTATCAACAGTATACACAAGTCAAACCATACTCTCAAACAAATTGGCGAGACAGTGTTGACAGCCGTTCCGCGTGACCATGATCTTCGTTATTACCTGAAGTTGAACAAAACCACAACCACAAAGCTCTATGGAACTGCACAGAGAACCGCACAGATCAAGATACTCATGCATCATCTCGATCTTGATATTGAGCCTTTCTGCGTTTACAAACTAAAGTTTCTTCCATTGTTGGTGCATTGGTTCGAAACTGGCTCATTCTGCAGGACACATTTGAAAGCAAAAGAATCCTTGGGAAAGTTTCACAGTAGGAAACTTTCCGCAGTTTACAAGTTTGTTAGAAGCATGCCGATGTTGGTAGCTGATGCTCACTGGAATCGTATGCTAGGCGTCGTCCATTTGAAGAAGAAGATGATTTGTGAGAAGAAAGATGTACTTCATGAAAAGAAACGTAAGTTAGATCTGGAACTTCAAAAGCTGAACGAGGATGCTCAGAGGCTTGGAGAGGATGAGATGTGGCTATTGAAAAGAGTTAGGCACTGATTGTAACGTGTATTCTTGACAGGTAGAAGAGAAAGGGGTTGAGAGGAGGAGACTTCATGAGCAATATCTGCTACATTCGTAGAAATAAGAGACATAATACTTGCATCATCACTTCAAGTAAATACGAGGGATTGTCTGCGATTGGGAGTGGCTTTTTTCTTTCGTTTTGTGGACAGAAAGGGAGGACATTACACGGACTAAAACGGACATTGATACCGGACAATACGGACACGCAGTAGGACAATCTTTCGTAGGACAAACTATGGACACTACTGGACATTGAGTCGGTCAAATTGACCGGACTTTTACAAGATCCAACTCTCACTCTCATGTTCGCCAAAGATTCAAGGGGGCATGGATTGTGCCCCCTTATCATTGGGTATCTCTCCGGTCAAATGAAGCTGATATCAGGTACAAAACTACAATGAAATAACCAATATTACTCCCTCAAGTATTTGAGACATCCATCTTTCAGTCAGCCCCCTAAACAGCCCACATCGAGAACCCCAAAGAAATGGGCGGGATCGATCGCTCACCAACTGGAAATCCAACTCCAACATAACCACGAACGAGCGGCCTTCTGGATCCGCCCCCAACGACAATCTAGTATATATTTGTGTAGTAGTATTAATTAATTGATTAATCATGGCGGCTGGTGTACCAATTGCCTTTCAGGAGGTGCTTAATGTAAGTGTTTAAAAAAATGGATGGATTGTGAAAAGATATTTTTGGGCATGGCCGGCACATTGGGAGCAATGACCGCTGTTATGTGGAATGGTGGAGAGAGGGGCGGCTGAATGGGAGGAAAATGAATGATCATATGCCGTCATACTATTACTGCTGTCATGGGGTAGTGGTTGAAATGAGGAGGGGGTGGTTTAATTCAGAGCGGTGGCGACAGCATTGCTAGCCGTGTGATTATTGGCTTCTCCGCGTGGCCAATGCGAAATAATGAAAAATATCCAGCAATGAGGAGAGACAATGACACCGACAATTATCAGCGGTCCGATGAAGGAGTCCCTCTACAATTATTGATGTTGGGGGATGACTGTATAATTGCCCCCCTCCCCAATGCGGTGCCTCTCTCTCAATGCCGGCCTTCTCTCAATTTATATGGCGGCAATTTATTTATACACACATGATATGATCATTATTCAATTAATTCATCCCCCTGCACATTACTGACCCAATATTTTTCTCTGTATGCCTTCTCAACTATCTAATTGAATATCAATGATTAATTCAGCTGCAACAACTCCAAGTCCCCGAAACCTCCATCAAACATGGCCTCACCACCATGGAATCCGACAAATGGATCGTCTCCGTCGAACCCAACCAAGTCTCCCTCATCGACCTCCAAAACCAAGCCCAGGTAACCCGACGCCCCATCAAGGCCGAAGCCGCAGTAATGAACCCCTCCTCCAACATCCTCGCCCTACGAAGCGGAAAAATGATCCAAATGTTCAATCTCGACTCCAAATCCAAACTCAAAAGTCACGATGTCGACTCACCAATCGTCTTTTGGAAGTGGACCTCCGCCACCAACCTGGCACTCGTCACCGCCACCTCTGTCTACCACTGGTCCACCGAGGGGGCAGATGCACCCGCCAAGATTTTCGAACGTCATGCCACTATTGGATCCAACACGCAGATTATTAATTATACCGTCTCCCCCGATAACAAGTGGTGTTTGCTCGGTGGGATATCTGCCGGGAGTGCTCCGGGTGTGGTGAATGGGAATATGCAACTCTACTCGGTGGAGAAGAAGGTGTCTCAGCCGTTGAGTGGTCATGGTGGTTCCTTTTGCTCGATCAAGTTGGCAGGAAGGGATGATATGGCGCAGTGTCTAGTCTTTCATGAGAAAAAGCCGGAGGATCCCGCCCACCGTCTCTTTGTCATGGAGGTGGGACGTGATCCATCCAAGGGGGCACCGCATAGGATCCCACCTACGCAGATTCCTGTTCCTCCGGAGGCAGCGTCGGATTTCCCCGTGTCACTTGTGATTGATGCCAAGAATGATGTGGCGTTTTTGTTGACCAAGGCTGGGTTTGTGTACATGTTTGATATTCATTCGGGGAAGACTATGTTTAGGACTAGGATAACTCAGGAGACTATGTTTGTGACGTGTGCTCAGGCGAGTACTGGAGCGGTGTTTGGTATTACTGTTAGGACTGGAAGGGTGTACCGTGTTGGTTTGAATGGGGCGAACTTGATCCCATACATTGTGAACACACTTCGTGATAATGATTTGGCTATCAAGGTTGCCGGAAGGTTGGGTTTGCCCGGTGCAGAGCACCTTTACACTCAGCAGTTTGAAGCTTTGATGGGTGCAGGACAGGTCAAGGAGGCGGCACAACTTGTGGCATCTTCGGGATCGGCACTTCGTACTCCACAGACCATTGCACGATTCCAGCAAATCCCCGCGGAACCTGGTGCCCCCCAACCCGTCTTTCAGTATTTCTCGACATTGTTGGAACATGGAAAGCTTAATGAGCAGGAGAGTATCGAATTGGCCAAGCCGGTGTTGCAGCAGGGCCGTCCTCAGTTGATGGAGAAGTGGCTTAAGGATGATAAGTTGCATTGTTCCGAGGCACTTGGAGATTTGATCATGCCTCATGATACTGCCATGGCTTTGAGTGTGTATTTGAGGAGTGAGACTCATGCCAAGGCCATTCAGTGCTTTGTGCAGAGGGGAGAGTATGACAAGATTGTTCCGTACTCGACTAGCGTGGGATACTCCATGGATTACTCTAGCATGTTGAGTCAATTGTTGTTCAGCAATCCGCAGGGAGCGTTGGACCTTGCCAAGGGTCTTGTTAGTGCTGATGGTGGTCCTCTTATTGATATTCAGGCCACCGCCGAGGCTTTCTTGTCCAGCAATCGTGTGCAGGAGACTACCGCCTTCCTTCTTGAGGCACTCAAGGACAACAAGGAGGAACATGCCTACCTCCAAACAAAGCTTCTTGAAATCAACCTCATTGGTGGTGCTCCCCAGGTCGCCGATGCCATCATGCAAAATGGAATTCTCACCCACTACGATCGTGCCCACATTGGAAAGCTTTGCGAGCGTGCTGGTATGTGGCAACGTGCCGCCGAGCACTACAGTGATATCAATGACATCAAACGTGTCTTCAAAAACAGCCACCAAATGAACCCCGAATTCGTTGTCACCTACTTTGGAAAGTTGAATCGTGAGCAGAGCATTGCTTTGCTCAAGGATATGATGTCTCGTGGTCCATCGAACATGCAGGTTTGCGTCGAGGTTGCCAAGAAGTACAATGATGAACTTGGTTCCGAGGAGCTTGTCAAGGTGTTTGAAAATGCCAAGGCCACCGAAGGTCTCTACTACTACCTCGGTGCTGTTGTGAACTTTTCGGAGGATCCCGTTGTGCACTTCAAGTACATCCAGAGTGCGTGTATGTTGGGACAATTCAAGGAGGCCGAGCGTGTCTGCCGTGATTCCAACATTTACAAACCCGAGCAGGTGAAGGAGTACCTTAAGAATGCCAAGCTTCCTGATCCCCGTCCTCTCATCCATGTCTGTGACCGTTACGACTTTGTTGATGAGCTTACGGAGTACTTGTACTTGAACAGTCTCCTTCAGTATGTTGAGGTTTACGTTACCAAGGTCTCTCCCGCGAAAACTCCCCAGGTTGTTGGAAAGTTGTTTGATCTCGGAGCCAATGAGGACTTTACAAAGCGCATTTTGATGGCTGTAGGCACTGCGTGCCCAGTGGAGGAAATGGTGGAGATTGCCGAAATGAGGAACCGTCTTCGTATGCTTCAGCCCTGGCTCGAGGCACGTGTTGCCACTGGAAGCACTGAGCCTGGAACTCACAACTCTTTGGGTAAGATTTACATCCAGATGAACAAGGACCCCAAGGCCTTTTTGACCAACAACATGTTCTACGAACCCAAGGTCCTCGGTCCCTTCTGCGAGAGTTTGGATCCTTCCCTTGCATTCGTTGCTTACAAGAAGGGTGCTGGAGAATGTGACGATGAGCTTATCAAGATTAGTTTCACTCATGGTTTGTTCCGTGATCTTGCCAGATACCTTGTTGAGCGTCAAGATTTGGAGTTGTGGGCAAAGGTTCTCACTAAGGAAGAAGGCGAGGAAGGTGATATTGACGCTGAGAAGGAGTCCCAGCGTAGGCAGCTTATTGATCAAGTGGTGGAATGGGCACTTCCCGAGAGTGAATCCGCCGATGAGGTTTCCTGCACTGTTAAGGCTTTCATGGCTGCTGATCTTCCCGGTGAACTCATCGTTCTTCTTGAAAGAATCATTTTGCAGGGATCTGACTTTTCTGACAACAAGAATCTTCAGAACTTGCTTATCCTCACTGCCATCCGTGCTGACCACACTAAGGTCGCCTCCTACATCGACCAATTGGACAACTTCGATGCCAAGGACATTGCTCTTATTTGCGTTTCTGAAAGTCACATGCTTTACGAGGAAGCTTTCACCATTTACGTCAAGTTTGCCAAGCCTGAACACACCACCGATAAGGAGGAGCAAATTGAAATGCAAGTTCTTGCTATGGGAGTCCTTGTTGACTACATGAAGGATCTTGATCGTGCCAAGACCTTCGCAAATCAGGTTGACGAGAAGCCTGTTTGGTCGAAGCTTGGTAATGCGCAGTTGGAGGAGAAGATGGCTGCTGATGCTATTTTGAGTTTCATTAGTGCTGAAGATGCCAGTGAATACGTGAGGGTGTGCGCCGAGGCGAACGAGGCAGAGATTTACGCTGAAGTCATTCCCTTCCTGAAGATGGCACGCAAGAACTTGCAGGAGAATCTTTTGGATACTGAGCTTATCTACGCCTATGCCAAGACAAACAATTTGACTGATCTCGAGAAGTTCGTCAACGGACCAAATGTCGCCAACATTCAAAACATTGGCGACCGCTGCTTCTCCGAGGGTCTTTACAATGCTTCCAAGATCCTGTTCAAGAGTATCAACAACAACTCCAAGCTTGCTCTCTGCCACATCCATTTGGAGGAGTACCGCGAAGCTGTTGCTGCTGCCTCTCTTGCGAACAACGTGTCCACCTGGAAGCAAGTTTGCTTTGCATGTCTCAAGGCATCTGAGTTCCGCCTTGCTGCTACTTGCGGTCTTGAGGTCATCAAGTATCCTGACCACGTGGACGATGTTGTCACTACCTACTCTGATCTAGGACATTTCGATCATCTTGTTTCGTTATTCGAGCAAGGGCTTGGCCTCGAGGATGCTCACATTGGTATCTTCACTGAACTTGGTATTCTTTACACCAAGCACGTTCCAGAAAAGGTCATGGAGCATTGCAAAGTCTTCTTCAGCAAGCTTAATGTCTCCAAGGTTGTGCGTGCCTGTGAGCGTGCTCGTCTCTTCAAACCTGCGGTCTACTTGTACATGCAAGATAAGCAAGCTGACAGTGCTGTGAAGACTATGTCTGAGCACTCCTCTGCCTTCGACAATGACTTGTTCTTGGATGCTATTGTCAAGGTGCGCAACGCCGAGATTATGTACAAAGCAGTGAGCTTCTACCTTACCATGCACCCCATGCTCTTCACGAGATTGATGGAAGTGCTTGAGGATCACGTTGATCACTCCCGTGTCGTTAACCAGCTCCGTCGTACTGGTGACTGGGCCTTGCAACTTGGTCAGGCTTACATGAAGACCGTTCAGAAGGAAAATCTTAGTGCTGTCAATGAAGCTCTTAACGAGCTTTACATCGAGGATGAGGATTATGAGTCATTAAGAAAGTCTATCGACAAGTTCCAGAATTTCAACATGATTGCTCTTGCTTCCAAGCTCGCCACCCACGAGCTCTTGGAGTTCCGTCGCATCTCAGCCTACGTTTACCGATGCAACAAGAAGTGGTCTCAGTCAATTGAGCTTTCAAAGAATGACCGCATGTGGAAGGACTGCATCGACACTGCTAACGAGTCTGCCGACGAAGAGACTATTGAGGATCTTCTCCGATTCTTCTGCGAAACATCTGAGAAGGAGTGCTTCTGTGCTGCTCTATACACATGCTTCTCTCATGTGCGTCCCGATGTGGCTATCGAGCTCGGCTGGCTCAATGGCTACCATCATTTCATCATGCCCTTCCTCGTTCAGAACATGCGTCAAACATACGAACGTCTGCAAGTGTTGGAGAAGCGCACTCAGCCGCCCAAGGAGGAGGATGCCCAAGACCAAATCGCTCAGACATATGGTCAACTTGGCGGATTCGGAAATGGTATGTTGATGTTAGAAAACGGCGGTGGAATGGGAGGTATGCCCGGAGGAATGCCTGGAGGTATGATGCCACCGGGACAAGGGGGAATTGATATGAGTGGCTTTGGCCAAGCTGGTATGCCAAACGGAATGCCCCCTGGTGGAATGATGCCTAATGGAATGCCGGGAGGTATGCCCCCAAATATGTCAATGTAAGCACTTGCTTTCATTAGGATTAATCTTGTACGTAACGAAAAGAATTTTTAGTAGTCTACCTTTGTCGGCAAATCTTTTCTTCACGATGCATCTTGCCACTTTGAAAGATAGACCATTCTTCATTGATCACCTTTTGTGAACCGTTCGTTGTCCGTTCCTGCTTCCGTGTAGTCAACAATGGAACGTGCAAATATTGATGTGCTGAGTGCGCCTTCTAAGTGCTCCCCTAACCGAGTTGTCAAAACAACAATGAGCGAGGAATAGGACAAGCAACACCGAAACTCAAGCGAGGCAGTTCCCATCGGCTTTCTGTAAAAGCATTGAATAGGAGGGGATCTCATACACGGAAATAGGGCACATCCAGATTTTGCAGGATTCGATGGACAGTCTATCTTGGCATCGTGATAGCACGGACAGGAGTGATAGTATGATCATGAAGTGATTGTGGCTCTCCTAAAAATACGACAAATAGTGATGGGCGAACAGAGAGGGACAGAGAGGGTCTGAAGCATACCAACCAACAAAAGAAGGAAGACGACAGCTCAGTTAAACCTGAATCAGCTTGCACTGGAAAATATAATAATCTTATTGATTAACAGAAGTACCCTGGTGAGCACGAAGAGCAGCGGCAAGCTCGGCCTTCGTCACTGTCCCCTTCTTATACAACTCTTTCAGCTGTTCCAGCGC
>Ga0209652_1004323_pt1 | contig 10030 bp, 6 predicted proteins | sample SaaInl74LU_5_DNA_FD_184641 | JGI IMG/M metagenome (GOLD analysis project Ga0209652, IMG submission 184641) | Marine microbial communities from expanding oxygen minimum zones in the Saanich Inlet - ESP_74LU_5_DNA (SPAdes) (version 2) | ecosystem: Environmental > Aquatic > Marine > Intertidal zone ...
CCTTAAGTCGTCTCCTTCTATTCTTCATAACTGCCTCTTCGATTATCGTGGCCAGTTCAGGTGCGTCAAGAATGACACAACAAATGCCACAAAAAGCGGCGGTAGCGGAAACGGTGATGGCAGATTCCTCTGTTGTCAACACCGCTGGCACCTCTTCTACCAATGTGCAAAGAGGTCTTGGTCGTAATTTGCAAGAAGCAGCTAAAGGCGACGTATATATCGGCGGGCAGCAGTTCGGCAGCAAAATTATTGTAAATGAGGGCGGTGAAGAAAACGAGACTGATGGAAATGATATCCAAAACGAACAAGATGTCACTGAAATAATATCTGCTGATAATAACGACGAACCGTTAACTGATGACGCCAACTCACCGCATAATAATGACCAAGGGGAAGAACCACTCTCTGTCAATAATGAAGCACCCCTAAAAGATATAGTCGACACGCTAAAGAAATCGGCAGTTGTGCGTACCGAAAATAAAAGTATTGGTCAGCACAATGCTCCAGCTTTGAATGATGTCATGCAGCATATTCAAGAGGGGGTGCAAACTGACCGAAGCAATGCTGACGGTGGAAGCGTATCAATTGTCGATAATGAGCTGCAGCAATTACCACGTCAAGGGGGCTCGTCTTTACCTAATCCACAAGTGATACATGAAAAAGACACAAATCATAATGGCGATAAGAATGAAGAGGGCAGTCCTGATAATGTCATTCAGCAACCCTTGGCTGCTCTCCCACATAACGAGCCACATGAAAACAATAAGAATTCAAAGCCAGCACAAGAAATAACCAACACGCCAGTGGAGCAAAAGCTGAGGGAATCTGCATCTTCTGCGGCGAACAAGTTGCAAGGTGGACAGGGAGGGACAATTATACAACCGCAGCAACCACCTCAGCAACAGCAGGGAGGACAAGCACTTTCACGAAGGGAAAAATTGGAACTTGAATTGAAGGAAGCAAGACGTAGTCCACAGAATCCAATTTCGGTTGCAAAAGAAACGGAAGAAGTAGTGGAGAGTCGTACTCCACAGCAGAATCCAATTTCGTCGGCGAAGGAAATGCCCATTCCACCGGTTGACGAAGAAGCAGCTGAGACTGAGAGTCAGCAGCAACAGCAGCAGCAGCAAAAAGACGTGGCTCACTCTGGTTTAAGAGGGGGGGACAGCCAGAGGGGAGCAGTACAGCAACAACCGAACGAGGAAGTACCGCCTCCTATCAAAGAAATGCCAATTCCCGAGCAAGTTCAGGAGCAGGAGGGGGAACGTCCGCTACCATTGCATCATCAATCGGCGTTGGAGAAGGGAAGGGCAAATAACCAACCGTCAGCACCAGAGGGGATGATCCCAGAACCAGCAACAGTGGAAACTGTTGGGGCGGACGATCCACCACCGCCATCAGTGAAAGAGATAATCCCAGAACAAGCAGTTGTAGAAAGTATGGAGCAGAAGCCACTTCCACCACAACAACCCCTGCAACAGCAACCTCAGAAGCCATTGCCCAACACTTCTTCACTTCAAAATCTACCAGATGCCGTCAAGAACACAATGATGGAAATGGAGCAGCAAGATTTGAACGAGGGTAAAGAGAGGGGGTACCATTATAAGGAATTGATGGAGCAAAAGAAGAGGGAGGCGGATTTACGTCGACAGAAACTCACTGTTGGAGGCGGCGGCAATTTGCCAGGCAATTTTGTTCGTCCGCCACCACAAGCATTTCGTATTGATGATCCTGACAGTGCTCAAAAATTTGCAGAGTATATTGCTAAACAGAAGAAGGGTATCATTCGCAAGGAGAAGATTCGCCATCCCATCCAGGCGATTGTTGGGGGTGGTGGCAGCAACAATGGATCAGTAAGGACAAAGGAGTCATCACCAATGAAGAACTACAAAGCGCAAGTCAATCATAAAAAATCTAACCAAAAGATGCCAGATCTACGACCCGAGGCGCAGCAAAAGAAACGAGTTGGACAGAAGATCCTTGGGAAAATTCCGCTGTTGAAGAAGACGGTCAAACGCTCCCACGCATTCGAAACTCTCAACGATGCAGCCCTGTCATTTACACGAGGTCTCCAGATGGGAGTATTCAGGAACAACAATCATGCATTAGATAAGAAGAGGAAGGCAGCTTTGTTGAATTGGTTGGATCTGCTGTCAATTTCATTACCTCCCGAGCTCGGATTGCATGAGCTCATTGACACGTTGAAGATTAACATGGACCTTATCGCTCAATCTCCAAATGAATTGAAGGTGATGATTGATAAACACCCAATCCCCGATGGTCAGTACAGCAAATCATGTAATAAGGGAATCGGTCAAACCGGCTTCTTTTGTGGCTTCTGGAAATTATTGCACGTTGCATCTGTAGGGTTCGCCGAGCAACAAGGAGGCTTGATGTTGCGTGAGTTGCACCCAAATATCAGAGTGTTCAGTCCAAAGGAAGCGGGATCGGTGTTGCGTGAATACATGGGAATGTTCTTCAACTGTGATAAATGCTCCAAGCGTTTCATTGCTCAGGTAAGTTGTTTCGTCTTCTGCGCTTCTCTTTCTGGTGTTCGTTTGAGTATACATCTCACCCTCTTCGAAGTATGACGAGTGCAAGTTTCAGAGTTGCAATCGTCTGACTGACGAGACAGTTGATGCGCCTGCCGAGAGCTGGGCTGAGTTTCCACTTTGGCTGTGGGAGGTCCATAACGATGTTAGTCGGTCGAAGGCCGAGAGAGAGGCTGACTTCCACGAAAAGTATAATAGGAAAGCTGTAGCCAAGAAATGGGAACGATTGATGGGTGCCGTGTATCCACATCTTGATCAGTGTTTGAGTTGTTGGACCGCTGACGGAACGTGGGATGTTGACGCAGTCTATAATCATTTGGAGAAAGAGTATTGGACATTTGGTGTGGAGGTTGACTCAAAATTTGAAAATCTGCTGGATCACAGAGATGCTAGTGTCGACGGTGTCTCCCATGGTCTCAGTGCTTATCTCGGCTTGGGAATAGTTGTTTTATTGACGTATTTCCTGAAGAAATACAAGATTCGAGCCTCTGGACGACACAAAAAGGACGATGAGAATCTGTTTCCAAGAGCGAGTGGAGATGGAAGGATAAAGTACAGAGATTCTTAAACTTAAGGTGAATGGTAAATGTATTGTACATTTGCTTGTGGCACAAAGGCGAGATGGAGGGATGGATGCGGCCCTCGACTTTTTGATGGCCAAGTCGACTTTTTGAGAGGACATCTTGATACTACGACATGATGCGGCACCAACTGTACCGCTCGTCTCCACTTTTGATGCACATGACCTCAGCTCAAGAGGAAGCAAGGCACCGTTGAGAACTCCTCTGCCATGCCAGCCAATGACGGCGATAAGTGGAGTTATGGAAAGCCCTCGAGCTGCTCTGTCGAGTACGCGTCTATTCAGCATCATTGGATGGCTTTTACATTAGGTAACTATTCCTTTGTGTCACGTCACAGCAAACATCTCGAAGGTAGCAACTTTTTAGTGGAAGCACGATGCACTCTATGTCTATGCGAATGCAAACATGCAGCGAGTACTGTTACAGAAAGCAAGACCTCGTCTCGAAAAGAGAAGGCCATCAAGCCGAGGCACTGGACTTGCTCTTGGTCGGGTTTAGTTCATCTGTTCGATGCATTGGATGTGCTCATAAAAAGTAAAACAAGTAAAACGAATACACAAAGCAAAGCAAAACAAAACACATCATATAAAATATCAACATATATATCAACATACCAACAACAATGAACAAGAAACTACTAGTTCTAATTGCAGTGATGCTCGCAGCAGCGTCGTCTGCAGCAAAAGGTAAGCAAGCCTGATATTGAGTATGTAACTGGTTCATTCTCGCTTTACAATTACAACTTCTCGGCTAAGTTTTTGTATCCTTACTTTCAATTCAAGCCGAGGACCCAACCTCTACTTCACTCGACGAAGAACTGTTGGACCTCGAATATGAAGATGAAGATACGTCATCTGCATCTGAAGATGGCATACGACGTCATCCACGTCTACGTCGTAGACTAAAAGGTCATGGAGGTTGGGGTACTTGGGGTACTAAATCGCCTAAAATCGGCTATGGCTATGGCTGCCCAAGGGGATTCGTCAGGCTAAGTTGGAATGGACCATGCATTTATGTAGGGTAAAATGGCAGGGATCGTGGGGAAGGAAGATATAGTTGATTTGGATGTAGCCATGAGGTGAACCAAACTCAACTTTCAAGTATTTGGGACCAGATATATTGTAGCTGTTGAAGATAACTTCAGTAAATGCATAAGAATGTATTGTTAACTGTCATATAATCTTCATATAACTACACCATTCAACACTCTACCTTGCAGGCAGAGAGTCAATGCTCGAGGTAGCTCAAACCGATGTCAGGTGATGACGGACGCCAATGGAGTGGCAGCAGCAATAGAAGCCGATCTTCTCGACGGTATCATCCTAGAGATCGTGATCGTGATTATTGATTACTTAATCTTGTTAGTAGCGACATTGCCTCAACTCTTCTTATCTAATATCTTAAGTACAATATCATGGATCATGGATAATGAGCCGGCGGACTTTTTGAGATGAGCGTCTTGATCTCTGAGCGATGGTGTCAATTTGATGCCGAATGACGTCATCGAATGCGGTAGGAAGCAACTTCCGTTAGTCTACATAGATAGGAATCAGTATTGAAAACTATCCCACTTCCACTTCCTTCACCCCAAAATCGATAGCGCCACCGACCACATCATGTCCATGTCGTCGGGCAAAGACCTTGAGGCGAGTATATCCCCCTATGGAGCACTCTCACAACATGGAACATCGATAGAAGAACTAACCAGAACGACAGAAAGGGTGTCCAGCGAGGGCGTGTAGACAATAATAGACATAACTCTTCAACTCAAACCTTCCTTGTCTTTCTCACCTTGACCTTTTAACTAATCATCTTCCATAAGGAAACGACGGTCGAAATAATGAGTAGCAGAACAACCAACGACCGAGCTGAAGGTGAAAGGACCTTCATCACTCGCGGAGGCAATGGCGACCAGGTCAACTTCGACGTAATTGATTCATTCCGACATACTTTTGAAGAGCTCTCCGATGTTGAAGATGATGAAAGCGGCGCCACTACAACTACAGCCACCGATGCAAGCGATCTTTTGACTATAACCGCTGCAGCGAATAATTCCGACAATACTATAAGTGAAGAAGCAACATCACCGCACAACGCTGCTACGATATTTCGATACAACAGATCTAAGACAATGAGTGCCTTCTCAGCTGCCGCCGCTCTTCCTACCGATGATGCAGGAGAGGTGGCATGGCCATTCGATGAAATCGTTGCTTCTTTCGTGCCTCATACTGCAGAAAAAGGAGCGCAATCTTTGAAGAATAAAGTGGACAATGCACTCGTCGCGGTAGCTGCGGAGGCGGAGAAAGCAGTGCCAGCTTTGCAAATCGCATCAACATTTGCATCATCATTTGAATCTAGCACAGATTCAAATGATGAGGAGATTGCGATGGCAAACAAACTCCCCGCCGATGGAGGAGACGAAGAAACAGAAGAGGTGGACAAAAGAACTTGTCCGAGAACAGTGATATTTTGGATCGCTATTAGCCTTTTGGGAGTATGCTTCCTAGGTTTGATAATATTTCCGATTGTGAAGAATCATAAAGTTGATAATCAACAGGAAGCTTTGATGACTGGATCTATCATTCCAGGCTCCCCTGAGCCTGAGAAACATGACGTCAACGATGAAGAGACGGTAGCTCCTGAGCCTGAAAAGCATGATGTGGATGAACAACAGTTGACAGGTCCCATCAGTCCAGGACAACCCGAGACGAATGTTCCCACGGCAGATCCATCCTCGATGCCAACCGAGAGCAAGGAACCAAGTGATGTGCCATCAATCCCACCCAGTGTTTCAAGTTCTCCCTCGAGTCTCCCATCCAGAGTACCTTCTGGATATCCATCTACATCGCCTTTCAAGTTATTTAACTACGGGGAATCGCTGTACAACAACGATGAGCTCGGTATTCAATTGAGCGAAGGATTGAATGCCAAGCTTATTGCACAGCGCATCACAAGAGTGAAATACACCGATGGGAGTGAGTCCACGCTAAAATTTCACGAGTGGCTTGATGGGGCGGGTGTGGCTCCTCTACCAGATGGTGGGTATGTCTACGTGTCGAATAGTGAGGATGATACTGGAAAAGCAGGAGTTTTTGGTCTCTACTTTGACAAAGATGGTGGGATTACGAATTACAAAGCCTTGCTGACCGGGACAACCTGGAACTGTGGTGGAGGTAAGGAGGAACAACTTTCAAGACGTGCTTGCTCTCTCGCCAAATACATGTACTCACCTTGCTTGACAAATTTAGGTATGACGCCTTGGGACACGTGGATTAGCTGCGAAGGTAAGATTGAACACTCAACCCTCAACCTCAACCCTCAACCTTCAACCGCTATTTACATTCTTAGTTTGTTCCCAGGACATGCTAACTTATCCACTGTTTCTACACTCTACTTATCAACAGAGACCTCGACTGGCCAGTGTTGGCAGGTAGAACCAAACCCAGACAAACCCCATCACTACACTCCCAAAAAGACACTCCTAGGAGGCCCCAGAGGAGGAAATTACGAATCTGTCGCTGTGGACAACTCAAATGTTCTCAATCCAGTCTTCTTCACAACAGAAGACAATTCTAAAGGAGAGCTCCGTCGTTTCGTGGCAGATGGTAATGGATGGGATAGCCTCCACGAGGGTGGTGTAACAACATATCTTGAATTTCTGGATGGGAACAATTTTCAGTGGACGTCGAGCCTCAGTGCGGGAGAAAAGTCGGCCTCAAAGCACTACCCCAATAGCGAGGGAATCGCCTATCATAACTCGACACTCTACTTTGTATCCAAGACAATCAAAACAATCTTCATGTTGGACCTGACTGATATGACATATACATCCGAAAGAACAGGATCTAATTTCCATGGGCAGGGCTCATTCAATGCACAGCCAGATCAGATCATCAAGAGTGTCCATGATCATGATGATCGAAAATATATTTATTTCACTGAAGAAGGAAACACTGCACCTGGTGCACACGCAAGAGATGGCGAGGGCACGTACTATACGTTGTTTCGGGCTATACCAGGTGGGAGGTTCAGTGGTGACGAGACTGTGGGTATTGCGTTTAGTCCGGACCGAAAAAGGTTCTATTGTGGCTACCAAGAAGAAGGAGTGCTGTTTGAGATAACACGAGAAGATGGTCAAATGTTTAACTGATGTGTGAATGATGATGATGATGATGATGTGAATGACGATGATAATGTTTGAAGTAGAATTGTAATGTTTAAAGAGCGTATTTATCCTGTTGAGTATGATATGAACCAAAGACATTATATCATTCAAGTCTCACATCATCATCATCTACTTCTTGGCCAGATAATCCTCCCAAGATCCATCCCGTCCAACCAAACGCCTCTTCTTCGCCACCAACTTTTGAGCATGATTCAACACGCCATGCGTATCCTTTTGACAGATTGGACAAGTTGTCAAACCACTCTCACGAATACGAGTCTGCATACAAGATTCACAATAGTAATGCCCACATGTGGTAACTACGGGATTTTGGAATGGTCCTCTACATATATGACATGCATAGGGTATTCCATCATTGGCATTCTTGGCATCATCCTCTTTGTTATTACCAAAGTAGTCATCATCACCACTCTTCTTCTTCTTCACTCCACCACCACCACCACTACTAACCTCCCCACACATCATTGAATTCATAAACCGCTCCATCTCCCTCCCCTTCCGTTCCTCCTCCCCCCTCTTTTTCTCCTCATACTCCTGCTCCATCTGCCACCCACTCTTGGTATCCCCCCGATCATGCAAATAAATACAAGTGTCGCCAAAGCCGCAGAATCCAGTTTCTTTGTAATCTTTGCAAATGTCGGGTTGGTAGTCGAAGCGGGCGGTGGTGCGTACGAAAGTTGTGGCTTTGAGGGGTCCCGCGTGAAAGGGGTTGTGGGCTGCTTTTTGGAGCGATGGCAGGGCGGCGTTTTGAGCTTTATCCGAGTTGTCATTGTCATCGTCTTTACTGTTGCTATCATGTTTGCTGTCATTGGCAGGATGATACTCGGCAGTTCTCGTGGCCATTTCCTTTGCAGATAATTGCACATTGCTCGATTTATATTGATGCATCATGCCACTCGATTTTTTGTGTTTTGTAGTGCCAGAAGTGTTGAGGAGCGTTTTTGACTTTATCTTTTTATTGTCGATATTGCTTCGCTCTTGGCGGATCTGTTGTAATAGGTCGGATGTATTGTTGGCTCCGTCGTCATCGTCATTATCGTTGTCGTTATTGTCTTCATCGGAGGAGGAGGAATCACGAGTTTGACGAGGGCGCTTTTTATTAGCTCGCTTGGCGCCACTGCTGGTGGTTGATGTCGTAGCACCGCTGCCGCCGCTGGTGCGAAGAGCACTGGGCTTCTTTTTGGGCTTGCGAAACATTATTATTATTATATTATCAGAATATAAGATCGCTAGGCAGCAACTTGTTGCCAAGATGATGTGCGGCTTCATGCTCTTATGCTTCGGCACATACATAGTCTCAAAAAAAATGGCGCCGCCTCAAAAATTGGCGCCAGGTGGGCAGAATGGAGTCCTCTCAGAGGCTTCTTTGCTGGCCCTTGCAATAAGTTCCTCATCTACGGACTTCTTGCTCAATAGAAAACCCTAAATCAGCCCATAAATCTATGATGTGACAGAGACGGCATCTTAAAAAGTCCGCCAACTACCACCACTTCCGCACCACCAGTGCCGCCGCGCCGGCCACCTACCACCAGCCTATCTACACACCAGCCAGCGTTTGAGGCAGCGCCTAACAGTGAGAGAGGGGCATGGGGCCATGCTCATGCTCTGACTGAACATAACATAGATGATGAATAAACCGGATCCGCCTGATTCAGATGCGCTTCTACCATTAGCAATAACAAGAAGCGGCAGCGATACAATCAGTGATAAAAGTGAAAGTAGAGGAGGAGCCAATGACGATTCATCACCATCATTGCAGTCAACTTCAACTAATCCGGCATTATACAAGATATTATTCCGAGTGCTTCCCTTAGTCGTATTTGCCTTCGGCATAGGGACATATATGCTCGGTGAATATGAGAATGAGGAGGCATTGGAAGATATTGAATACAAGGGACATCTACAGACGCAACAACAAAATGCTCATTTGAATGCAAGTGACGCCCCTGCATCCAATCATTATAATGAATGGTCAAGATGGAAGCAAATCGGCACCGACTGTGCAGCAGACCAACGACTGGCGAATACCTCAACTCTTCACTGTGGAATTGCCGTGCATGGAAAAATGATTATCGAGCCATTGATAGACAATGAACTTGGGACATGCGGCGGAGTGAAGTTGGAACCGAATTATTGTTTGATGCCCAGCCGAGGTGAATGGACGACGACATGGGAGGGGCAATTTAATGATACGAATGCAACGATGACACTACCGCCACTACCGCGAAGATTTGGGGAAGAAACAACTCAATCTCTACCAAGATGCAAAACACAGCAAGACATACTCGACGGCAATCAACAAGGATCACCTGACACATTCGACAGAGAATGGGTGCCCAACTCCTGCCGCCTCGTTCCTCTAAACCCCTTCACTTGGACGGATCATTCCAAATGCCAAGTGACTATCATCATGATTGGTGACTCTCACATCCGCAATTTGCTCACTGCAACTGTAAATGGTCTACGAGGTTCAACAGCATTCGCCGAGGCACATGCAGGTAGTGAAGACAAGGATACAGGCATCATTTTGACATATGAGTGGCGGAAACATGGTGATGATAAAAACGCCTCGGATCATTTCGTGGTGCATAAAGGTACAAACAACAATACAGATCACACATCTCTTTTCGACGATTGTCCATGCGATGAGCACATTACACGTTGTTTGAGAATTGTCTTCATTTGGGCTCCTTATTTTGTGGAACAAGTGA
>Ga0209652_1004325_pt1 | contig 10028 bp, 7 predicted proteins | sample SaaInl74LU_5_DNA_FD_184641 | JGI IMG/M metagenome (GOLD analysis project Ga0209652, IMG submission 184641) | Marine microbial communities from expanding oxygen minimum zones in the Saanich Inlet - ESP_74LU_5_DNA (SPAdes) (version 2) | ecosystem: Environmental > Aquatic > Marine > Intertidal zone ...
GGAAAGGCGGCAGCCGCCTCGTTGCCCTCGAACGGTGAACCAGGCGAGCAGGGGCCCGCCGCTGCTCGTTCATTGCTCGTGGGATCAGGCGCGCGTGCTGAGCTCCGACTCGATGGTGCTGATCATTGATCGATCTAGGCGGTAGAAGAAGAAGGCAATGGTGCCAAAAATCGCCAGCACGCCCGGAAAGATCGTAAACATCAAACGGATGCCCATAATGGTCTCCTCGGTCTGGACCTCATTGGCGACGAAGCCGTACCAAGCCAGGATATAGCCAGATAAACCTGCGCCAACGGCGAGCCCCATTTTCTGGGCGAACTGAATGCCGGAGAAAATCAAACCTGTGGTGCGCCGACCCGTTTTCCATTCGCCGTAGTCAGCGCTGTCAGCGTACATGGCCCAGACGATAGCAGGGGTTGGGCCGTTAATGATCGAGCCAATACAGTTCACCAAGACCATGGTCCAGTATTGGTCCGCTGGAATAAAAAAGAAGCCGATCGACGCCGCGACATTGCCCAGCGACAGGACGATCATCAAGGTCCGCTTTTCAAAGTGGGTTGCCAGGGTTTTAGTGAACGTGATGCCGACCAGCATGGCCAGCAGGCCCAGGGACATGAAGATGCTGGTCCGGTCAAAATCAAGGCCCAGCAGGTGAAACATCACGGCGCCATCATCGCCAATAAAGTATTTGAAGTAATACATGGTGCCGCCGCTTCGCACCGCAATGGACATGAGGGTTAAGATCCCGGCGATGAACAGAACCATCCAAGGGCCATTGCTTAGAAGCGCTTTTAGGTCCGATTTAACATTGCTGCTTTGCTTTGGCGGCGGCACGACGCGTTCCTTGGTGAGTGCAAAACACAGCCAGAAAAAGAGGACGGATAAGACGGCAAAGATCGCCATCGTTAATTGAAAGCCCAGCACTTCATCGCCCCCGCCCAGCAGGTCCTTCAAGGGTCGAACAAAGGTGACAATCAACCAGCCCGCTGTAAAAGCGAAGAAAAATCGGTAGCTGGAAACTTTCGTACGCTCGATCGAAACCGGCGAGATGACGCCCATGAGCGCAGAATAGGGCACATTGATTGCGGTATAGGCCAGCATCATGAGTGTGTAGGTTATATAGGCGTAAACCAGCTTCCCAGAATCCGAGAGCTCTGGGTTTGCGAACATGGCATAACCACACAGACCGTAGGGAATGGCCATCCAAAGCAGATAGGGTCTAAATTTACCCCAACGGCTGTTCGTTCGATCCGCAACCATGCCCATAACTGGGTCTGTGACCGCATCAATCAGCTTGGTCACGAGTAGCATCGTGCCAACCGCGGCGGGGGAGAGGCCAAAAATATCCGTGTAGTAGTAGAGTAAGAAAACGTTAAAAGTTTGAAAGAAAAAGTTGGAGGCGCCATCGCCTAACCCATATCCAACTTTCTCGCTAAAGCTTAGCTGCTGAGTGTTTGCGCTCATAAGAGGAACCTTTTTGCTTATTGTTACGGTTTTTGTCGTTGCGCTGTTAACCCAGTCTAAAGTGCGTACTGCAATACGACTCATCATAGCGACTGGCTGAAAAAAGGGTAGCACAGGCGCCTGCCCGTTTTGATCTGGATCAGACGAAGTTGGCGGAAGTTACGTCCAAATGGGGGCGCAAGCGGGCTCAAAAAAGCCCCGGGTGCGAATTAAGGCGGGGTGCCCAAAGGACGCGCTCATCGCCTCAGAATTCGGTCATCGTCGGTTATCACCTTTGTGTCGCTGGCAATTCAATGTGGCGCGCCTGGGCCCGGCGTTAAACTGACGTTGGGCGCCAGAGGGTGATGAAAAAGCGGATTGCCAGCGGATTTTAAAGCTCAAAAATTCGCGTACCCCCCATCGATCAAAAAGGTTTCGGCCGTATGATAACTGCTGCCTTGGCTCATGATGTAAACCGCAATGCCTGCGAAATCCGTCCCGGTTCCCCAGCGCCGCATGGGTATACGCGGCATGACATTGTCAGTAAAACGATCCCAGGAAAACGTGGATTCGGTCATCGCGGTTTCGATCCACCCTGGGAGCAAGGTGTGCGCTGTAACCCCATAGCGGGCATATTCAACGGCAAGGGCTTTGGCCATCGAGATCAACCCCCCTTTCGTTGCCGCATAGTGTTGGCCTTTGGCTTGCCCGGAAATAGCCGCGAGGCTCGCGGTCCCGATCAGGCGGCCAAAGGCATCCCCGTTTTGGGCGCGTTGTTTCATATGTTGCGCCGCGCATCGAAAAACGTAAAACACGCCGTTTAAATTGACACCGATGATTCGATCCCACTCGGCTTGGGTCATCTCGTCAAAGGCCGTTGCGCGACCACCCACGCCCGCATTGGCAAAACAGCCATCAACTCGGCCGTGAATTTTGAGGCTTGCGGCAAAACAGTCCGCAACGGCGGTTGGGTCTGAGACATCGCAAACCTCGGCCGAGACTTTGGGGCCATACTGACGAAGAACGGCCAGGGCTTGCTCATTTTTTTCCGCATTGGTACCCCAAATCGCAACCTCGCAGCCTTGCGAGGCCAGGCCTTCGGCCATGCCGAGCCCGATGCCGCCATTGCCGCCGGTAATTAAGGCGACCTTGCCCGTTAAATCAAAAAGGTTCTGAATCATTGCCGGCTCCTTGGATCCGCCCAGGTTTAAATTGAGCCCGCTCTGAAGGCCGCTTAAAGGCCCTTATTAAACCAGTAGGCTTGCGGGTTAGTGTGTTTAGATCTGTTTAATCTAACACTGAACGACCCCAAATTGGGCGGTGGCGACGGGCTTATGTCACAATTAAGATTCGGTTCAAGACGCATCGGACAACAGGATGACAGTGATTAAGGTTCAGTCAGAACACGGCATGTTGGCGGCATTGCCGTGACCAAGGTAATGCCACGAGTGATCTTGTTGATGGGCGTCATGGGCTCGGGAAAAACCACGGTCGGCAGGTTGTTAGCTCAGCGCCTTAATTGGGCTTTTGAAGATGCCGACACTTATCACCCCCAAAGTAATATCGATAAGATGGCGCGGGGTGTTGCGTTGACCGATTTCGATCGACGACCCTGGCTCAGGACCTTGAGCGATGTGATTGACGCCTGGCTAGGGGTCGAGGACGCGGGTTTTGAGTCTTTTGATCAAGAAGCCGGGCTGGTGCTCGCATGTTCTGCCTTGAAGCAAGCCTACCGAGAGATCTTAGTCGGCCAAAAAACCGGGGTGCAGATCGTCTTCCTTCAAGGCTCAGAAGCCGTGCTACAGGCGCGGTTGTCCTTGCGGGAACATGCTTTTATGCCAAAGGCGCTCCTGCACAGTCAGCTGGCGACCCTTGAGGCGCCAAAGGATGGTTTAACCCTTGATATTGCTGACCCGCCAGAGGGGTTGGTCGCGCAAATTTGTGCGGCTTTGCTTGCATAATGCGTCGACTCGCGAGGGTCTTTGCCGTCAATCTTCAATCGGTGGCAGTCAGTCCGCGGGTCTTGTACCATCTGAGTAAGTCAAAAAAAGGGTTATCCAATGGGAATCGTTGATGTTGTTTCGGTGTTGTCTGAAATGCCCACACTACTGAAACTGAAAAAAGGCATGGTGCCGCGCCCCGCATCCGTTGCCGATTGCTTTGGCGCTCGAGTTGAGGCCAATGCGCTTAAGTTCGGACAACGATCTGCAATTGTCTTTGAAGGCCAAGAAGTCAACTGGTCCGAGTTCAATGCCTTGGCGAATCGATATGCGCATTACTTGAAAAGCCAGGGCGTCCAGCGCGGTGATACCGTCAGCGTGATCATGGAAAACCGGATCGAATTTTTGGCGCTGCTCGTGGGCGTCAATAAAATTGGGGTAACCGCGGGCCTCATCAATACCAACTTAACCGGTAAGCCATTAGTCCACTGTATTACCGTGACCCATTCCAAGAAATGTATTTTTGGTAGCGAGGTGTCTGGGGCACTGAACGAGGTCAAGGACGAGCTTGGGCTGACCGAGGGCGAAGACTATTTTGAGATGCCAGATGGTGGGCTCGATGCGACCACCAACTGGGCCAAGAATTTAGCAGAAGGGGCGGCCGCGGCAAGTTCGGAAAACCCCGAAGAAACGAGTTTGATCACGTTGGGCGAAGTGGCGTTGTATATCTTTACCTCGGGGACAACGGGCTTGCCGAAGGCGGCAGTTTTGTCGAATCGCCGTTATTTAACCAGTGCCGACATGGCCGCTATGGCTGGGTTTAAATGCACGGAACAAGATCGGATGTACATTTGCCTACCGTTGTATCACGGGACGGGCCTCATGGTGGGTGCGGGCGCGGCGATGGTGTCTGGCGCCAGCATGTTTATTCGTCGAAAGTTTTCGGCGTCGAATTTCCTGCCAGAAGTCCGAGAACATGGCTGCACTTTGCTAGTCTATATCGGCGAGCTCTGCCGGTACCTTTCAAACACCGAGGCGCAAGCAGGGGATGATAAAAACCCAATGCGCTCGATGATGGGTAATGGCATGCGGCCGGATGTTTGGCTCGGCTTTAAAAAGCGGTTCGGTATTTCAAGAGTCGCTGAGTTCTATGGCGCCTCTGAAGGCAATGTCGCGTTCGCGAACCTTATGAACCGAGACTGTACGGTTGGCATGACCTCGGCGGAAGTCGCGCTCGTTGAATATGACGTTGATAACGATGAAATTGTTCGGGACGCGGCTGGGCGCTGCGTGCCCGTCAAAGCCGGCGAGCCGGGATTATTGCTGGGTAAAATAACCGAAGACACGGTCTTCGAAGGCTACACCGACCCGGAAGCCACTGAAAAGAAAATCGTGCGCTCGGCCCTTGAAACCGATGATGCGTGGTTTAACTCGGGTGACCTAATGCGAACGGTGGACGTTGGATTTACCCTTGGATACCCCCATTATCAGTTCGTCGACCGGGTCGGAGATACCTTCCGGTGGAAATCTGAAAATGTCTCGACCAACGAGGTCGGTGAGATCATTAACGGGTTTGATCAGATTAAATTTTGTAATGTCTATGGGGTTGAGATCCCAGGCACCGATGGTCGCGCTGGCATGGCTGCGGTGACCTTGCAGGATGGCGTCGCCGAACTGGATGTTGACGCATTTTCAACCTTCTTGCGCTCAGAGTTACCGGCCTACGCCGTGCCGCTGTTTGTTCGAATTCAGCCCGATATTGATGTCACCGGCACGTTCAAAATGGTGAAGGGAGACTTACGTAAGCAGGCTTATGACATTCGATCGTTTGACGATACTGTTTATGCTTTGTTGCCGGGCTCCGACCGTTATGCCGCCTTCGACCTGGCCATGCTCGAAAAAATTGAGGCTCGGGAAGCTGGGTTTTAGGGCTTCAGCCTGAGTACGGTTTGAGTCGCGAGCCTGCCGCGAAACCGGTGGCCAATCATGGGCCAGCGCGACCCGCCTCGCTCTGACCCCTGTGTTGAATTTGGATAAGCTGCCGGCATTGATTGCGCGCAGAATGCTTGAAGCAATGATGGACGAGGGGCGCGTATGACAGACTGGGCATTTCTTTCTGCAACCGACTTAGCCGCACGGATCAGGCGCGGCGCGATCACCTCGGTTGCTCTAACCGATTACTTTATCGATCGCATTGAGCGTTTGGATGGTGACGTTAATGCGGTGGTTGTCCGCACCTTCGAGGCAGCGCGGGCAGCGGCGGTCATAGCCGATGCAGCCGCGGCCGAGGGTCGCTGGCTCGGGCCGCTGCATGGTGTGCCGATGACCATCAAAGAATCCTATGTGCTTGCAGGCACGGTCACGAGCTGGGGTCTCGAGCGGTTCCGCCATAATCAATCAAAACACGATGGTCTGATTGTGCAGCGGTTTAAAGCCGCCGGCGCACACTTTCTGGGCAAGACCAATGTTCCGGTCGATCTGGCGGACTTTCAAAGCTATAACCCCCTCTATGGTGCAACCGGTAATCCCTGGGATGTCACCCGAACGCCGGGCGGTTCCTCCGGCGGTAGCGCGGCGGCCTTGGCCGCTGGCTTTTCCGCGTTGGAGGCAGGGTCCGATATCGGTGGCTCAATTCGGAATCCGGCGCATTTTTGTGGGGTTTATGGTCATAAACCAACCTATGGCGTGGTCCCAATGCAAGGCCATGAATTAGTGTCAGGGCTGCCTGAGGGGGATCTTTCGGTCTGTGGGCCCATGGCCCGAAGCGCGGATGATTTAAGTCTTGCCTTGTCCATTATGGCAGGTCCCGCAGAACGGCAGGCCAAGGGTTGGCAGTTGGCGCTTAAGCCTGCCGTGAAACAAGCCTTGTCGGACTTTAAGGTCGTGGTTTGGGCAACCGATGACCTCGCACCGGTCAGTTCCGCGGTCTCATCCAGAGCGCTGGCGATTGGCGCAGAGTTGGCGGCAGCAGGCGCTGAGGTGTCTTTTACTGCGCGTCCGGACTTTGATCCGGCAAGGGCGCATGAAAACTATCAAACGCTCTTAAACTCGGCGATGACCTCTGGCATGGATGCAGATCCGGCGGGCATTCTCCGGTCGGCCTTGTTTCATGAAGACAATGAGGAGATGGTCATCGTTCGGGACATCGAGGTGTACAGTCTGTGCGAGCACCACATGTTGCCGTTTCTCGGGAAGGCCCATGTGGCCTACATCCCCGATGGTGCCATCGTGGGCTTGAGCAAAATTCCACGCGTTGTGGATGCATTTGCCCGTCGGTTGCAAGTCCAGGAGCGTTTGACGGAGCAAATCCGGGATTGCATTCAAGAGACCCTCAAGCCGCAAGGTGTTGCTGTGGTGATTGAGGCGCGCCATTTGTGCATGCAGATGCGGGGCGTGGAGAAGCAGCACTCGGCCACGACGACCAGTGCATTCACTGGCCTGTTCCTCTCGGATGCACGAACGCGAAAAGAGTTCATGCATTTGGCTGTTGGGGCGGCACGGATTTGACCCCGAAGCCCGGTAGGCAAAGTGGGGTTCGCATTTTTTTGATTTTCGCCACACCATTGTGGTTGCTTTTCGCATTTCCTTTGCGGCATGAACAACAATTGGAATCAACCGCCTCAGATGTTTGACGGTGCCTCAGATCAGTGGGCCGGCGATGTTTCTGTGAGCAAGTTTGTCGCGAACGTCTTCAGTTGGATGGTCGCAGGATTGTCCATCACGGGTGTGATGGCTTATTGGGTGGCCAGTTCAGGCTGGATCACAAACTTGTACAACCCCGGGGGTGGCATGTCCATCTTGGGCTGGATTGTGATGTTGGCGCCTTTGGGTTTCATTTTGGCAATGAACATGGGATTCCAGCGCTGGTCCGCCCAGGGCATCATTGCGCTGTTTCTGGCATTCAGCGGTGTGATGGGGATGTCGCTGAGCAGCATTTTCCTCGTTTACACAGGAGCCGTGATCACCCAAGTGTTCGCCATCACAGCGGTCACTTTCGCCGTCATGGCTGTGGTGGGGTACACGACGTCGACGGACCTGACAAAATTTGGCAGCCTGTTGATGATGGCGCTCGTTGGCATCATCGTGGCGAGCATTGTGAATTGGTTCCTCCAGTCTGGCAGCTTGGATTACATCATCAGCATTGTTGGCGTTCTGATTTTCACAGGTCTCGTGGCGTACGATACACAGAAAATCAAACGCATCGGTGCAGGCGTGGAGTATGGCTCTGAACCCGCGACGAAGTTGGCCATTCTCGGGGCCACGTCCTTGTATCTGGACTTCGTGAATCTCTTTCTTTTCCTCCTCCGCATCTTTGGTGGGCGGCGAGATTGAGGGCCCCTTGAGAATGAAAAAAGCGAAGATGAAAAAAGCCCTGGCAGATGTGCCGGGGCTTTTTTGTGTCCCCACCTTCCTTAGCGGTTGCGGGGGCGCCGGAAACAAGGGGAAGCCAGTCGATGGGCTCCTGTGCGGATGAGGCGATTAGTGGATGAGGACGGTTTGGCTTGCCAGCACAACGCCATCTTTCCGCAATTGCACCATCACAGGGCCACTGGCCAAGTGCCCAGCGTGGAAGAAAAACTTCTGCAATCCCCGGGCAAAGTGTCCATCATGCAGCGTTTCCAGCTCGCGGCCCAGCACATCCATGAGCACCAATTCGCCATCAAAGGGAAAGGTGACATCAACGGGGACACAGGTAATGGCCGCGGCGGGATTGGGGAATGCCGGCGCAAAAGTCGCGACCCCTTCCGCCTGCCACTCTTGCAGTCCGCTTGACTCTTCGAGCACGTCAAAAGACCAAAACCCCGATGGCGCGGGCATGGGCCTGAAGCCAGTTTTTCCTGACAGCGCTGTGGCGCTGATGTAGTAGTTGTAGGTCGTGCCGGCCGGCGCTCCTGGCAACGCTGCTTCGAACAAGTCCGTGTCAGTAGGCGTCATGGGTACATTCGTCCAATTCAGCCCGTCTGTGGAATACACCAAATCCACAAGATCCAAACCACTTCGGTGGCTGACTTCGGCGACCACTTCGTAGTCATTTTCCGTGTCATAGGTATCGTTGAGCGCCAAATGGCTGATCAACAGCGGATCTTCAACCCCCACGCTGTTTGTGATGCAATGAATGGCACCGCTGGCTGAGATAATGGGTTCGCTGCCGTCGCAGTCGATGCCCACCACATTGTACCCCGGCAAGGCCTCTTCATAGATGCGAATTGCGGTGGTGTCATAAGCTTCGTAGTACGTCGGCAGCAGGATGGTATTGTTCACGAAGACGGAATTCGTGTACGTCAGATACCACCCATTTTCATCGGGGTAGCCGCCACCCCATCCCAGCTCCGGCGGACTCGGGATGCGAATGACTTCGAAAGGTGTCCCCCACCGCGTGGTGAAGTTGGAGAGCACATACTCAATGTTCGCTTCAATTTGCGGTCCGTCGGCGACGCCTTCAGGATATTCCGCCAACAAAATCCGCTCTTCGTCAAGCAGCTTCATGTGCATGTCGATGTGGTGAATGCCATCAAAAGGCAATGTGGGCATTTTGATGTACGTGTCAATCCCGTGGAAGGCAGCAACGATGTTGTCGATGTCTGCTTCCGAATGGTCTGGGAAATCGGTCCACCAGGAACTTCCACCGTCGTTTTCGTCCAGAATCAGTTCTGATGCGAAAGCGGTGCCAAACCCATCGACCATCCAATTCCCCCCCGTATTCATCAAATCCGTCGGGGCAGCCGTGGTGCTGTACAGCGGAATGTCCAAAGTCTCAGCGAGCAAGTCTGGAATGGCGTCATCATTGGGTCGCGGGCGGTTGTACAACCAATCCACCAAGACCCGCTCGTCATTCCACTCCCCGTAGACCGTGTGAGCGCCGTAGTCCCGGATCCAAATTGTGTCGTACGCCCCATCGACAACCAGTACGTTTTCCATGGCCAAAGCACCGCCACAGGAACTTCCTGTCAAATAGGCCTCCACTTCAGCAGGATCGCTGGCAAAGACGACCACGAGGCACTCTCCTTGTGCACCGGCCACAATTTGCTTCAGAATGCAGGGATAACCCGTCCAAGAAATGGTGATGGCTTCGATTTCTTCCCATTCTGCAGACGTCCGCAGATTGCCGAATGGGGGAGGGGTTTCAATCCCACGCGCACTGTGGGCAGTTTCCAGGAAGCCCATCCGCTCGACATGGTCACGCTCGGACGGTGAAATCTGGTTCGGCCAATTCGTTTGTTGCCCTTGGATGAAGCCAAGTGGCCCCGCCATCAACATCAACAAGACAAGAATTCGATTCATGTCCACAAATTTAGGCAGGAAGCAAGGAAGGTGTGCGTGCTGCTTTATAGCAGCGCATAAAGCAGGTCTTCAGCCACGGAATCGGGTTTACATTGCGACTCGGCGACAGGATGAAACAAGTTTGGGCATTTCTCATTGCGGTTGTGTTGGGGGCAGTTGCGTGCTGGGGCCAGCGTCCCTATCCGTTGGTTCGTGCTTTGAGCGACGTTGACTTTTTGCGGATGCAAAGCATTCCTTTGGCTTCGGATTTAGGGGAAATCCGACAGGTGAAGTTGGTGGATTTGGACGCGGATCAAAATTTGGACATGTTGATGGCGACTTCCCTGGGACTTTGGGTTCGCTGGGGGGGCACAGGACTTGAAG
>Ga0209652_1004326_pt1 | contig 10024 bp, 12 predicted proteins | sample SaaInl74LU_5_DNA_FD_184641 | JGI IMG/M metagenome (GOLD analysis project Ga0209652, IMG submission 184641) | Marine microbial communities from expanding oxygen minimum zones in the Saanich Inlet - ESP_74LU_5_DNA (SPAdes) (version 2) | ecosystem: Environmental > Aquatic > Marine > Intertidal zone...
GATATCTAAGTGATGTTTTCTTGAATTGAGTACGAAACTATCGCTGAGAGTGGAGCTTTCAGTTTATCTGCACCTCGCCCACCGACCCTGTCACCCTCTGTGAAAACCCAGACGAAGCTGATGAAGATAGCCCTGCTTGACTATCTCCCCGTTCCGCAATCGAAGCATTATCATTGTCGTATGGTATTCTCTCATCAGGCATTGCAATACTATTGGCGTCGGAATTCAAAGCTTCTCGTTCTCGTTCAATGTCACTGTACTGCTCCTCTTGTGGTGGTGGTTGTCTCCCCAAAAGTATCATACTCTTGGCCGCTTGAAACTCTTCAAAACATGATGTCGCCACGAAGAATGTTAATGCAAACGCAACCCATGATGAGTAATACAAATTACCAAGCGGTGCACCAGGTCCTTTTTCACTAGTCAAATACGCCACCGCAAACCCAAAGATACAAAACAGTACCACACTCAATATACCCTCAATGATAAATATAGTACGATTGGCACGCCCCTCCAATGTCATAGTCGCACAACTCAATCTCATCGCCACAACTGCCAAACTCGCCACACACCCAATACACCCAGCACTCACCCCAAACGCCGCCCGTCGACAATACTTGACCGGTCGAATATCATTATACAATTCATCACACTTGGCATCATAACACGATGCCGAACTTCCCATAACAATCAACGTCACTACGATCAATATCGCCCAAGTTCGAAATCGGTTCCCTCGTGAGGACAACTCACTCGATACATCAAATCCACGTTCCGTCCGTAAAAAGGAGAGTAATGCCCCCATGGCCGAAATGAAACTTGCCCACGTGGAATAGAATAAATTCCCAAAGCTCACCCCTCCCGAGGCATTGACTGCCATGCCAGATGCAGGATTAGTAGCTGTGCCTACCGAACTGCACGTGAATCCACTTAAAAGTAGTATTAATCCCAGTTCAAGTTTTGTTCCGTGGAGGTATTTGGTTGCCTTGGCGGGTGATGCCATTTGTAGGGAGAGTGTTAGGAAGGTTAGGAGGAAGGTGATGGTTATGGATGCTACGGACCATTGTTGTGTTGGGGTGGGTGGTATTGTTGGTGCTGTGTATCGTCGTTGCATCTAGAGAGAGAGAAAGTTGTGAGGAATTACAGTAAGTGAGAGGATGGTCATACAGAAAATAAATGTACATGACGTGCATAAGAAGTATATCAAACATGAAAATTGGCCTCCCAATGCAGCATCATCACTCACCTTGACAGCCTCAAAAGTAGAACCCATAGCAATCAAACTAGAAATAAACAGAGCACAGTACCATGCTCTTCGTGGTGATTTTAAAGATGCCACCAATGCCCGTGGTCGTGTAGATGATGTTGTTGCACTTGCTATTGATGCGGAGGAATAGACGTCATTGTTGCTGCCGTTACTGGTGCGGGATGCTGATGTTACGCTATTGAGTTCGTTCATTGTTGCGTTGTTGTCGTCGTTGCTTTAGCTGTGCAGCGTGTTTACTCTGCATACTGCAGTTTTATTTCTTCTCATGACTGAGGACTAGATACTGAGGAGCTGAGGTCTGTTTGCAAAAGACTGAGACGATCACACAACTTATTACGATACGAAACTGTCACTGTCACTGGACACTTACTGGACATCACAAGTTCACAAGAAAGGCGGAGAACATCATCCGTGAATCGATAGACATCAGTCACAAAAACACACCTCCCTTTCACGGTTGACCTCGCTGTTGGTGCTTTTGGCTTACAATTGCTTGGTATCATTAGATCATGATTCTCTCACGCACCTCCACCGCAGCGCTGCTGCTATCGCTGGCATCTCTCCAAGGCCTTCAATCCACCGCCTCCTCCCTCCGCGGTACTGAAATCACAAGCAACAACAACCACCGCCACCTCTTTGAATTCGACAACCCAGCCTGTGGAGATGCTGACTATGACACCCAACCATTCTACGTCTCACCAGACGGGAACAATTGGAGCCAAGACAATGGCTGGGGTCTCAGTATCGACAAACCATACAAGACTATTCAGCATGCGGTAGACAATCGTAATGACTGTCAGACTATCTACATCATGGAGGGAGTTTACCAGAACAATTATTATGGTCAATCCTTCAATCATAATAACAAGGTGGTCAATCTAAATGGAGTATCAGATCTCAAGCTATTAGCTCATCCAGATGCCACATCAAGGCCCATCCTTCAGTTCGATGGACCTGGCGGCATCTTTGGTGGATCGGCTTCCAGTCCACTCAAGAATATTGAGATTGCTGGGCTGGAAATCCGTGGGCCTAATGCAGCTATTACCTATGAGGAAGCCATGTCGGATCGAGAGATGAAGCGAACTTACTTTACTGGTCGAGGTATTGCCATTTGGGCGGGGTCGTATATTTATATTCATGATTTGAAAGTTCATCATTGTCCTGCTTCTGGTATTCGTGTTAACAAGGGTGATTACATTACTATTGCGGATAGTGAAGTGTACTCCAATACCTGGTGGTCATCTTCTGCTGAGAGCGCCATTGTTCTAGCTGAATCTGTCAGTGTGGATACCAACACTTGGATAAAGATGAAGTTGACCAACAACCTCGTCTATGATAACATCAACAAGATTCCCTATTACAATCCAAATTACGCCTGGGACTATTCACCAATTGGTAATGAAGATTGTTCTTCCTACTCGGCATGTGAGCAAGAGCTTGTAGAAGGCTGCCCTTGGGAATGTAGGTATGGAAAGAAGACACAAGATTATATCATTGACGGTATGGGTGTTTACGTAACGCGGAACTCTGATACCTACCTTTACGGTCAGATGGAGTTGAGTGACAATGTAGCCTATGGCAATGGTATCAATGGAGTTGTCTTCCATCGAACAGATAGGGGAGTGGTGAAGAGAAATACTGTATATGATAATGGTGTTGTGCCACGTCTCGAGTATGAAGAAGCTGTTATGGAGGATTGGATGGTCAATCTTTCCAAGTCTCGTCAGTCATATAGTGGAATCGTATTGAATAGTGCGGAAGAAGTGAAGTTGTGGAGTAACAACGTGTCAGCCAGGTATGAGACAGATTATGCATTCAATACTGTGGAAGATGGAGGCGCGACACCTCCTCCACTTTCGGCTGGTGGGAACAATCGAGTGTGCAAGGGAATAGTGTCACCAGAGCTTGCAAGTGTGGTTAGTGAAGAAACCGATGCTTCCGTGTGTGGTATTGTAGTCAGTAGTTCTTCGCCAACAGCTAGTCCCACACCTCAGCCGACACCTCAGCCGACAAAGCAACCGGTAACTCTCGAGCCGACAGACAGCCCAACTGTGACACCCAAATACATTGAAATCTCTTGTGGAAACAAGTGCCACCTCATTCAGTGGCCTTACAAGATGGGAAGTAGCTACGTTCCAAGTGTGGCCTACGAAGAATGTGAATTCGACTGCGATAATGGAGATTGCAAGGCTTTCTCTCTTCAAGATGATACCAGATCGAACTTTAGTGGATACAAGCGATGCTTCTTGTATAAGGCATCGAAGGAGCCCTCTCCTGAGATTTGTGCAAATGATCCATTTAGCCACCCATTCTGCTCATATGCAACGTCAGGAGGCTCATTTTTTGTGACTCCTGCAGCGAAAGAACAATACAATGTACAGAATATGTAGAATTTTAATCTAACCTAAGCAATTTTTGATGTGAGACATTAGTACCCAAGCTGTTGCCACTTATGCCGGATGAGTGTGTTGAGGATGACCTTATTCCTGTCTATTGGAGTGTCTTCTTGCTTTTTCAGCTGTTTCAGAGGTTTCCATAGTTCAGTACAACTCTTGCATTCCAAGAGTTTGACTTTCCTATTCCTTAGCTATTATTGTGCCAACGCCAAAAGTCTTTTTTCATGCTACGTCTGATAGCTTACTTTGCCGTATGCTAGCTTTCCACATGTGTGACTTGCATACATCAATGCGAGACTTCAGCAACCATGTTAGTAGGCCGGTAGGATAGCGGATGCGTAGTTTAATGATGTTTAATTTAAGCGAACTGTTTATGTTATCCAATAACATAAACAGTAAATGATCTTTACAGTACTGAACTCACATGCTATCCAATGGCATGTCAATTTCAGTGAAAATTAGCTCGAGTGACAAGGAAAGTAGATGTGGAATCATCTTACGGTGACTTGCTTGACTGTTCGCGATGCCTATGACAGAGCCCTCCTTTGACGACTTGATTTGGACAGTCACCATGGGCGCATCGTCTGCGTTTTGCTCCATGAGCATAACACACTCCCCCGTTCATGACTTGATTTGTGCATCCAGCACTGCTACATTGTGAAGTAGCAGCCCCATGCTTGATGCACACTCCTCCTTTCCTTGCCTTATTTGTGCAGCCTGCACTACTGCAAAGTTTGACTTTTGCACCATGCTTCCTGCAAACCCCTCCATTTTGGGCTTGCTTATCGCATCCTTCAGCGCTGCAGCGCGGATGCTTTGCACCATGCCTCAAGCAAACTCCTTTCTGAAGGGCTACAAGTGTGCATCCGTCAGCCTTGCAGAGCCTCCGTTTCGCTCCATGCCTGTAGCATACTCCGCTGTTGACGGATATGTTTGAGCAGTTATCGATAGAGCACAACTTTCTGTCCTTAGTAGCTTGGGACACTCTTTTCGGAGGTTTCGTCAAAGCCCAGAAGTCTGGTGGTCCTGGTTGACGTGCCCTCTTAAGTGGGGTGAAAGTCTCCTTCTTTATGGTAGAAGAAGTAGTAGCAGTAGCATAGGTCTGGGTGATCTTGCTGGGCAGAACCTCTCTGCAAATAAGAGTAGCAACGTCTTCTTCTTGTTCGCCCTCTTTTGATGTCGCTGCTACTGCTGCTGGCGATTGGCTTGCAGCCAACTGCGACATCATGCAATCTCTTGGTTGTCGGCCAGAAGGTTGAACGGAGTTCTCCTCATCATCCTCTTTTGAAACGAGTCTGGAGAGCGACGGCAGCTTGTTGGACTCCATTGATGATGTGCGCGTAAGACTAACAACAGCAACGGCAGTCTCCGGATGGGTTGAAGACGATTCCTTCTTTTTGGCATTAATCTTCGGCATCGGCGACGCTATGGCCTCCGCGGCCAGAAGCAGGGCATGAAAGTCATTCTCTTTGCCTGCCGCCGATGGTGATTCCTTGGGTTCAACCATGGTGCATCTTCTGTAGAGGGGTCAGAGTGTAGATAGTGGGGCGAAGGTAGAGAACAAAATTGTAGTACGACGCACAAAGATCCATGCACACACATGAGCTCGTGCGTGAAGTGCAGTTCTTATTCTGATGATTTTTGAATTCGGGAAAGCGAAACAGTGATAAACAGTCACTTTCCTGTCACTCTTCTCGATTTCAGCGACATAATAGCCTTCTCGCCTTTCTCTCTTAGCGCAACGACACTTACTTCACAACGGTAGTTAGTCAGCTAATATATAAATATGTGTTTCTGGTTTCCGATACACGCACGGTGCGACACAGTGCATACAAGTTCAAGCCTTCAAGCAGTCGCCCTTCTACCACAAGCGCAAGAGCTTTCCTCTTTACCATACAAGCAAGCAAGCACTTTTTGTATGCAACTTCCCTTCAAGTGAGTAAGTATTTACTTTGTTGTAACAATTTTAACTACAAAAATCTTTTTTGGTACTTATTTTGGTCCTTATTGGAACAGCACTTAGTAGTCAGGATGCATTGTATTCCTTGAGAGAAGAGTCCTTATTTTAACTGAACTGGATATGTAACTATATATATACATATCAACAAAACAATGTACATCCTTTCTATTCTCCAAGATAGACAGATAGCAATATGATTGGAGAGAGGGCTTCGATTTAAGCGTGAATCTTTCTCCTTTAGACTGAAATAACGGAGGCTTGATTCACATACATGACATAGTATGTGTATCATTGCGTAGAAGACTTAATCTTCATCTCCTGAAGCACAGGGTTGTGCTTGATGAACTGAGAATAGGTTGATAGGGTTGATGGTGCGATTTCCTCCATGATTGAAGCACATCCCACCGTTGTGGAAAGATGTGTTGGAGCATCCGATAGCTGAGCACAACACTCTACGCTTGGTCCTGGAAACTTTCTTTGGAGCTTTCGGCGATTGGGTGAACATGAGGTGCGTAGGATTGATGGTATCGGTGGAATGATTCAATCCGTCTCCATGAAACTCAGTAATCCTCCTGTGGATCTTCTTCCGTGAGATTTTCTTGGGAGGTGCCATCGTGATCTCATCCAAATCAATTGAAGATGATCGCCTCTTCTTGGTGGAAGACATGGACATGACTTGATCCGCAGCGGCGGCAGCGGCAGCGGCGGATGCCGACCCGTGAGAGGCATCGGAGACAGTTCTTCGAGGACGATAAATGGATGATAGATAACTGAACTCGTCGCCTCTGCCCAGCACACTGCCGTCCTCTTCTTCAAGCGATGCATCGTTGGCCCGTGCGGCTAGAATTACGGCGCCGACATCATCTAGATTCTCCTCCAGTGATACACATCGCCCTCGAGGGTGGTTTGATGAAGGCATAGAATGGGAGGCGTCCATTGTTAAGTAAGGCTTGTTTGAATGATTGGTAATGGGCAATGGATCGCTGTTGTGCGTCGTTGGCTTGGTTTGATTTGCTTGTGTAAGTATGCGCCAAAAAATTGTGCGTCGATGGTCCCGGAACGTTTCGTTACTGCGTTCTCGGGCTGCTTCGCTTCCGTTGCCGATCTTGGAAGTGACATTCAAAGTTCAGAGAAAGTTGGCGTTTGTTCTCTGTCGTTGGCATTCTCTTCGCATTTTTCAGACAACCAGTCCCAACCAGGACTAATAAACGTATTGTGAAGTACTAAGAGACAGCAGCTGCTTCAACGTGTCTCTTGAATCTCACTGGAGAGAGGATAACCCCCGCGATCAGACAGTCACTGAATCTCTTGCATTCTCATGTGAGTACGTACCTAACCCTCCATTACCTTTATATAGTGTACGTGTAAAACAGATCGCCTACCTTTGACAAAAAAAAACAAGAGACCAAGCACAAGACAACATGTCAACCATGACGACGGCCGCTCCTACACCCTCCCAGCAGCAGCAGCTTGCGCCCCTCTCCGCCCAAACATCACTCAAACGATCCAGAATTCTATTTGACACCTCATCATCATCTTCCATCAATAATACTAACACAACTAATACCACATCTCAAACAACAACGACAACTCCACTCGCCGCAGCCACTCAAGCATTCGTACCCCCCTTATTCGACTCCCAACTCCACCAACAAACCATCAAACGTAAAATACGATTGCAATATCCTAGTGAATATTCCAAATTGGCATTTCAGGCGGAAGAAAATGAAGTAGATGCAGAAGGTGGAGAGAAGCAGCAGAGAAAAGAAACGGCGACGGCGCGTGCAGTGAGAGAAATCCGTAAGGAGGCTTTGGATCGATTGAGATCTGGTGAAGATTATGTGGAAGCTGGAGGGGATGGTAGTCATGATGTTGGAGCAGAGGGTAGGCTGGTCATTCATCGTGAGGTGGATATGAAATCATCTGTAATGCACAACAACCACGGCGATGTCGGTTTGGGTGGTGCCTTGATAGTTTCTGGAAGCAACAATACAACAGCCTTTTCTGGACCCAACTCGACTACAACTACCACAGAACAACAACAACAAAAGGGACAACCAATCCGATCCGGTGGAATCCTAGTAAAAAGAGATGACGATTCCAACACAACCATTCCAACACCCAAATGGCACGCCCCATGGAAATTATCTACCGTCCTATCCTCCCACCTCGGTTGGGTCCGTTCCATCGCCTTTGATCCACACAATACCATGTTCGCCACGGGTGGGAATGATCGTGTCATTAAAATATTCGACTTGGCAAAGGCATGTGTGGCAAGTCAAGATGCATTAAAGATTACATTGACTGGACATATCAGTCCGGTGCGTGGATTGGCATTTAGTGAACGTCATCCCTATCTGTTTTCAGCGGGGGAAGATAAATTGGTCAAATGTTGGGATTTGGAGACGAATCAAGTCATTCGTCATTATCATGGACATTTGTCTGGGGTGTTTGCATTGAAGTTACATCCTACGTTGGATTTACTTGTGACTGGTGGACGGTGAGTTTAGTTCTTGATGTATGTGTCAACTCTTTGTGTTTCATGGAATCATTTTCTTCTAACAAAGTCCACCTTTTCCTTCTCTCTCAGTGACGCTGTAGCACGTGTATGGGATATGAGAACTAAACATCAGGTACATTGTTTAACAGGACATGACAATACTGTGGGAGCATTATTGACCAAGGGTACCGATCCTCAAATTGTTACCGGATCGTATGATTCAACAATCAAGTTGTGGGATCTAGCCGCTGGCAAGTGTATGACGACGTTGACACATCACAAAAAGAGTGTGAGGGCGTTGGCCATGCCGTCTTATGAGAATACGTTCATTTCGGGTGCTGCTGATTCTCTTAAGAAATGGGTGGGGAGTGATGGACGCTTCATCAAGAGTTTTACGGGGCATAAAGGCGTTATTAATGCTATGGCTGTGAATGATGATGGAGTGTTGTTGAGTGGAGCTGACGACGGTAGCATGAATTTCTGGGACTACAACACTGGGCATTGTTTCCAACAGTCCATGACGGTGGCGCAACCTGGAAGTTTGGATGCCGAGAATGGTATATTTGCGGCTGAGTTTGATCTTACTGGGACGCGATTGATCACTTGTGAAGCGGACAAAACTATCAAAATATGGAAGGAGGATGAGCATGCCTCGGAGTTGACCCACCCGATTGATATGAAGAATTGGCGAAAGAAGAGTATTGCAGAGGCAAAGAAACGCTACTAGAGGAATCGTTCATTAACACACATGTAGTGATCACTACTTCATTCTTTTCTATTACGTTTATGCACCTACAAAAGCATGCCTCTTTCTATTTACAGGCTCAAACAGTATTCTTAGCTGCAGGTGTGGGTCTTCGATACATGAAAAATTTCTCCTTATACAAAATTTAAGCTTGTTCTTCGGCTTCTACCGCTTCTTCGGCAACAGCCACAGGCTCGGCCTCGGCATCATCGGTGCCTTCTGCCTTCTCCTCATCAACCTCTTCATCCTCGGGCAGACCAGTGTGCTCGGCAAGTTGTGCAACCTTGCTCTTCAAGAACTGCATATCTTCAGGGAGAGCGGCCAAAGCAGCATTTCTGGAAGTACGCTTATCCAAACAGGCGATGAACTGCGCACGACCTTCCTGCCTTTTCCACCACCAAGCGAAACGAATGATGCCCAAGAAAGCAGCAATGACAATGATCGTTCCTAATACAGTCCATCCAACCTTTTGCTGGACGAACAATTCGGAGATACCCAAAAGAAGGAGTGGGCAGATAAAGAAGACAACGATGATGTAAATTGGGGGAATCGCCTTCGATCTGCGAGTCCACTTTCCAAGCTCCCTGGCTCCATTTAAGGGAACCTTGCGCATGAAGGGGATGGGGTACCAAATGATGATACCACTAATATTGAAGAACAAGTGGCAAAGGGCGACTTGAAGAGCAGCGACACTATCAGATACCAAGGAAGCGAGGAGACCAGTTACTGTTGTACCAATATTGGCTCCGAGAGTAAGTGGAAGCATCTGCGTGATTTATTTGGGAGAAAATGATGTGAGATAAATAACAATGCGGACTGAACATAATTGAAAAGACAAGGAATGTAAGACTTACCTGCTCGAGCTGAATGACACCAAGTCCAACGAAGGGAGTCAGCACGGAAGTTGTAATAGAAGAGGACTGGACCAACACGGTGACAGCGGCTCCGATGACAATGGCTAAAATTCCAGGAACGTTGGTGGCCTTGTAGATAATACGGGTGGACATACCCATCAAACCACGTTGCAAGACATTCACCAATCCCAACAAACAAACCAACAAGAAGACAAGAGCGAGGACCATGCACACTCCACCAGCAATAGTGTCATCTTGCTTAGTGGCACCATTTTGGAAGAAAGCGGGGCAGCCATAATTCTTGT
>Ga0209652_1004327_pt1 | contig 10023 bp, 10 predicted proteins | sample SaaInl74LU_5_DNA_FD_184641 | JGI IMG/M metagenome (GOLD analysis project Ga0209652, IMG submission 184641) | Marine microbial communities from expanding oxygen minimum zones in the Saanich Inlet - ESP_74LU_5_DNA (SPAdes) (version 2) | ecosystem: Environmental > Aquatic > Marine > Intertidal zone...
CGCGGTGGGCTGTATGGATTGATTGCAGGTAGGCAGGTTGCCCATGAGTAATCCAGTTCTGCAAATTCGCGGCGTTAGCAAAAGCTTTGGCGCATTAGAGGCAAGCAAAAACATTAAGCTTGATGTGCAGACGGGTGAAATTCATGCGCTTATCGGACCAAACGGCGCGGGTAAGTCGACTTTGATCCAGCAGATTGCAGGTGGTCTGCAGCCTGATCGTGGCCACATCCTGTTCATGGATCAGGACGTGACAACCCTTTCAACAGCCGCGCGCGCGCGAAAAGGCATGGCGCGAACATTTCAGATCTCGTCACTAGCAATGGAATATACGGTTCTGCAGAACGCTGTACTTGGCGCACTTGGTGCGCGTGGTGATGTGTACCGGTTCTTTCGACCGGTCATGAAGGATCAAAAACTGCTGTCTACAGCACAAGAAATGCTCGCCCTTTTGGGGCTGGGTGATGTGCAGAACACCATCACATCTGAATTATCACATGGCCAGCGCCGCCAATTGGAAGTGGCTGTTGCACTGACGTCTTCGCCCAAGTTGTTCTTGATGGATGAAGCGATGGCGGGCCTTGGTGCCGAGGCGTCAAAAAAGCTAATGGCGTTCTTGGCAGACTTGAAGAAACAGGCGCCGATCTTGTTGGTAGAGCATGACATGGACGCAGTTTTTGCGCTGGCAGATCGGATCAGTGTTCTTGTGTACGGAGAGATTATTGCTACGGGGACCGTCGAAGAAATCCGGTCTAACCCTGCTGTTCGTCTCGCGTACTTAGGAGAGGAGGCAGAAGAATGAGCCTTCTTGAACTGTCCAATATATCCGCTTTTTATGGCGCTAGTCAGGCTTTGTTCGATGTGTCGTTGACCCTTGAGGAAGGCCAAGTGCTTGCAATGATGGGTCGCAATGGCATGGGTAAGTCGACGACCGTCAAAGTGGTTTGCCGGCTTCTGCAACACAAAGACGGTCAGGTTATTTTTGATGGGCAAAACGTCAAAAGTGTTCCTTCGCATAAGGTTGCGCAACTTGGCGTGGGCTTGGTGCCTGAGGGGAGACGTTGCTTTTCAAATCTGACGGTTTACGAAAATCTGGTTGTTGCTGCGCGGTCAGGGGAGTGGAATTTCGCATCTGTTTCGAAGCTCTTTCCTCGGTTGAGTGAGCGAAAAGATCAAAAGGCGTCGTCTCTTTCAGGGGGCGAGCAACAGATGCTTGCGATTGGGCGCGCACTGATGACCAACCCAAAACTTTTGATCTTGGACGAGGCGACCGAGGGTTTGGCTCCGGTTGTGCGTCAAGAAATCTGGCGCGCAATCGAGCGTCTTAAGTCGGACAGCTCAATGTCTATTCTTGTCATCGACAAATCCCTCAAGGAGCTGTCGCGCATCGCCGATACAGCGGTCATCCTTGAGAAGGGTAGATCGGTTTGGAATGGCGACTTCAATGAACTGACGCCAGATGTGACTGATCGTTTCATGGGTGTTTGAAGGACTGTAAGGCGCTGAGCTTTAGGCGTCTCCAAGGTTCGCTATTTTCACAAATATTTTGCATTAGGTTACTTTTTTGTGCGGAGTAGTTCGCTTCGGTTACTAGAAATTTATTTTCGTGACGGCAGGGCGCGTGCGGTTGATCAAAATGCAATGTAATTGTTGCAACCGGTTGCAAAAATAAATTGCTAGGCCTAAGGTTCACCATATCTGGATTCAACTTCGGCGAATGCGCACCGGTAATTATCAAGTTTGTTCATGATTTACGCGCAGTTCTTTCGCTTTGTGACGATCCAAGATGAATCAATCGCCTCAAAAAGAGGCCTCGGCAATTTATGCGCGAACCGAGCGCGCTTCCTTGGGAGGAAAAAATGAAAAAGATACTATTGGCTACTGGACTTGTCGCCTTGATGGGCACTTCAGCGATGGCGCAACAAATTGGTGTTTCCATTGCGCGCTTTGATGACAATGGCCTGACCGTGATGCGGAATGGCATGACAAGTCACGCAGATACACTCGATGGTGTGAGCCTTCAGGTTGAAGATGCGACTGATGACGTTGCAAAGCAGCTTGACCAAATCAATAACTTCGTTGCGTCTGGTGTTGATGCGATCATCGTAAACGCGGTTGATACAAACGCGACCGAAGCGATGACCGCAGCTGCTGCGTCTGCTGGCGTGCCGCTGGTCTATGTAAACCGTCAACCGATTAACATGGATACGCTGCCTGATGGCCAAGCGTTTGTTGCGTCCAACGAGATCGAATCTGGCACATTGAAAGCGTTTGAGGTTTGCAAAAACCTGCGCGCTGCAGGCAAATCTGGTGGAGCTACGGCGTACATTCTGATGGGTCAGCTTTCAAACCAAGCAGCGGTTCAGCGCACAAAGGACGTCGAAGACGTTCTGGGCATGGACATGTGTAACTTCATCACGGTCATCGACAAGCAGACCGCTGAATGGTCACGGGACAAAGCGCAGGATCTTATGACGAACTGGTTGTCATCCGGCGAGCCGTTTGACGCTGTGTTTGCCAACAACGATGAAATGGCAATTGGTGCGATCCAAGCGCTGAAGGCGAACGGTATTTCCATGGATGCAGTTCAAGTCGGCGGCGTTGATGCAACAGCAGATGCGCTTCAGGCGATGAAAGCTGGCGATCTTGACGTGACTGTATTCCAAGACCTTGCCGGTCAGGGTTCAGGATCAATTGATACTGCACTGAAGCTTATTAACGGTGAAGCAGTCGACAAGACTGTGTTTATCCCGTTCAAGCTGGTTACTCCTGATAACGTTGATGAGTTTATCGCAAACTGATCGAACAATAGACTTTAAGTGGGGCGGCATGTCTGCCCCACTTCTTCACAAAAGCTTCACAGACCACAAAGGAATTGATTGATGGCAGACAAGAGCCACGGGATCGGCGGATTGAGTTTTGATTCATCAAAGCGCCAATGGCCAAACGAGATAAACGTTTTCTTTGCCTTGATCCTTATCGTGGTCATTTTCGAAATTCTTGGCGCCATGGTTATGGGTCAAAGCTTCTTGTTTGATAGCAACGATCGCTTTGACAGCATTTTTAACGAGGCCCGTCTTCGTATTATTATCCTGCAGGTCGCCATTATCGGCATTATCGCTATCGGCGTGACACAGGTCATTATCACCGCAGGGATCGATCTGTCATCTGGTTCTGTTTTGGGTGCCACAGCCATGATCGTCATGAGCTTTGCGCAAGTTGCAGAAGTGAACGGCAACCCTAACCCGAAGGCCCTGTTCGGCCCGGCGTTCCTTGATTTGCCAGTAATTATTCCAATCCTTGTTGGTCTTGCTGTTGGCACGCTTGCGGGCGTTATTAATGGGGCACTTGTTGCTTTCGCACGCATCCCACCATTTATCGTCACACTTGGAATGATGCTTTTTGCACGGGGTGTGGCGCTATGGTGGTCTGATGGGCGTCCTGTATCGTTTCCCACTGAAACCTACGGGTTGATCGGCAAGGGGATGACACCGGTATATATTTTCATCGCCTTGGCCATCCTGTTCCATTTCATCATGAAGTACACGGTTTACGGGAAACACACCTATGCCATCGGCTCAAACGAAGACGCAGCGCGGATGTCCGGCATCAACGTCGCACGTCATCTTGTGCTGGTTTACGCAATCGCTGGAATGTTGGCTGGCTTGTCTGCCATCGTCATTACTTCCAAGAACCTCACCGCACAGTCGGGTATGGGCTTTACCTATGAATTGGAAGCCATTGCGATGGCGGTTATCGGTGGGGTCTCGTTGTTTGGTGGGCGCGGGTCTATCATTGGGACGGTAATTGGTGCGCTTATCATTGGGGTCATTACCTCTGGTTTCACGTTCCTAAGGCTTGGTGCGTATTATCAAGAAATGGCGCTTGGTTGTATTATCGTTGGCGCGGTGGCCCTAGATCAATGGCAGCAAAAACGCGCCGCTTCGCGGTCATAAGGGAAGGGAAAATCTTATGTCAGATATTATTCTAGAGACGAAAAACCTGACCAAGCACTACGGCGGTGTCCATGCACTTGAGGGCGCTGACTTTATCCTAAAGCGCGGTGAGCATGTTGCGATTATGGGCGACAACGGCGCAGGCAAATCAACCTTCGTGCGTCAGATCACTGGCGTTGAACAGCGCACCCGTGGCACAGTTATTTTTGACGGCGAAGAAGTTAATTTCAGCGGTCCAATTGATGCGCGTGAAGCAGGTATTGAAACTGTATTTCAAACACTGGCACTTGCTGATCACCTCGATGTTCCAGATAATTTGTTTCTTGGACGTGAGATATTTAAGTTTCGCCTCGGGCCATTTTCAATTCTGGATTATAAGGCCATGCGCAAAGCAACGCTCGCGGGTCTTGAAAAGACAGCGGTGAAAATCCCTAACATCAACAATACGATTCAGAACATGTCAGGCGGTCAACGCCAGTGTGTTGCTATTGCGCGCACAGCTACTTTTGCGTCTAAGTTGACGATCATGGACGAGCCGACTGCAGCCTTGGGGGTTCAAGAGACTGCGCAGGTTGAGAACATCATCCGCACATTGAAAGAGCAGGGCGAAAGCCTGATCCTCGTGTCTCATAATATGCGGCAAGTATTTGATCTTGTTGACCGTATCGTTGTTTTCCGTCGTGGACGTATTGTGGCTAACCTTGATGTCAAAGACACAGATGGTCAGGATGTTGTGGCCTACATCACGGGTGCCAAAACCGGTGCCGAATTTGAAGGCGCGGCGTAAGCGGTGTTCAATCTAGGCGTCCCTTTCTTTCTGCCCGTCTGGCGCCGTGTCTTGGTGGTTGTCATAGCTATCGCTTGGGGGCTTTTTGAGTTCGCAAATGGCCAGTTTTTCTGGGGTATTGTCTTTGTAGGCATGGGCAGTATAGCCACGTGGAAGTTTGGCCAGACCGATTGGTCTCAAGTGGCGGACGACGATAGGGGCAATAAGTAGGGGGTCAGATCATGGCCGTAACGCTTAAGGATGTTGCAGAAAAAGCCGGCGTTTCGCGTTCGGCAGTGTCGCGCACTTTCACGGAAGGCGCGTCAGTTTCCAAGAAAACCCGTACCAAGGTTATGTCTGCAGCAGACTTGTTGGGCTATAGTCCAAACGCCCTAGCGTCGTCGCTTACAACTGGCAGAACAAAACTTATTGGGCTCATTTCCAATAACTTTCATAACCCAATTTTTCTGAGTGTATTTGACCAGTTCACCGCAGGATTGCAGGAGCGCGGTCTGCGGCCACTTTTGCTTAACCTTACCGATGAAATGGATACCGAGACATCGTTACGCATGATGCGTACTTACTCGGTTGATGGGGTCATCGTTGCGTCTTCCACGCTGCCGCCAAGTTTTTCAGAGGCCTTTCGCGATGCAGGTGTGCCTGTCGTGAATTCGTTTGGTCGTCATTCGCTTTCGCCTAAAATTGATACGTTGGGAATTGATAACATTGAAGCGGGCCGCATGGCCGCGCGTGAGATGATCAAACGGGGCTATAAACGCTTGGGCTTTTTGGGCGGGCCTGAGCGGGCAACGTCTACGCAAGACCGTTTAAGTGGGTTCGCTCAAGAGGTAGCTGGCGCCGAAGGCGTGACTATGTCGCAAAGCTTCGCGACGCAGTATTCATTCGATGCTGGCCGTACCGAGATGGTTGCGCTTTTGAAGGATACACCGAAAGAGGCGTATTTCTGCGGGGACGATGTGCTGTCTATTGGCGCGCTTTCTGCGATTCAGTCAGCGGGCTTAAAAGTGCCTGATGATATTGGATTGATCGGGCTGAACGACATGGAAATGGCCAGTTGGCAAAACATCAACCTGACGACAATTCACAACCCAATTAAGCAGATTATTCGTACGTCGATCGATGTTATTGAGGAAATGCTGATCGATGATACACGTAAACCACAAGCGCAGCTTTTTGATTGTCATGTGGTTGAGCGGGGCACGTTGCGCCCCGCCCCTTAGCCTAGCGCATTGATGGCGGCCTTGCATCCAACCATTTGCCATCATCTTTGCCTGATTGTGCCACAGCAAACACAGCGGCCATAGAACGCAAGCCGTCTTCCGCGCGAGGATAAAGATTAGCTGCGGGGTCCATGACGCGGCTTTCCTTACGGGCGGAAATTGCCTCGGCCAGATCAGTATAGATATTTGCAAAAGCAAGAGGCATGCCCTCGGCGTGCCCAATAGTAACGCGGGTTGCGCGATCTGCCTCGGGGGACAGGTTCGCCTCACCGCGCTCAATGATCTGAAGCCGCTCATTCAATGGCATATAGAAGAGTTGGTTCGGCTGTTCTTGGCTCCAACGCAGGCCGCCAGTTTCGCCGAATACTTGGATGCCAAGGCCGTGCTGGCGACCAATCGCGATAGACGATGTCCAAAGCCTACCAACAGCACCGCCATCCATACGGAAGTTTACCATCGCATCGTCTTCAAGGGTCCGAACGTCGATGCATGACACGGTATCGGCGCTCAACTTGGTCACTTCTTGACCTGTTACAAACGACGCCATGTGCAATGCGTGGATGCCGCAGTCCGCAAATTGAGCCGACACGCCAGCTTGCGCTGGATCATAGCGCCAGCGGACGCGGGGGTTGTCGGCATCTGTTGCGTCAGCATGGTGCCCATGTGCAAACTCGGCGTTCACAAGCCGGACCTTTCCGATATCCCCGCGGGCGATCATCGCGCGCATGTGGCGGACCAGTGAGTAACCAGAATAGCCGTAGTTCACCGCACAGATGTTGCCGGTTTTCTTGGCGATCTCTACAATCTCTTCGCCCTCTTCGATGGTCATGGTCATCGGCTTTTCGCACAACACGTTGAAGCCGTTCTCAAGGAAGGATTTGGTGATTTCGAAATGTGTGGCATTGGGTGTTGCAACGGTCACAAGATCAACGCGGTCGTCACGCTTCTTTTCACCTTCGAGCATATCTTGCCAACTGCCGTAAGCGCGGTCGCCAAGCCCAAGGCGTTTGCCATAATCGATACCCTCGTCCGGGCGGTGATCGAGCGCGCCTGCGCTAAACTCAAACAACCCGTCAAGTCCCGCGCCCAAGCGGTGTGCTGGTCCGATTTGGCTACCTTCGCCGCCGCCGATCATGCCCCATTTTAGCTTTGTCATACTTATGCTCCCTCAAAGCCGATAGATTGCAGATACCGCCGGTTTAGTTTGGCATCATCAATGGGTGAAGTATCGCCGGTGGGGTCGCAATCCTGCTCCACCGTGCACCAGCCATCAAAATTATTGTCGACCAAGATCTTGCGAACAGCTGGGAAGTCCACGTCACCATCGCCCAAGTTACAGAAAATACCGTCGCCGCAGGCAGTGTAGAAATTTGTACGGTTGGCCACGACCTGCGCTTTGACCTTAGGATCGATATCTTTGAAATGCATGTAGCTGATCCGCGAGATGTACTTCTGCATGAACGCTACTGGATCGAAACCGGCATATGAGTGGTGCCCTGTATCAAAACAGATTTTCAGAATGTTCTCATCAACCTCACTCAGGAGGCGCTCAAGCTCTGGTTCAAAATCCATAAAGCCTGCCGCATGGGCATGGATGCCCACTGTAAGGCCAAACTCTTCGGCCCCAATCTTTGCAACTTCAGCGATCCTATCACGAAATGCAGTCCATTCAGCTTTGTCCATTTGCTCCGCTTCATCCGCGCGACCGGCAGTAGGTGCGCGACGCTCAGAGATGCTATCGATCAAAACCAAATGCTGTGCGCCGTGGGCAGTCAGAGCCTTGCACGTCCGGCGTGCGGCATCGAGAACTTCATCCCATTTACTGGCATCGTGGAACGGGCGAAAGACAACGCCACCGACTAGCTCCTGATTAAACTCAGACAAAGCTTCGCCAAGAACCGCAGGGTCCTCTGGCATAAACCCAACTGGGCCAAGCTCGATACCGGTGTATCCGGCTTCAGCATTCTCTTGCAGCACTTTGCGCCATGCAGGGTTGCGCGGATCATCTGCAAATTCCACGCCCCAACTGCATGGAGCGTTCCCGATCTTGATCATGTTGATCTACCTTTTTTCTTAGTAATCTTTGACATCGACCCACGCGCGTTTGTCGTGTGAATCAAGTGCTGCTTTGACGACGCGGTTCACTTCCATACCTTCTTCGAAAGTGGGCCAGATATTTTGGTTTTGGTGAATCGCGCGCAAAAAGTCGTTTGCTTCGATGATGATTTGATCCTGATAGCCTGTGCCGTGCCCGGGACCCTGACAGAAGGGCAAGTAATCAGGATGCGCGGGGCCGGCTAGGATTTTGCGAAAACCGCGCTCAGCCTCTGGACCTTCGCTGGTGTAAAGCCACAATGCGTTTTGGTCTTCTTGGTCAAAGCGGATCGCACCCAAGGTACCGTGGATTTCGTACGCATAGCCCATCTTGCGCCCTGTTGCGATGCGGCTGAAAAATAGATGCCCTTGCGCACCGTTTTCGAACTTACACATCATTTGTGCCTGATCGTCGTTTGTGACGGGCACACCACCACGTGTAGCGTGAACGGTCTCAACGTTGGCAATTAGTGAGCTGATCGGCCCAATAAGACCCCGCGCGGCGTTGATCATATGCGGTGCTAGATCACCCATAGTGCCGTTGGCCATTCCTTCGGTCCGCCATGTGCCGGGTGCGGTAGCATCTGCCAGAAAGTCTTCCGTATGCTCGCCCCGAAAATATGTGACGTCCCCGATCCGCCCCTCAGCAACAAGTTGGCGAGCATATTGTGATGCGGGGGTTCGGATATAATTGAAGCCGACCATGTTGATGGCGCCTGCCTCTTTGGCTGCCGCAACCATTTCGCGACTTTCTTCGAGCGATGCGCCCAAAGGCTTTTCGCAAAAGACCGGCTTGCCGGCTTGGAATGCGGCAATCGCTATGTCTTTGTGCGTTACTTGCGGCGATGCGATCACCACTGCATCAACATCAGGATCGTTTACAAGTGTCCGCCAATCAGATGTTGCGCGGTTAAATCCAAACGAGGCGCGGTACCGTTCAGCCGATGTATCAGTAGAGGCGCACACCATTTCAAGAACGGGTCGCAGCGCGGTGTCAAATAGCCCGCCGACAGCCGCAAAAGCCACTGCGTGTGCTTTGCCCATATAGCCACCACCGATAATTCCAATCCTGATATTTGTCATTTTAGTGGTCTCCTGAAAAAGCCGTTGCAACCGGTTGCAAAATGGCTATCTTGGTTTTGGGTCGCTGGTCAACAGCAATGTTGTGCGCAGTAGAAAACTTACATCCTCTGGAGGGCGATTTGGGACAATCTACCGATACAGTAACACTTACCACGGCACAGGCGATTGTCCGCTATCTTGCTGCGCAGTTCATTGAGATTGATGGCAAAAAAACGCGCGTTTGTGGTGGTGGGTTTGGCATCTTTGGGCATGGTAATGTGACGTGCTTGGGTGAAGCGCTTTATGATCATCAAGACGAGCTACCCCTTTACCGCGGTCAAAATGAGCAGGGCATGGGGTTTGCTGCAGCGGCATATGCCAAGACCCATTTACGTCGCCGGTTCATGTTCTGCACAGCATCAGCTGGGCCCGGTACGTCAAACTTGCTTACATCTGCCGCATTGGCGCATGCAAACCGTCTGCCTATGCTGCTGTTGTGCGGTGACGCTTTCCTGACCCGTTTGCCTGACCCCGTTTTGCAGCAGCTTGAGCACTACGGAAATCCCACGTTTGGTGTGAATGATGCGTTCAAGGCTGTTTCGCGTTTTTGGGATCGGATCACGCATCCCGCACAGATTATTCAGTCACTGCCGGCTGCTTTGAACACTATGCTCGACCCTGCAGATTGTGGCCCCGCATTCATCGGTCTGCCACAAGATGTGCAAGGCTGGACGTATGACTATCCTCTTTCGTTCTTTGAGCCTCGGGTGCATCGCATCCGGCGCCAAAAAGCAGATGCTGACGAGATTGCCGATGCTGCTCGTTTGCTTAGCACCGCGCGTCAGCCAATGCTCATCGCAGGCGGTGGTGTGCAATATTCTGGCGCTGTCGCGGAACTCACTCGCTT
>Ga0209652_1004328_pt1 | contig 10023 bp, 3 predicted proteins | sample SaaInl74LU_5_DNA_FD_184641 | JGI IMG/M metagenome (GOLD analysis project Ga0209652, IMG submission 184641) | Marine microbial communities from expanding oxygen minimum zones in the Saanich Inlet - ESP_74LU_5_DNA (SPAdes) (version 2) | ecosystem: Environmental > Aquatic > Marine > Intertidal zone ...
GAGCCTCCAAAGGACTTCACTGAGCGTGTGATTGATGGCACACAAGGTGTTGATGCGACGCTTGCACCGCTGGAAGGAAGCTTGGCCTTGGACGATTTAAACGAGCCGCCATGGGACTTTACCGAGCGTGAACTTGATGGCACGTAGGGCGTTGATGCAACGCTTGCACCACTGGACAGAAGCTTGGCTTTGGACGATTTAGACGAGCCGCCATGGGACTTTACCGATCGTGAACTTGATGGCACACAAGGTGTTGATGCAACGCTTGCACCGCTGGAAGGAAGCTTCGCCTTGGACGACTTAGATGGACCGCCAAAGGACTTTACTGAGCGTGAACTTGAAGGCACATAGGGAGATGATGCGACGCTTGCGCCACTGGACAGAAGCTTGGCTTTGGACGATTTAGACGAGCCGCCATGGGACTTTACCGAGCGTGAACTTGATGGCACACAAGGTGTTGATGCAACGCTTGCACCGCTGGACAGAAGCTTCGCCTTGGACGACTTAGATGGACCGCCAAAGGACTTCACTGAGCGTGAACTTGAAGGCACATAGGGAGATGATGCGACGCTTGCGTCACTGGAAGGAAGCTTCGCCTTGGACGACTTAGATGGACCGCCAACGGACTTCACTGAGCGTGAACCTGCATTGGGTGTTGATGCAACGCTTGCACCACTGGATAGAAGCTTGGCTTTGGAAGATTTAGACGAGCCTCCAAAGGACTTTACCGATCGTGAACTTGATGGCGCATTTGTCTTTTCTTCGAAGAAATCTGTATCCTCAGCTCTAATTTTTGACGAATAAACTGTTTTTGCCACAGTCGAGCCGCTAGAGCTTGAGCCGCCAGAGCTTGAGCCACTAGAGCTTGAGCCACAATCTGAATCCTCTTCAATAGAATTCATCACTTCTGCCAATTTCTCAAAAGTATTGCTTTCACATGATTGTACGGAGCCTGTGCTCTTTGGCTGAGATGCGCTACCGGCGGCACTTCCACCATTTCCGTCATCTTCTTCAAGCTTGGAAGTAATTGACTTCTCATCGTCTTTATCTTCATGCATAGGCTCTATCTGTGCCGGCCTGAAGAATCGAGTCCACTTACTTTGGCCAGAAGCATTGGTTAGGCCTGAAACGACTGTATCTGCGTCATCTGCATCATCTTCATTGTCACCGCCCCCATCAATGAAAGGAGACGGGATAGACTTGGCATCATCATCGTCATATTCTCCTTCTTCTTCTCCTCCTCCTTCTCCTACTGCTACTTCTTCTTGTACATAAGGCTCAATCTCCTTTTTTTCGATCGAGGGCTGCTTCGATGCAGTACTTGCGCCACCATCTTGTTGAAGATTGGAAGCAATAGACTTCTCATCAACTGTATCTTCTTTAATAGGCTTCATATCCTGCATCTCTGCAGGCTTGAAGTAGCGAGTCCACTTAGTTTGCCCGGAAGCTAGGGTCAGGCCTGAAACGACTGTATCTGCATCGCCATCTCCACCGCCGTCGCCGCCGAAGAAAGAAGCAAGGATAGACCTGTCGACATTGTCATCATTGTCCTCGGGAATAGTCTCGCTCTCTTTTTTTTCATCGACCAAGTTAGCTGGACTGAAGAAACGAGTCCACTTAGTTTGACCAGTAGCTTGGGTTAAGAAAGAAACGACGGTATTGTCATCTTCGTCATCTTTCCCAAAGATAAGCTCTTGCACTTCAAAAGCGTTAATTTTGTTGCTCTCTGACGGTTCCTCTTCGGTGGCCTTCCCGATTGCATTGCTGTTTTCTTCGGGAACAGGATTCGTCTGCAATTTCGCATCCTCTTTGACGCTGTTCTCAACAAGGGAATTGCTCTCTTGCTGAAGGATGGACTCTTCTATCTCAGTAATGAGACTCTTCTCGAGAAGAGAATTGCTATCTTGTTGTTCAAGGAAGGCTATCATCTCAGATTGGGATTTGTTGAGAGGGGCATTGCTATCTTGCTCAAGGATGGGCTTAGTCTCAGTGGGCTTTGTCTTGCGTTTAGAGTTGCCATGTTGAGTAGCCCGGTCTTGCTGCTCAAGAGTTCGGGCTAGGGCTGAAACGACTGATTGTGCCTTACCAACTATTGCAAAATCATTCCATCTCACAGTTTTTCTTGTTTCGGCAGTCTCTTGCTTGTCCTCTTTAGCATTGTTTCTGCTCTCTTCCTCTTTCACGGACTTCTTGCTCTTCTCCTCTTCGTCGTCGATGTTTCTGTTGCTCTTCTCCTCTTCGTCATCGGTGTTCCTGCTCTTCTCCTCTTCGTCAGTGTTTTTGATGCTTTTCTCCTCTTCGTCGGTGTTTCTGTTGTTCACGTTCTCCTCATCTACAACCGCTGCGGCAGCCTCCTCTTCCTCAGCCTCATTTCCGGTATCACACGAAAACAAGCGCTGAATGTCTCTCTTTTCATCATCACGAATCCTCTTTTGCTTCTTTTCTCTGCTCCTCCTCTCTGTGGTACGTGAGCTGATATTCCTGTCTGCGGCACGTGAGCTGATATTCCTCTCTGTGGTACGCGACACTGCTACACTACGAAGATCTAGTTTGCTGGACGCAGCACTCCTCTTGCGAACATTCTGTTGGCGCTTTGTTCGCCCGAATAAGCCCCTCTTCTTCTTTGGCTCCTCCTTCTTTGGTTCGAAGACGACCTTCTTCGCTTCCTTCTTCTTGGCTTCCTTTTTTGCTTCCTTCTTTGCTTCCTTCTTTGCTTCCTTCTTTGCTTCCTTCTTTGCTTCCTTCTTCTGCGCATCCTTCTTCTTCAGATCCTCCTCCTTCGGTTCCTCTTTTTCTTCTTCTTCTTCCATGCTGATGGAAGCGGACAAATACTCTTGTATATCTTCTCCAACTGTTTCAGCTGCAACTGTTTCAGCTCCATCTTCTTCTGCCACAGTTTCTGCCATCATCGTTTCTGCCACAGTTTCTTCCATCATCGTTTCTGCCATCACCGTTTCTGCTACCACAGTGGGTTCTACTGCCGTTGCTTCTTCCTGCAATGGAAAGAGGTTCGTCATCATGACTTGATTATCAAATACATTCTTGCTGAATTCAAATGCATCAGTTAGACCTTTCGTTACACCTTCGAGGTTGAATCCAAATTGAAAGTTCGAATTATCATCATCAACCGTCGGTGCCACTGACTCTGGCTCTGGCTCTGACTCCATAGATACCGCGCCTTGGTCTCTTTCAGAGTATAGGCTCCTAACTTCGCTCCCAGCATCAGTTCGATCGTCGTAATCGGAATACTGGTTGTGGTTCTCTTCTTCTGTGACCGTTTGCTTCGTCTCTTTGCTCTTGGAAAACATTTTACGTCTAGGCTTCTGGGCGGTAGGCGTAGCGACGGCGGCGTGTCCATAACCACTCCTTTGCCTGCTTGTACTTCTTTGCCTGCTGCTACTCCTCTGCCTGCTGCTGCTCCTCTGCTTACTGCTGCTGCTTTTTCGACGGCTGGTTCGGGGATCGCCGTGCACGCTGCTCCTGCTCCTCTGTTGTCGGCGGACATCGCGGCTCTGTATTGAAAGCCCGCCCATGGTTGCTATCGATACGAATGAAGTATGGTTTGAGTATCGATTGAAGTGTATGCTAGCGCAAACAACAGGGGGACTTAGTGGACAAGGACACGGTCTGTCGCAAGGTGCGCAGATACCCGTTGAGTTTTCGTGAGCATTTTCTCTTTATTAGGGTCAACGCAAGACACCGGCACTCAAATCGGACAATAATGGCTATTTTAGGACGTATATGCTTTCTTGTACTTAGTAAAAACGAAATGTTGGCGAGAAACGCAGAAAACAAAAACCGCTTCACTTTTTCAATGTCATGTGATACTTTCTGTACGCAGGGTCATCATTTTTTGGCGAGAAGGTCACTTCTTTGTTCTTTGCTCCTACAACCTAACAGTTGCTGTATCCCGATGAATAATATGATAGTGTAAGATTAGATATCTACCTAAAACGGACCAGCGGGGTACTTGTTATCCGTGACCCTTTCGGCATTATAAAAGACCGATGAATAATATGAATTTATGCACATGTTTTGTTGCATTTCTATATACATAATACTAAGTCTAGGTTAATCTTAAGTCACTTCATACTTCCCCACCATCGCCTCACGCACGGCTTCTCCTTTCGACGTCCATGCAATTCTAGTGGCTACTTCTTCCTCTGAACGGACAACACCCTGCCAAATTTCCTTGCACGCCTCATTGTCTTCACATTTTCGGTCTTCACATTTTCGGTCTTCACATTTTTTCCGAAACTGTTTATATCGACCTCAACTCCTTCTTCCTCTGATTCCTCATCGGCCGCACTGCTCTTCTCAGTCTCAGCTGTAGCATCGTCCTGAATAAGACTGCCCTTCTTCGATATGCCTACACTTGCACTTGATCCCTTCTCGACTCCTTCTTTCTCTGATTCCTTGTTGGCTGCAATGCTCTTCTCGGCTGTAGCATCTTCCTTGACAAGGCTGCCTTCCTTCGATACGCCTGCACTTGCACCCCCATCAACTCCTTTCTCCTCTGTTTTCTTATCGGCTGCATTGATCTTCTCAGCTGTAGCATCGTTCTGAATAAGGCTTCCATCCGTCATGACGCTAACACTTCCACCCCCGTCAAATGGTATCTCCACATCGGTAATCTCAATCTTGCAGCCTGTGCATGTGCCACAGCTAAACTTCTCTTTTATAGATGTCAGAGAAGATGGCAAAGAGATTGCATCTTGGAATAGACGTGTTACACTCGCTTTGTCCGCAGCCTCAACAGACTTGACGACGCAAGCACCTTCGTCAACTGCCCCTTCACCAACTGCCTGAGTGTTAGCGTTAGCATCTGCAACCGCCGCATCTCCGTTGGCCTCAACAAAGGCCTTTTTGAAGGCCTCCAAATCTACATGATCGCCGTCGTCATCATCATCAACAAAGATGACGCCATTCTCTACAGGTTCATCTGCGCCATTCTCTACAGGTTCATCTGTTAAGTTCTTTCCCTTCTTCCGGAGCTTCATCCAGTTCAAAACGCCACTCTTCTTCTTATTCTTCTGTTGAATATGTTGTTCATGATAGAGTAGTTCCAGCTTTGACTGGGTCAGGGTCAGAGTGTGACTGCGCTTCCGAGACATGATAGTACTCCTTTGTCGATGGATGTCGTTCGTTTTGTTGGTCAGGATGCCCATACTTACTTCTGATTACTTTAGTATGATAAGGCGGCGGAGGACAAAAAAGTGTGTGCTACACGACATGGCCCACACCGTATGGTGGGCGACGTCTTGAAAGGAGGAACATGGCGCGTTGAATCGCAGAAAAGTATGCGTTGGATTTCCATACCTCGAAATTGGGTAGTGGGAAGTGGACACCTCTAGAGTGCGGCTATTATTCACTCTCAAACATTTGAGTGTACCGAAAAAAAGGGACGTCCCTTTATTTTTGTAAAGGGACGTCCCTTTATTTTTAAAGGGACGTCCCTTTTTTCTTAGCCTATTTATCTACACACGCTTTACAGACCGAGACTAATACACTCACTCATAAAACATTGTGCTTCAACCCATGCTAATACTATCAAATAACAATATCACATACCTGTATCAGTTTTTGACGCTGAATTCAATGCTGCAATAGACGGCACACTATATTTAACGCCAACAGACGTATTCATAGACACATGATGCTTTGCGCCATCTGAAGGTGTGAGTGCTTCCGTAGTAGTTGCATATCTCAATCAATACTTGGCGTCTGATAGTCAAAGCTGGCCCATATTGTGCGTGTTTGACTTCAAATGAGCTTCGCAACTTTAGCGTAGTAGGCACCTGCCGTATGAGGCGATCATTGCCTAACTTACCCTTACTTTTATGTGGTTGGTGTTATGGTGAATGATATCGATACCGTACCTTTGTACATACGTTACTAATAAGCATCCCTTTATTCTGCCATCATTCGTCTCTTTGTTCCACTTTTCGTCCCTTTGTCCCTTTTTTTGAACAAAGGGACGTCCCTTTATTTATGTACACCCCAACTGACCCCAAACATTTTATCCCTCTCGCTCGATACGATAGCTGAAAGGTCAAATGTGTTTTTCCCTTTGATGAGGGCTTGAGGGGTAAGTAGGACACGGCAGGTCTCAAACTCAACGCACGCTACCCGCTTTCCGCATCATCGACAAAATCGCACCAAAAAATCGTCCAGCGGCACACACCGTACCGGCCGTCGAACAACACCATATTATGAGCACAGCAGACACTCATGACAACCGCGAAGATCGTACCTATGGCGATCTCCAATACTCCTAAATAAGCGTCCATTATCGCCCCACAGTCAGGGAATCGCAGCATAATAATCCCATCCCAGGAGATGACATGTCTGACAAGCCAAATCTTAGCCGACGTCCACTCGGCTCATTTCGAACGCTTTGAGATTTAGCCGCCTTGCTCGATGCAGTTGTCGCAAATGAAAAGCTATGATGAAACATGGATGCAATTATCGACAATTGCACGTAGCTTTGAAGCTAATTCTCTTGGGCAAGGCCGCTATCATACAGTACTGACAGTACTAATGTAACAGAAACTATCAGTACTATACATACCATGAGGACAATTATTCTGCATCATAACTATTCATTCAACAATCTGTAGCACTGCAAACTTGTTTGTAAATTGTGTGCCATTTGACCACGCCATATTCCTGCTCAGTCACAAAAGAAAGGCAGATCATAGCTCATAGCAGTGCAGTAGCATTCAATATTCATGAGCACTAATCTTCTAATATCCCAAATCAAATGTTATATCTATTTAGTAGATCCAGCTTCCTTCAGCCTTCAGTAGTTATCCATCATGTCTTGTGTCGAAGGGCCGCCAGCAGAGCATCAGGGTACTTCTCTTTAGGTTCTATCCCCAAGGATGACGAACCAGTCAAACTAAACGGCGCATTATTCCACAGTTTGTGCACTATCCTTCCATTCGTTGCAGCAAGCTCAGCCGAAGCAGAACTCGGTACATTGTTTCTCAATATGAAAGAAGCACGCATTTTTCGACTCAAATTAGAAGAGCTAGTACATCTCCCAGCCTCCGACACCTATGCCTCTCACACCGAAGTTAGAAAATACATTTACAGATAGGACGCTTGAACTATCTCATATTATGAAGTACATTGAATTTGTTGGCAGCAACGGCCTAGCCAGCTCAGATTATAACTGGACACAGATTTCGTTGCACGAGATGAGCTGAGGTGAATTGGACAGAAGAGTTCGAATTAATGATGAGCAGACACTATTTACTGATGAGTGCTCAGGTTACGAAGAACAACCAAATGGAGGTACATCTTCATATCAAGCCTGATAGGGTTGAAATGGAGTGCTTAAGAACAACATAATGTAGCCCGAGAACGCGTGTCAACCTTCCAACTAATTTAAGTGTGGTAGTGAGGTTTTATACTTTACGTGAGGAGGAATTGGATTTATAGTAAGTGTATCAATGAACGTACAAAGCCTTGCAGTGTTGCATAGACGAACGTCACTACGACGACTGGATCAATACTTTTGTCATTCGAAGGCCTACCTAATGTGCTTCAAAGTTTCTGTTATAAATATAATCTAGCGGTAACTTGCAGCAGGTCAGGATTTTCATGATTTATCCTTTCCAACTCTGCTAACAAATATTTTCTCTCCCAAGTGCTCTTTCTTGTAAAAGAAGCTTCATCAAGGTGAAGTCTAAGGAGAGAGCGGATATGATCCGATGTAAACATTTCTTGCCTCCGTTCACCATTCATGAACATCCATAAAGCTTTAGGGAGCAGTTTGTTGAGTCTTTCAACTTCCACCTCTTCAAGTTTGGCCCTGGTGTTCTCTTCCTTTATCCCCTTCTCTTTCAACTTGTTCGTAAGTTCAAGTAGTTCGTTTGTTTTCTCTTTAAAGTTTTCTGTCAAAGGATCAGGAATCGTAGTTGCTTCCGGCTCTCCACATAGGAAGAAGACCTCCTCCACTAATTCATTTATGAAGATACCGATCTTTCCAACAAATGTTGGCTCATTTGTTGGTTCAGTTGTTGAACTGATGGGTTGCTCAATAGCAATCACCTTAGGCGGATCACTATGTACATAGGCTGGCCCATTCTTCTTCTTCCTCTTGGGAGCTTGAAGCTTCATCTTCGTTGATGCTTGATTCTTTTGTTTACTCTGTTGTTGTTGATAGCGTTGTTCCAGCTTTGACTGGGTCGTAGGGTGACTAGTTTGGCTAGGTCTTGGGAGTCTTACGGCAAGTTCACTAATAAAGCTATCAGATTCTCTTACCGTGTCACCTAAATTAAATCGGACGCTGCTTCGGTCATTACGATTCTCTCGGATGGTGGCGTTTACATCATGCTGCAGAGACGTGTTTCTTGCCAATGGCATTGGAGCTACCTTTACTGGTGTAGAAGAAGCATATGCCGAAGTTCTCTTCGACTTTCCAGTATTACGCCTTGTCTTTAACGATGTTTGCTTCATTCGTCTATCGCGTTGTTGTTTCATATGTGGCTCGGTGTGGCTGGGCTTCTGAGTTTGGTTGGTCACAGCAAAGTGTGACAAATCAGCAATAATGGCATCACTTCCTTTCTTCACGTTCCTCAAAGGAGTTCTTTGTCGGCGGATGCCACGACGCTTCCTCTCCATTGGTGCTTGACTCATTTGTCTACTGCGTTGTTGCAGGTGTGATGGGGCGAGGCTGGGCTTTTGAGTTGCTTGGTTTGACTTTACGAGATCTGCTAACTCTTCCTGCACATATCTCGACGTAAGTTTTTGTTGGTGGGTGTTGTTGCCACCGTCCCTTTGTCCTCGGTTCATTGAGAGGGCAAGAGTGGAAGGTGGTGGCGCTTCAGCTGGGGTCTACGCTGATGATATTACTATTTGCACGACAGCAGTACAAAAAGGCGAGACGAGGCCCACGCCTCCTGCTCTCTACTTATTGATGGTAGTGCGCGTTCGTGATTCGTGACGCCATCTAACGCAAGAACTAATGGACGAAAAGCTACAAGTGGGAACCTTTGTATTATTATTATTTTTGTATCTAATTACCCCTACATATTATTAGAGGCAAATTGATTGAAAACATATTTCTTTGCGCATATCTCTAACTCAAATATTTCTCGGGTTTATCACTTTAGAAGTCAACGCGCGATGCGACAAAAGACACAAGAAAGGACGCTTTCTGCTTTCTGTCTGATCTTCTCGATTTAAGTACATACCACTTACATACCGCAGCTGAAAGGAAAGAGTGAGGTTGTGTTGTTAGTAGTGTTTTATTCCCATGCAGAGACTAGTGCCATAAAATAATATCAGGGTATTATTACTTTGGCTTTGATTGAACTCATCTCACCTCTCACCGGAAGCTAAGCAAAGACAAAGACTAAATGTTCTCCTTTCATCCTTTTATCATCCCTGAATGTATCAGCCGAGGCAATTGTTGCAATCACAATTAGGATTTCTGTTGTTGCTGTTGTAGTTTGGCATTAATGCTAGTTCTTGGAGCAATATTATGCTGCAACTTCTCCAGTACCATCCCATCAGCAGCTTGAGCGATACTTACACGGCTCAGGCTCAGGGCACATACAAGGTTGTTACATCACAGCAACGCGATATAAATGCTAGAAACTAAAAATTTTCTTCTCTACTATCGTAGCAGTCTTTAATGTGTATTCAGCACCAGTCTGTGCCAACGTTGACATTGGGCTTGGTCGAGGCTGCAGCATCGCAGATACGTGAGATAGTGCTCTTAATCTTAAAACTAACATTCTCTTACAAGCAAACTTTTATGGGGGCCACTAGCACCAGTTTATGAGACATCGTTAGGCAAGAATGGTGGCCTGGTGTGAGCTGGAGGTAAGCCCAAGCCTAAATTGGAATGGACTTCATCCTCAGCCTCAGCCTCAGCCTCAGGATCCGGAAGTGGTGTACGTCGTGTTTGCCCTGCAAGAGAGAAGAGACGATAGATGATGCGCAGCTGCAATAACATGCTCTGCTATCAAGTCCAACACCTACATTAATTGACCACTGGATAGGAATGGA
>Ga0209652_1004331_pt1 | contig 10016 bp, 9 predicted proteins | sample SaaInl74LU_5_DNA_FD_184641 | JGI IMG/M metagenome (GOLD analysis project Ga0209652, IMG submission 184641) | Marine microbial communities from expanding oxygen minimum zones in the Saanich Inlet - ESP_74LU_5_DNA (SPAdes) (version 2) | ecosystem: Environmental > Aquatic > Marine > Intertidal zone ...
TGCGCATGAGGTAAAGTCCAAAGGATCACACCTGTCACTTGGACCCACAGTAAACGTGCACCGCAGCTGCACTAATGGGCGAAATTTTGAGTGTTACTCAGAGGATCCCGAGCTAGCGGCGTCACTGACAACTGCCTACATAAATGGCCTACAAAAAGAGGGTGTTGGTTCTGCAGTGAAACACTTCGCTGGCAACGAGAGCGAAATAGAACGGACCACCATAGATTCTGTGGTAGACGAGAGGACACTGCGCGAGGTCTACCTAAGACCCTTTGAGGATGCCGTAAAAAAGGCGGGCACCTGGTCCATGATGTCCTCCTACAACAAATTGAACGGCACCTACACAGCAGAGAACCGATGGCTGCTTACTCAAGTTTTACGTAAAGAGTGGGGATTTGACGGCGCGCTCACCTCCGACTGGTTTGGCTCGCGTACCACGTCACCAACGGTTAACGCCGGCCTCAACATAGAGATGCCGGGCCCCGTCCGTGACCGTGGCCAGAAACTGATTGACGCCGTTGAGTCAGGAGAAGTAACCCGAGACCAGATACGAGCGTTGGCTCTCGATGTTCTGCGCCTTATGGAGCGCGTTGGATCCCTGGATGATAACGGAACCTTCGAGGAGCACGCAGACGACCGTCCAGAACATCGGGCGTTAATACGCAAAGCCGGCGCAGAGGGCACGGTGCTCTTGAAAAACAGCAAGAAGCTGCTTCCGCTTGAAGCAGAGACGGCTGGTAAAGTAGCGGTGATAGGGCCCAATGCTGCTGTGGCTCGAATCATGGGAGGAGGCTCAGCACAACTCAACCCACACTACAGGGTTACTCCACTGCAGGGTATTCAGTCCCGAATTGATCCCTCAAACCTGTCTTATGCAGAAGGGTGCAGTAATTACCGATTTGAGCCACTTTATAAAGGTGAGCTGCAGGTAGAGTTTTTTGCTAACAGGGAATTAAGCTCAGGACCTGTTCACACTGAGACAATCACAGATGGAGTGGCCTTTTGGGTACCACCCTTTGGCGGGGACAAAGTTGAAGTTGGAAACTTCTCGGCGAGAGTATCAGCGATATACACGCCTGAAAACTCCGGCATTCACCACATCGGCTTCCACTGTGCCGGCCTTGCTCGACTCTTCTTAAATGATGAGCTAATCCTCGATCTTACAAATAGCTGGAAGAAAGGCCGAACCTTCTTCGAGGAGGGTTGCGACGAACACACTGTCCCCGTAGATCTCCAGGCGGGTCAAGAGTACAAAATTCACTTCGATTTCATGTGCCGCGATAGCGATAACCTCACGCTGTCAGCATGGCGTTTAGGCATTTCACAACCCCTTGGGGATGCCAAGCTGCAGGAGGCAATTCACACCGCCAAAGAGGCCGATACAGTAATACTTTTTGTTGGCCGTTCAGGTGAGTGGGACACCGAGGGTAGCGATCTGGAGAATATTAGCCTTCCAGGGCGCCAGGACGAATTAATTAGCAAGGTTCTCGCTGTTAACCCCAACACAGTGGTGGTGCTGCAAACGGGCGGTCCAACTGAGATGCCTTGGATCGATCAGGCGGATACGCTACTACAGGCCTGGTACCCTGGTCAGGAGTGCGGTAACGCGATTGCCGATGTCCTTTTTGGCGATGTAGAACCAACCGGCCGCCTGCCTCAGAGCTTCCCCGTAAAATGGAGCGACAACCCTACTGCTGTGGGCGATGATTTGGTATACCCGGGCAAAGATGGCCGTGTAGAGTACCGCGAAAAGCTCAATATCGGTTACCGGCACTACGATGCGACCGGTGTGAAGCCACTCTTCCCATTCGGTTTTGGCTTGGGCTACACCGAGTTTTCGCTGAGCGACCTCAACGCAGAAACCAATGCTGACGGCAGCGTCTCAGCTAGCGTCAACGTGACCAACACCGGTGCAAACCGCGGTACTGCCGTAGTGCAGCTCTACACCTCAGAGCTGAACAGCAAGGTTGAACGTCCGGTTAAAGAGTTGAAGCAGTTCAACAAACTTACACTGGAGGCTGGCGAGAGCGCGGTTGTAGAGTTTGAACTGGGTCTGCGCGACTTCGCCTACTGCGATGTCGATGCCAAAGGCTGGCGTGTAGACGCGGGCACCTTCCGCCTCAGCGCTGGATTCAATGCTGAGCAGATTGAACAGACCTGCGACGTTGAACTGACCGATCAGTTCACCGGTTACTGAGACAGACCATCCTGTAGGAGCGCGGCTATGCTGCGCGATCGCGCGCATAAAGTGCGCTCCCACAGGGTCAGGTCGAGAGATAGCGCTTTGCGCTACATCGCTCCTACAGGAATTTGGATTTGTTGGTGACTACGACGTTGAATGAGATGGAGAGCCTTGGCTGGTCAGCCATATTTGGGTGTACAAAGTGATGTAGAAAAGCGGGCCAAAGAAGGAGTTCGCCAGCCTCAGGTAGACGCCGATACTCTGGGTCGAACTGACCATCGTTTCTCAGTGCGCTCATGTTGGCCCCACCGCGAGCGTCAAAAAAACTGATACAGCCAGGGTTCAGATCATCGCGGGCAGATCCCGATTCTGGTTGAGTAGGCACATCCAGATAGTAGGTACCGGACAACCAAGAGTGCGGATGATTATGTAGGTTATGGTAATCGCCCTTAGCGTTCACATTAGCCCAGGCCTGCACCGAAACCTCTGGCATCTTCTCCATACCCGCCTCGACAGTATAATCAGCGATCGCACGCATTACGCACTGCTGCAGCCAGCCTATGGCAGGATGATTTAATTCGAATAGGTTTTGATTGAGATAGTTAGTAGTAAGCTGATTCTGCTGGGCATTGGCTTGCAGCACCAAATCGGATAGAACGGGATTAGCCGCCTCATAACCCGGCAAGCGGATCGCCATAAACAGTGTCGGCCAAAGGCGCTGAAATTCAGCTTGGCCATCAACGCGCTGCATCAGGCGAGCTTAATCCGATAATGAATAACACCGCGATCGGACTCTTCAATCGAAAGCAGCTCATGTCCTACAAGCTCACAGAGGGATAACAGATCTCTACGGCCACTGGGATCATCAGTAATGAAATCTACCTCCGTACCACTCGCAAGGCCGGCGGTGCGCTTCTTTAGGCGGAGAATGGGTAGAGGGCAAAGCAGGCCGACAGCGTCAACCTGCATCACCTCAGCCTGCTCAGTTAAGTCGTACGCTGCTTGCACTGCTGCCTCGCTCTGCAGACGACCAACCAAACTCATTTAGCACCGGTGGCGCCGCAAAAGCAATCACCAGTGCAATCACGAAAGCAGAGATCATAGCCTTCATGATGAACCTCCTTTACCCTGCCCTATACCTTGTTTGGCCTCGACTTCAGCAACCCAAAGGTCATGGTGCTGACGCGCCCACTCAAGATCCACCTGGCCATTACCCATAGCATCAAACGCGCCCTCCATACCGACAGAACCGATATAGATATGCGCAATGATCGCCAGCATCATGACGAATGCCACAATGGAGTGCCAAATGTTGGCGTACTGCATCTCTTCATGCGGCAGGAGCACCGTAGGTAGATCAGTACCAGCCACTGAATTGATTAGCGCGAAGGTCTTAGCAAACATCGGCAGCTCGAATGGGAACAGCAGAGACAAACCGGACAGCGATACCGAGAAGCCAAGCAACATGACGGTCCAGAAAATGATCTTCTGACCGGCATTGAATTTCTTAGCCGACGGGTGGGATTTAGTGAATATACCACCTCCAGCCAATAGCCATTTGATATCGAGTTTGTTTGGAATGTTGTGAGCCACCCACATAACAAAGGTCATTGCCAGCGCGATCATAAAGGCCCAGGCGATGTTGTTGTGGATAAACTTGGAGCCCGCCGCCAATGTTGCGAAGGCTTCTGGCCCCATGACAGGTATGAGGAACTTACGCCCCATTAACGTCAACAATCCAGTGATGCCCAGTGCAATAAAAGAGCCGGCCAACAGCCAGTGTCCGAAACGTTCAATCGCTTTGAAGCGCTCGATCGTTGTGCCAGCAGGCCCGCCATCGATCATGATCCGGCCACGGACGAAGTAGAAGATAATCAATAGACCGATGATACCCAACAGAGCACCGCCGCCGTAAGTGATGACTGGCCCCTCTCGCAGCTTGTACCAGGGCATACCTGCATCCTGAATCAGGACTGCGGCTGCCGGTCCACGCTGCTGCAGCGACGGATCGATCTCGTTGTAACGAATGGCGCGATAAACCTCAGAATCTGAGGTTCCGCCATTAGTACCGAGCTGTTCAGTAATCGGCTTAGCTCGGCTCGGATCACCGATGTTCTCGGATCTGAAGCGCTCATCAACATTCAACTGCGCCTGACGCGCCATAATGTCTTCCAGTGTCTGAGCACCGCCAGTTGACGTGCGATCAACGACCGGAGCCGCTTCGTTTGCCCAACTGGTGTTGAACAGTGATGCTACCAACAATAGGGCAGCAGTTACCGCTTTGAAGTTCATAAGAGCACTCCAATAGAATTCACTAAATGAAGCTGTTAGAGATAATCCGGGGCCCGCAGGCCCCGGCCAAAGCCCGCTTAGGCTTTCTTCTCGTAGGCTGTGCCCCATCCCCAGGCGCCAGAACCGAAACCTCGGTTAATGACACGCTGACGATAGATGTCTGCCACGTCGTTGCCGTCACCGGCCAACAGCGCTTTGGTCGAACACATCTCCGCACAGATAGGCAACTTGCCCTCTGCAATACGGTTGCGTCCGTACTTAGCAAACTCCACAGTTGAGTTGTCCTCTTCCGGACCACCTGCACAGAATGTGCACTTATCCATCTTGCCTCGGCTACCGAAGTTACCCGCTTGCGGGAACTGAGGTGCGCCGAATGGGCAAGCATAGAAGCAGTAGCCACATCCGATACAGAGATCTTTAGAGTGCAACACCACACCGTCGTCGGTCTGGTAGAAACAATCCACTGGGCAGACTGCCATACAAGGCGCGTCTGAACAGTGCATACATGCTACCGAGATCGAACGCTCGCCTGGCTTACCATCTTCGATGGTTACCACGCGACGGCGGTTGATGCCCCAAGGGACCTCATGCTCGTTTTTACAAGCCGTGACGCAAGCATTACATTCGATGCAGCGTTCGGCGTCGCAAAGGAACTTTGCGCGTGCTTGTCCTTCAAGTGCCATCTTCTACACCTCCTCTTATGCTGGCTCAATCGCACATAGGGTCGCCTTGGTTTCCTGCATTTGGGTAACCGAGTCATAACCGTATGTTTGAATGGTGTTGGATGATTCACCCAAAACGAATGGGTCGGCACCCGCTGGGTATTTCGACCGCAGGTCTTTACCCTCTAGGTGACCACCGAAGTGGAACGGCATGAAGGCTACGCCCTCACCGACACGTTCGGTTACCATCGCTTTGACCTTGATGCGACCGCCCTCCGGACCAGAGACCCAGACGTCGTTGCCATCACGTATGTTCAGGTTATTCGCATCACGCGGGTTCACCTCTATGAACATATCCTGCTGCAACTCTGCTAGCCAAGGGTTCGAACGGGTCTCTTCACCACCGCCCTCGTACTCAACCAGTCGACCCGAGGTCAGAATGATTGGGAACTCTTTACTGAAGTCGTTCTTCTGAATTGACTCGTAAAGAGTCGGAACGCGCCAGAAGCTCTTATCAGCGTAGGTTGGGTAATCTTCAACCAGATCACGTCGAGTGGTGTACAACGGCTCACGATGAAGCGGTATTGGGTCTGGGAAGTTCCAGACGATCGCACGCGCTTTCGCGTTACCAAATGGTGCACACTCATGCTTGATAGCTACACGCTGGATACCGCCGGAGAGGTCGACTTTCCAGTTGGTCTTAGGACCCGCTACTGCATCGATCGCCGCGCGCTCGTCTGCAGTGAGATCTTTATCCCAACCCAAGTCCATCAGCATCTGCATCGTAAACTCTGGGTAACCATCTTTGATTTCCGAGTTCTTCGAGTAGACACCATCAGCCAGCAGGCTTTCACCATCACGCTCTACACCGAAACGTGCACGGAAGGTGAGACCACCTTCAGACACAGGCAACGACATATCGTAGAGGTTCGGTGTACCCGGGTGGTTCATCTCAGGTGTACCCCAGCAAGGCCATGGCATACCGTAGACATCACCGTCACAAGGTCCACCCACTGCTCGCAGTGTGGTCTTGTCGAAGTGGTGCTGGTACTGCATGTGCTTCTTGATACGCTCTGGAGACTGACCGGTGTAGCCGATCGTCCACATACCACGGTTAAACTCGCGAGTAATGTCCTCGGTGTTCGGGATATCGCCTTCGAGCTTGATATTGCGGAAGAAACGGTCGGTGAATCCGAACTTATCAGCGAAGAGTTTCATGATCTCGTGATCGACTTTGGAGTCGAACAACGGTTCCACGATTTTCTCGCGCCACTGCAGTGAGCGGTTAGATGCTGTTACTGAACCTGCATTCTCGAACTGGGTTGTCGAAGGCAAGAGGTAAGCACCATCTTTACGGTCATGCAGTACTGCAGAGACAGTTGGGAATGGGTCAACTACAACAAGAATGTCGAGTTTCTCCATCGCCTCTTTCATCTCTAGCATACGCGTCTGTGAGTTCGGAGCGTGACCCCAAAGCACCATTGCGCGTGTGTTATCAGGCTGATCAAGGTTCTCTTTCGCCTCCAGGATACCGTCGATCCAACGAGATACAGGGATACCCTTCTCGTTCATCATCGGACGAGACTTTCCGTCTTTATCCAGTGTAGCGAAGCGACCTTTCAGCCAATCGAGATCCTCTTCCCATACACGCGCCCAGTGAGCCCAAGAGCCCGCTGCTAGACCGTAGTAGCCCGGCAGTGTATCTGCCAGAACACCCAGGTCAGTTGCGCCCTGTACGTTACAGTGGCCACGGAAGATGTTGGTACCACCACCCGCAACACCCATGTTGCCCAGCGCCAGCTGGAGCACACAGTATGCACGTGTGTTGTTGTTACCGTTGGTGTGCTGAGTACCACCCATACACCAGATAACTGTACCTGGACGGTTGTTCGCTAGAGTGCGAGCAACACGCTCGAGCTGCGCACCCGGAGTACCGGTTACACGCTCAACCTCTGCAGGGTTCCAGCGCTTAACCTCTTCACGGATGTCATCCATGCCGTAGACACGAGTACGGATGAACTCTTTATCTTCCCAGTTATTCTCGAAGATGTGCCAGAGAATACCCCAGATCAACGCAACGTCTGAGCCGGGACGGAAACGCACGTACTCGTCAGCATGGGCTGCGGTACGGGTGAATCGTGGGTCACATACGATCACAGGTGCGTTGTTCTCTTCTTTCGCTTTGAGGATGTGCAGCAGCGACACAGGGTGCGCTTCAGCTGGGTTACCCCCGATCAGGAAGATCGCTTTCGACTTGTGAATATCGTTGTAGGAGTTGGTCATCGCACCGTAACCCCAGGTATTCGCTACACCTGCCACCGTAGTTGAGTGACAGATACGAGCCTGGTGATCGATATTGTTTGTGCCCCAGTAGGCTGCAAACTTACGGTACAGGTAGGCTTGTTCGTTCGAGAACTTCGCACTACCAAGCCAGTAGACAGAGTCAGGACCGCTCTCTTCCCGAATCTGCAACATTTTGTCGCCAATCTCGTTGATTGCTTGATCCCAAGAGATCTTCTGCCACTCACCGTTGACCATTTTCATCGGATGTTTGAGACGGCGTTCGTTGTGAGCATGCTCACGAACAGCAGCACCTTTAGCACAGTGTGCGCCTAGGTTGAATGGGCTATCCCAGCCAGGTTCCTGGCCAGTCCAAACACCATTCTGTACTTCTGCTTCGACGGTACAACCCACTGAACAGTGCGTACATACCGACTTCTTACGTACTACCTCACCACCCGCATCGGATGGTGTAGCAGCTTGTACTCGCGAAGAGCCGAGAGACAAGGTTGCTAACCCGCCTACTGCCACACCGGATGCCGCCAAAAATGAACGACGATCCAATGTTTTGGCCGCAAGCGATGATAGTAAAGATCCCGCACGGGAGCCTTTCGCTACCCCATTCGTTTTCTTTCTTAACATGCCTATTACCTCATGTTTTTATTTTTCTCGTTCGTCAAAAAAAATTCACCCCGTGGGCATCACGCAACCGCGGGGATCAAAATTTCTTCAGAAGCGAGCCGATTCCAGATATTTGCGTGTGTGCTCAGTGTCACGTAGGCCACGACTCTTAGGGACGCCATCTGCGGCGGCCTGAGCGGCGGCTTTCGGTGCAACTGCCACAGCAACAGCAGCAGGGGCTGCAGTTACTGCCAACCGCAAAAAGCGGCGACGGCTGTTTTCACGCGTTTGGTTCTCCATGGAACACCTCCACCTGATTTAAAGGACTCGAAAGTCCCGGTTATTGAATTGCAAAAGCCTGAGCCTCTACCGCCATGAAGGCTTTCCCGAGGGAGCCTACAGGGGCATAGAACACAGCATTTTGCGCTTCTTCTAAGTCAGCGAAAAAGAGCTCAGCCCACTTCCCTAAGTGGGCGTCGAAAAACGCTTTCTGCGATGCGAGATCGCTGTCGCAGGCAAACTCATCGGTGATAATCCCGGCCATGATCTCGCACAGAGTACCCATGTGGTCCTCAGGCTCTTTGACGTCTTCATTCGCCTGAATACCGCGGCGCATCAGGTCTGTACGCAGATCTGCTAGGGGTTTTTCGTTGAGGAAACCGGTTAGGTAATAACTGGCATAGGGCAGAAGTTCGCCGCGCCCTAGACCTATAAAAAGATTGTTGAATTCGCGCTCAGCGTTGGTTGCATTGGTTCTCGCAGCGAGTTTGGCGAGATTCTGACTTGCTTGCCCGACGGGTGTCTCATCGCCGCTAACTGTTGCAAGCCCTGCCAAGAGTTCGGCAGACGGGGGTGCGCTGAGCAGACTGCCCAGCAACTGATATAGCTGCGCGCGGGCTCGATCTTCAGGGGTGATAGATCGAGGGCACTGTTTTTCCGCACTATTTTCCAAGGTGTTTTCCTTTTAATTGTTCTTGGTAAGGCGTTTTTACGTCTTGTTTCAAACTGCGCTAAGCATCCTGCAAAGCGGCTTTCAATCCTTTAACTAAAACTCATTCTCGGCCGGTATCGAGTCGCAGGGATCTCCGGTTGCTGCACCTCTTCTGAGCTCTGGGAACTCTCTTTGTCCTCGCGTTCAAAAGAGTCTTCGGTTAACTGCGCCGCGTCTTGAGTCAGCATTTCAGGCTCAGATGCGGCTGCTTGAATCTGCGGCTCAACTGGAATGCTTACGTCGACCTCAAAATTCTGGATCTCATTCTGGGATTGAGCTGCTAGCTCGTCTAACTTCTCTTGCGCTCTCTGGGCTTTGTCAAACATCCCTTTGCCAACCTGATAGAGTGTCTTCACACCCTCAGCACCGGTGGTCACGGCATTAAAGTCCTCGTCGTAGTCATTCAGACCATCGAGTACAGCCAACACCGGATTAGAACGCCACAGCGACCGTAAAGCACGACGCCTGAGCGCTTCCGGGATTTCGGTTCGCATGAACCCTTTGATATCCATACCGAGCTCAGACACATCCGGATCGGGCAGCTCATATTTCGCCAGAATCTCCTCGTCGCTGAGCGCCTCATTAATGGCAAGTTCGCGCTCCTCTTCGGTAAGCTCCTCAGAGAGCTCTTCTTTCGACTCCACCGCCGCTTGCTCGGCTAGCTGCTCTTCTTGACGCGCCTCAGACTTGCGACGCGACCAGCGCTCAAATCGAGACTCAGCCATCAGTGCACACTCGCCTTTTTAATCGTGGTAGGTGCCCGGTAGACGTCACTCTCCTGACGAATACGCACATCACCTTTGCCATCCTCGATACCATCCACCTTCTGTTTATCGCGACGGCGTTTTTTAAATGGCTCCTCGATGTAGTGCATATCGATAAACTCCTTGATCCACGCCGCCAAAGAGTCAGGCATCGGCACGGCTTCAACGATGCTTTCACCGCTGTCCAAGGCATCTTGCGCTTCGTATGCACTCGCAGTGATAGC
>Ga0209652_1004333_pt1 | contig 10013 bp, 5 predicted proteins | sample SaaInl74LU_5_DNA_FD_184641 | JGI IMG/M metagenome (GOLD analysis project Ga0209652, IMG submission 184641) | Marine microbial communities from expanding oxygen minimum zones in the Saanich Inlet - ESP_74LU_5_DNA (SPAdes) (version 2) | ecosystem: Environmental > Aquatic > Marine > Intertidal zone ...
TTCTTCTAACCCTACATATAATAAGGTTCCTGATTGAAAAGATTCGAATTCCATAGTGGCTTTATCTGTTTCAATTTCGGCCAAAATATCGCCTTCTTCAACAGTATCACCAGTTTTCTTTAACCATGTTGCCACAGTACCTTCTTCCATAGTATCACTTAAACGTGGCATAGTAACAACTATAACACCTTTAGGTAATTCGTCTGAATTACTTGATAAGACTTCTTCTGTACTTGATGAAACAGGAGCTTCTTGTGTAGTGGTTTCAATTTTTTCTTCTTTTGTTTGAGAAGTATTTCCTTTTAACAAACCACTTATATCTTCACCTTCATCTCCAATAATAGCTAAAAGCGTATCTACTTTTGCTGTTTCTCCTTCTTGAATTCCAATATGGAGTAGAGTCCCTTCGTTAAAAGACTCGAATTCCATTGTTGCTTTGTCTGTTTCAATTTCGGCCAAAATATCGCCTTCCTCTACTTTATCGCCAACTTTTTTTAGCCAACTTGCTACAGTGCCTTCTTCCATAGTGTCGCTTAAACGCGGCATATTTATTACTTCTGCCATAGCTTATTTTATTTTATGCTCGATAAATGGATAATCTTCTTGCTCGTAAACGGCATCGTACATGACGTTTTTCTCAGGATATGGAGAGTCTTCTGCAAATTTCTCACACTCAGCAACTAATGCCTTAACACGTTTATCTATTACTTTAATATCCTCTTCGCTAGCATAGTTCTCTTTTAAAATAATATCTTTTACTTGCTTAATTGGATCGATTTTCTTGTACTCTTCTACTTCATCTTTTGTTCTGTAATGCTGCGCATCAGACATTGAGTGACCTCTATAACGATATGTTTTTACTTCTAAAAATGTTGGTCCTCCTCCTGTTCTTGCTCTTGTAATAGCTTCATCGAAAGCTTCGGCTACTTTAATGGGATTCATTCCATCTACAGGTCCTGAAGGCATTTCGTAACCTCTTCCTAATTTCCAAATATCTGTGTGATTAGCTGTACGTTCTACGCTTGTTCCCATAGCATAACCATTGTTTTCACACACGAATACAACAGGCAAATTCCAAAGCATTGCTAAGTTAAATGTTTCATGTAACGAACCTTGTCTAGCTGCACCATCTCCAAAACAACAAATAGTTACAGCATCTTTATCGTGGTACTTGTCTCCAAAAGCAATTCCTGCTCCCAATGGAATTTGACCTCCTACAATACCATGTCCTCCGTAAAAACGGTGTTCTTTTGAAAAAATATGCATAGAACCACCTAAACCTTGTGAAGTTCCTGTTGCTTTTCCATAAAGTTCTGCCATAACACGCTTAGGATCTACTCCCATACCTATAGGCTGTACGTGATTACGGTAGGCAGTAATCATTTTATCTTTAGTTAAATCCATTGCATGTAAAGCTCCTGCTAAAACAGCTTCTTGACCATTGTAAAGGTGAAGAAATCCTCTCACTTTTTGTTGAATATAAACTGCAGCAAGTTTGTCTTCAAACTTTCTCCAGAATAACATATCCTCGTACCACTTAAGGTAAACTTCTTTGGTTATTTTTTGCATTTTGGTGATTATTGTTCAGTAAATTAAAACCATTTAAATATTAAGATGCCAATTTATAATTGACTCTATTTTGCGCAATACGTAATGAATTGATTAGAAAAACTAATGTCTTTAAAAACATTGCAATAACAAAAGTAACACTTTGAATTGGTATTGCAAAAGTGAAAATTGACTATTATAACACCAATTTTCACTTTTATTTTACGAAAACGTTATAGATTTGAGGAATCGAAACCAAATGGCAGTAAATTTGCCAATGAATTAGACTTCATTACATTTCCTATTTCACCCATAAAATAAATTTCTATGGCTTTGTCCTGTTTGGACTCGTACTCTGCAATAGATTGTCTGCAAGCTCCACATGGTGGTATTGGCTTATTGGTTTTTTGATTTTGAGAAGCTGCAGTTATTGCCATTTTTAAGATTGTTGCTTTTGGGTATTTGGCGCCTGCATAAAAAATAGCTGTGCGCTCTGCACATAAACCAGAAGGATAAGAAGCATTTTCCTGATTACTTCCAGAAATTATTTCTCCATTATCTAGTAACAAAGCTGCTCCAACATGAAATTTAGAATATGGTGCGTAAGCATTTTTTCTAGCTTCTATAGCTAGTTGCATTAGGTTTTGAATCTCCTCAGGTGTATCTTCTATATTATCAAAAACATACAATTTTGATTCTATTTTTAGTTCTTTCATAAGTATTGAATAAGGTAACACAAACTAATTTAGACAAAAAAACTATTGCTTTGGGCAATAGTTTTTGTTTTGATATTTTTAAAGTAGCATTAAAACTCTGTATATTCTCCTTCTCCTAAATTAAACGTTAAAGAAAAACGTAATGTACTTTCTAAAGGACTTTGCACTTTTGATGCTGAAAACAAATAAGATAAATCTACATTGATGACATTATATTTAAATCCTGCACCTAAAGCAAAAAACTTACGTGCTCCTTTTGTTTCATGCTCGTTAAAATAACCTGCTCTGAAAGCAAAAGAATCTTGATACAAATATTCTAGACCTAAAGCGTAAGTAAACTCCTGTAACTCTTCTTTTGCTCCTCCTGGCGCATCTCCAAAAGATTGAAAAATTCCTGAAACAAAATCTACATTTGGATCTTGGCCTGATATAATGTAGTTTTCTTCTGTACTTATAAATTCATCATCTGCTGTAGTAGGATCGTTATCTGGCAAATCGTATTGTCCATTTCCATTATTATCTATATACTCGATTCTGTCTCCATAAACTGGTGGCGTTGGTACTAATAGTTTAGCAAATTCTGCAGTAACACCTAATTTGTTGTATTGGTCGAAAATAAAATCGAAACCACCTCCTAAGCGTAAAGTAGTAGGTTGAAAGTTTTCTTGTCCACCTTCATCGTACTTAAATTTTGGTCCTAAGTTTTGAAGTGCAAAACCACCTCTCCATCGACCATTAAAGTCGTTGTATGCTTGCTCTTCACTTTGGTAATATCCTGAAATATCAACACCAAATGTACTTGCTGCTGTGACATCGTTATCTCCAAAATTTAATTTTAAATCTGAGCGTAAGTAGCGCATGCCTACTGCCATACCAAACTGATCGCTTAAACGTAAAGCATAAGAAACATCTACCGCTAATTCATTTGGCTTTTGTATTAGTTCTTCTGAAAACTCGTCTTCAACAAATGCAATTTCTCCTAAAGAGAAATACTTAAAACTTGCTGCAAATGCACTTTGCTCGTTTATTCTATTAAAATAAGTAATGTTTCCTAGAAATATATCATTCACCAATTTACTTAAATAAGGCGTATAACTTATAGCTACTCCAGACTTATCTGTAGAAAACACGTATTTAGATGAATTCCACTGTTGAGAAAATGCATCTGGTGAGGTTGCTACTCCCATATCTCCCATTGCTGCGGCTCTAGCGTCTGGAGCAATTAAAAGAAACGGCATTCCTGTTGTTATGACTCTCGAGTCTTGATATGGTTCAATTTGAAATGAACTTTGAGCATTGCTTTTAAAAGCAAAAACAACTAATATTAGTATTAAAATATTACTTTTCATATGTGTTTATTATTTTTAACGGTTACGTGCTTTTTGGTATTAATCTATTTAATAATAGTTTAAAACTTTAACTAAGCTCGTTTGGTGTATCCATTTTATTTGACAAATATAATTCTTTATTATAGTATAACAAGTTTTTCGATTTTTTCTACAGTTTTATTTGTAACACTAGAATGTACTTTTAGTTTATATATATAGGTTCCTTTTCCTATTTTATCTCCAAAATCGTCTCTTCCATCCCAAATAATATCTCTAGATGTTGAGCTTGTAGTATTTGAACATGTATTACAAGCTGAACCAGAACCAACGGCTTGACCATTTAAAGTTCTTACTAATTTTCCTGAAACAGTAAAAATCTGCACAGAGACATCTAGTATTTCTGAACTATTATGAGTAAACCAAAACTCTGTATAATTTACAAATGGATTTGGATAATTAAGCACGTTTTCTATTATTAAGTGTTGGTCTTCATTAAAAACTCTAAATTGTAGCTCTGTTGTTGAAGAGTTATTGTAAACGTCCCAAGCTTTGAGTACTACAGTATGCAAACCAGGCTCTAAATCTCTAAAAGGAAAACTTAAACTTCCTCTTGTGTAATCGTCTAACTCGGTAACATAATAATTATTTAAAACGTATGGATTAACTTCATCACCATCTAAAATTGCTAAAATATCATGACCAATACCACTGGCTGTATTAATTCCGTTTTCATCTTGTAATTTCACTAATAATGATGGAGATTCATTAGTTACTCCTCCAGAGACGAAGTTTTCGTCATTCATATATAAATTTATATTGGGACCTTGATTGTCTTCTGCAGCGTTTTCATTTATTCCTCCAATTTGAACAGAATTTGTGGTCGCTCCAGATTGATCACTCGCAGGATTATCTGTAAAAGCATAAAAACTTACTTTCCCAAAACCTACAGGAATCCCTATATCTCTTGGCACAATAAAATCGAATTCAAACTTACCATTGGTTACTGTTGCCTGTCCTCTAAATATTACTTCTCCAAGAGTTTCGTATTGTAGTTTAATGAGTTCACTTCCTTCAAAAGTATTGTCGTTAGCTAGAGTCTCTCTTTGTATAGGTTTATCGTATATGGTCGTTATTAGTTTGCCATTATAATTTGTTAAAACATTACCTGTTTCATCTGTAACTTCTCCTTCTAACTTGGCATAACTTAAAGCTTCTAACACTTCTGTATTACCAGCAATTGGCATGTCGTTTATTTTGGTCAATCTTACATCTGGTTTTGTAAATGCTAATTTTAATGCAGGATCTCCAATGTAAAAAACCAAATATTTCTGTCCAATTCCTGCAATGTTATTATTGTTTTTTGTTAGTCTAAGCGCTTCTGCCATTGTTGGATATTCGTTATCCGCAAAATCGTCGTTATCGTTGTATGAAAACAAATACTCTTCTAATATTTTATTAAAAGTCACACCAACAGTAACAAAAATCTGTCGCGTTGTAGATATTAATGCTATTGAGCCTCCATTTTTATTCCAATAAATAAGTTCTCCTGCAGTAACACGTAATGGGTTATCAAATCTAGTATATTCACACGTTATGGTCACAAAACAATTTAACTTACAGTCGTTTCTAAGTGCCTGAGCATCTGTTTTTTGAAAAAGTCTCTCAAATCCCCAACCGTCTTCACCTCCATGTCCAAAATAATTTACTACTAAGGCTCCATTTTCTATAGCATTAGAAACTGCAGTGGTTACTTCTGGATACCTATCACCACCTGCTGAAGCCTCTTGCTGGTAGGAATCTGTATGAATCTTAACCGCATTTAAAAAAGGTTTTTCTGTTGTAATTAAATCTGCTATTTCGTCTGTGGTTTCTTGAAGCACTCTTTCCCAAGCAATATCCACATCATCTGAAACAGTAATAAAATTATTTCTCCAACTACCAAAAGCTTCTTTAGAGTAATAAACTTCTATCTTATCTATCATTTGTTTTGCTCGCTCTGGAGAATCTGCTAAAATTCTACCTACAGCAATATCTAATAAATTTGAAGTTTCCATAGCACCTTCATTAACATCCATCATACCATAAAAATCATCTGAAACGAATGAATTTGTTAAATTAAAACTATCGTAAGCATGCCAAGATGGTAAGTTATAGGTGTTAGAAGATATTCTTCCTTTATAGTCAAAAGAACTATCTCCAAAGAGACAAAGGTATTTTAATCTGTTTTCTGGAGAACTTGCATTATTATAAACATAACGTACCATATTTCTGATAGCCGAAATGTCTCTATTTCCAGTATTAAATTCTTTGTATATTGACTCTTCGGTTACAACCTTAACATTTAAATTATTTTTAGTTCTATTAATTTGAGCTAAGCGTTCTGCTTGAGCCAAATGCGAATTTGGAGTAACAATGATATAATCTATATCTTGAAAAGCACCTTGATTATTATTAAAAATTGTTCCTTTAATATTTTGATTTACTACTGATGAATTTCCTAAAAGCGTTGGCGCATAAAAATCTGATGGTGTTAACGCCACATATTTTTTTAAACTTCCTAAAGTTGCTTTAAAGTTTAGTGTTGCTTCTGTATTTAATTTATTAGTAATATTATTAATATCAGTAATGTCCCAAACTTCTGTAACATTATTAGCATTGGCAATTGTATATAAACCAATACCCGAAACTTGTGCTGTAGATTTATTGTAGAACTGAAATTGGCTTCCATTAAAACTTAACTCTCGTGTTGCCTCTAGTGAAATATAATCTATATAACCTACTGCACTTGGCACTCCTTGTTTGTCGTAATTTACTTGAACAGAAATATTATCTGAAGTTACTGCCACGTCTCCTGTGTAATTTGCTCCTACTCCATAATTAAACTCTTCAAGTCCTGGAGTTGTAATTGATGTAACAGCATTTCCATTAAAGCTAATGTTCCAAACTGCAGAATTATCTGAAGTTGAGGCACCTTTAAATACAAGTTTAACAGGCTCTGAGGTTACTAAATTTGGAAAGCTAAAATCTACAGTTTTTGTTGTTTCAATATCTAATTTATCTCCAAACCATCTTCTACCAACAAAAGCTAGATTATACTCATCTACCTCATGAAATTGATAGTCTTGAAAAGTAGTTATTGTGGTACTAGCAACATCTGTAGGTTCTAACATATTTTGAATTCTCTTTCCAGTTCCAAAACCAACGCTAATGTAATAAAACGTAATGTCTTGGTATACATTAAGATTTGTGTCTACTAACTGGTTTTCTACATTTCCTTTTGGACCAACACCATAAAACAACACATAATCATTATCATTAAAGACACCATCATCTTCACCAACAACTTTTATAGCGTTTTCAATTGGATCGATAGGATAATTATCATTGTTTAAGTAGGGAATCATTTGTCCTCCATTACCATATATCTTAAGCGTTCTAGGATCAATAGAATTAGTATTAATACCTAGACTATTAAGGAAATTTTTAGATAATTTAAAAACACCAGATTTTGTAATTCCAAATTTATACCAATTCCCAGTGTTTAAAACAGAATTAGAAATTGGCTGTCTGTTAAATCTATTTATTGATGTATTAGAATTTGTATAATTTACTGTAAATGATGTCACTTTTTTAAACGTATTTCCAGTTTTAACTATAGCAGAAACTGTTAAGAATGCCTTTATGTCTTCACGAGCTTGGGCATTTTTTAAACTATATGTAATTGAAGTTGGTATTGTTTTTACATCAAGATCTTTTAATTCTGATTTGCTTATTGAAGCATACTTTACATTAGTTAAATAAACACTGTTCTCCTTTACATATGTATTATTTTCCCACTGAGCAACAAAATTAAGCCCACTATTAAAGTTAAAACTGCAATGCTCTTGAGGCAAGAAATTTGGCACACTTATATTATAACCTTCTGTACTTAAGGTTTTAGCCGAACTCCAATTGAGACTAAATTTCTTTTGCTGAGAATATACTAAAGTACTTAGCAGTACTAAAACACCTAATAAAATCTTTTTCATTGTTCTAAATAACGTGATTATTTCAATGTTAGTATTACATTTCTAACATTTTTATAAAAACGTTTCAAAATTACAATAATAAATTAAAATAAGAGACGTTATAATGGTTCAAATCATTTATCAAAAAAGAAAATAAACTATCGATGTATAGTAAATAAACAGGCTAAAGCGCAATATTTTTTTAACTTAATTTTATAAAATAACTTGTAGAGTTGGGTATAATTATTATATTGCGTAACCAAAAAAAAACATAATTAGCTTACCTAAACGTATCAGTATGAAAAAAGTAATTGTATCAAGGATTTTAATGTTACTAGCAGTATCGTTAACCTTGGTTGGATGTGGTAGATCTGGTGGATCGAACGTAGATAGTGCCACAGGTTGGGAAATTAATGCTAAAGAAGGCGGTTTTCAATACAACACAAAATTTAAAGAACAAGAAACGCCTCCTGGAACTGTATTTATAGAAGGTGGAACTTTCACTAAAGGTCGTGTTCAAGACGATGTTATGCACGATTGGAACAACACACCAAACCAACAACATGTACAATCTTTTTACATGGATGAAACAGAAGTTACTAATCAAAACTACTTAATGTATTTGGATTGGATTAAGCAAGTTTACCCACCAGAGGATGAAAACTTTAGAAAAATTTACGAAGGTGTTATTCCAGACACTTTAGTTTGGAGAAACCGTTTAGGATATAATGAAGTCATGACAAATAACTATTTGCGTCATCCTGCTTATGGACAGTATCCTGTAGTTGGTGTTAGTTGGATTCAAGCTGTAGAGTTTGCTAATTGGAGATCAGATAGAGTACAAGAAAAAGCTTTACAAAAAGAAGGTTACCTGGCACAGGACAGCCAATATGGAGCAACAGCAGATGCTAATTTTAGCACAGATACTTACATTAATGCACCTACTCAAACTTATGGTGGGAATGATAGTATTATTAAACCGCAAAAATCTAAGAAGAGAGTTCAAGTAACTGCAACAGGAGATACTATAAATGTTTTTGCATCAAGAGAAACAGGTATAATTTCACCAAAGTATAGACTTCCTACTGAAGCAGAATGGGAGTATGCAGCTTTAGGATTATCTGAAATTAGAAGTTACAACTCTTACAGAGGACGTAAAAAATATCCTTGGGACGGACAATATACACGCTCAGGAACGCGTAAAGTTAAAGGAGACCAATTAGCAAACTTTAAACAAGGAAAAGGTGATTATGGTGGAATTGCTGGATGGTCTGATGATGGTGCAGATATTACAGCTCAAGTAAAAACATATTCACCTAACGATTATGGCTTATATGATATGGCTGGAAACGTTGCTGAATGGGTTGCTGATGTTTACAGACCTATTGTAGATGATGAATTTAATGATTTTAACTATTATAGAGGAAATGTTTACACTAAAAACGTTCTTAATGAAGATGGTACAGTTAAAGTTGTAACTACTGATGAAATAGTATACGATACTTTACCAAACGGAAAAGTAATTGCTAGAGATTTACCAGGTGAAATTGCACAGAAACCTATAGATGAAGATGAAACATATTTAAGAACAAATTTCGATAGAAGTGATAACCGTAACTTTAGAGATGGAGATAGACGCTCTTCTAGAGGCTATGCTGATTTTGATGAAGAAAACAGAGAAGAAGTTTCAACTACTAGTAAAATGTATAACGCACCAGAGCATACTACTGAAGTTGATTCTACAGGGCAAATGATAAGAGAGTGGGATAAGAGCTCTAAAAGAACCTCTTTAATTAATGATGAAGCTCGTGTATACAAAGGTGGGTCGTGGAAAGACAGAGAGTACTGGTTAGATCCAGCACAAAGACGTTACTTCCCTCAAAACATGGCAACAGACTATATTGGGTTTAGATGTGCACTATCTAGAGTTGGTTCAAAATCTAAATCAAAAAACAAAACAAAAAACTAATCCTAGTTTTTAAATAATATTAAAAGTCCTAACGTTTAGTTAGGACTTTTTTTTATACTTTTATTTTATGAAAACAGAACAACTACACAGCCTTTATTTAAAATGCAAAGGAATATCTACAGATACCAGAAAAACATCAAAAAACAACATGTATTTTGCTCTTAAAGGAGATAATTTTAATGGTAATACGTTTGCAAATCAAGCATTAAAGGAAGGTGCTAAATATGTTATTATAGACGAGCCAGAATATAAAACATCAGACCAGACTATTTTAGTAGATAATGTTTTAGAAAGTCTACAATCCTTAGCCTCGTTTCATAGAACGTATTTAAACGTTCCTATAATAGCTTTAACAGGTAGTAATGGAAAAACAACTACTAAAGAATTAATAAACTGTGTGCTTTCTAAACAGTATAAAACAGTTGCTACTGTTGGAAATTTAAAC
>Ga0209652_1004338_pt1 | contig 10010 bp, 6 predicted proteins | sample SaaInl74LU_5_DNA_FD_184641 | JGI IMG/M metagenome (GOLD analysis project Ga0209652, IMG submission 184641) | Marine microbial communities from expanding oxygen minimum zones in the Saanich Inlet - ESP_74LU_5_DNA (SPAdes) (version 2) | ecosystem: Environmental > Aquatic > Marine > Intertidal zone ...
CGACTCCTTACCCCATTCTCCATTTGACCATGTCCGTTCAGAATCAGCGGTCATCAACAATATTGGTCATGGGCACGTTCCTATAGTTATAGCCGATTTAAGTGACAAAACAAATATTAAGCCCGCTAATTTCTTTGGTTTTGGATATACCTATTCCATAGAATTAGACAAATGGAACATAATGGACCAAGCTGCTGATTACGTATACATTGGCTCCAATAAATTAGACTTTGAAACGCCTGGAACAATCGGAATTGTTGTCGATTACGACTTATGGCTAACAGACTATCAAGGAAAATCGGGGTATTATCCGTTGTCAACTGAATTGATCACTGTAAACCAGCCTTATTTCTATTGTCCGAAAGGAGAATTTAAGGCAAGTGAAGATAATTTAAATCACCCAAATGCTATTTTAGTTATAGAAACTCAGTTTGAAAACAAAACACAAGTTCTACGGAAGGTCATACATGATTTGTATAGTATGGGAATAAATAACCCTTTCATTTTGAAATATACTTATCCTGAAACGGACGAAGAAACTTTTCAACTTCATTCATCAAGCGATGCCGGGAGTATTCTAATTGATGGTTACGGAGATGGAATTTGGATCACCGCCAAACAAGCTCTTCGTACAATTAATTCCACTTCATTCGGAATTTTACAAGCTACAAGAACTCGAATTTCAAAAACGGAATACATTTCTTGTCCATCATGTGGAAGAACATTATTCGACCTTCAAGAAACGACAGGAAAAATTCGTCAACGAACTTCTCATCTCAAAGGGTTGAAAATTGGTATTATGGGATGCATAGTAAATGGTCCTGGCGAAATGGCCGATGCAGATTATGGATATGTTGGAACGGGTCCTGGAAAAATTAATCTCTACAAAGAAAAAACAATGGTGCGAAAAAACATTGCCGAAGCAGAAGCGGTAGACGCATTAATTGACCTCATTCGTGAGCATGGAGACTGGACAGACGCCACTAACTAATTGTTTTACAGTTATTTAAGTTGTTTTTACTACTTCAAAAAAGACATCATTCAAATTCAACTATCTCAACATCAGCCCATAGATTTCATCTCTAGGAAACAGAAGTGTTCTTAAATCGCTCTATTTCGTTTCAGAAATACTGAGCAAGGTGTTTCACGTGGAACTATCGACCCAAATGGATCAAAATCACCGAAACGTCACTCGGAGAAACTCCACTAACTCGACTTGCTTGCCCAATAGTCACAGGTCGAATATCTGACAGCTTCAAACGAGACTCCATGCTTAAACTTGGCATTTGGTGATAATCTACTTCATCTGGAATTTTTACATCCTCCAAACGATGCTGCTTATCTGCCATTTCTTGTTCGCGTTGAATGTATCCCTCATACTTTAAAAGTATTTCTGCTTGATCAACAACATCAATATGCATTTCTTCAAGTGCAACAGCTTTAGATTTCGCCGCTGGACTCATTTCAAAAACATCCGACATTACGATATGTGGACGTATAATAATCTGACCTAATTTAACTTGTTGATTAATTTCAGCACTTCCCTTTTTCACCAAAACAGGATTCGCATGTTCTGGTTTTACACCTTCACTTTGCAAGAACCCAATCATTTCATTAGTCGCTTTCACCTTTTGATTGACATTTTCCAGACGTTCATCACTTGCCATTCCCATCGCATGTGATAAAGGTGTCAAACGAATATCCGCATTGTCTTGTCTCAACAATATTCTATACTCCGCACGAGAGGTAAACATTCTATAGGGCTCTTCCGTACCTTTCGTAATCAGGTCGTCGATCAAAACACCGATATACGCTTGGTCTCTCCCTAGCATAAATGGGTCCTTTTCATGGATTTTGAGTGCTGCATTCGTTCCTGCCATCAAACCTTGACACGCTGCTTCTTCATATCCCGTAGTGCCGTTAATCTGTCCCGCAAAATATAGATTCTCTACCAACTTCGTTTCCAAAGTATGCTTCAATTGGGTGGGAGGGAAATAATCATATTCTATAGCATATCCAGGACGGAACATCTTTGCCTTTTCAAAACCAGGAATTGCTTGGAGCGCCATTTGCTGAACATCCTCAGGCAAACTTGTGCTAAACCCATTCACATAAATCTCAACAGTGTTCCACCCCTCTGGTTCAACAAAAATTTGATGTCTGTCTCTATCCGCAAAACGATTGATCTTATCTTCTATACTTGGACAATATCTAGGTCCTGCACTTTTAATCGCGCCATTAAACATAGGTGAACGATCAAAGCCTGTTTTCAATAATTCATGCGTTTCTGGATTCGTATAAGTAATCCAACACGAGCGTTGTTTTGTCAAAGCAGACGTATTCGAAAAAGAAAACTTAGATGGGTTTTCATCGCCAAATTGTTCTTCCATTTTGGAATAATCCAAAGAACGACCATCCACCCGAGGCGGTGTTCCTGTTTTCATTCTACCGGATTCAAACCCCAATTGAAGCAAATCTTCCGTAATTCCTGTCGCTGCTTTTTCACCAACACGCCCACCTCCAAATTGCTTTTCACCGAGATGAATCAAACCATTTAAAAATGTACCATTCGTTAAAACAACAGATTTACCACGAATATCAATTCCCATTCCGGTTTTAACACCAACAACCTTGTCACCCTCTACGATAAGTCCGGTTGCCATATCTTGCCAAAAATCAACATTTAGATTTCTTTCTAGCAACAAGCGCCACTCTTCAGCAAACTTCATTCTGTCATTTTGGGTTCTTGGCGACCACATCGCTGGGCCCTTGGATCGATTCAACAAACGAAACTGAATAGCGCTCAAATCTGACACAATGCCTGAGCCTCCACCTAACGCATCAATCTCACGGACAATTTGTCCTTTTGCCACGCCTCCCATTGCAGGATTACAACTCATTTGAGCAATCGTATTCATGTTCATGGTCACCAACAAAACACTCGCGCCCAATCGGCCCGCAGCATCCGCGGCTTCACAACCGGCATGTCCTCCACCCACTACTATAACATCGTATTCTTTTAACATATTCTATGTTTCGCGTGAACAAAATTACAACGACTTCGTCGGTGCGCAAATTAAAAAAGGTTTCACGTGAAACCTTTTAACTTATTTAAATAAAAATCCTCCTTTTGGCGCATGCCCTTTTCTTCGTCTTCTCCTTTATCGCCATAACCACAAAGGTGCAAAAAACCATGAACTATAACTCGGCTAAGTTCGACATTAAACTCCAAAGAGAGATCGGCTGCATTTTCTTTTACTCTATCAATACTGATAAACAAATCGCCAGAAACAATCTTGTCGTCTGTGTAATCGAACGTAATAATATCGGTGTAAAAATCATGGTCTAAATGCTGCTTATTCATTACTAGCAACTCCTCGTCACTACAAAAAACAACTGCTGCATCCCCCAAAGTTTTGTCTTCTTGGGCAACAACATATTCAATCCACCCATCAATTTGGGTACTATTTATTTCAAATGGAGAGCCTTTCGACCAAGAAAAATCAATCATTCTTTTTAAAGAAAACACTCACTTCGCGACCTTCATTTTTAAACTCAACTAGATCGGCTAGGTGGCGCATTAAATAGATTCCTCTGCCATTTTCTTTTTCGATGTTTTCCGTTGCTGTTGGATCTGCTACATTCTCAAAATCAAAACCTTTTCCTTCATCTTGCAACACAAAGCAAAGCTCTTCGTCTGTATGACCAACCTGTACATTCACCGTTTTCGAAACATCGTTCTTATTACCATGAACAACTGCATTATTAAACGCTTCTGTTACGGCAATTAATACGTTTCCGTAATTGTCTTCACTTACACTTGCTGTGAAACAAGAACGGTCAATTAATCCTTCGATTTTACTTAAGTGTTCGAAACTTGAGGGTACTTGAATCTCCTCAATAACATTGAATCCTTCTTTCATACTTTCCATCACATTGACAAATTAAAGTATTGATTTGCTTTGTCCTTATAGTATTTCCTAAACACAGGGTCAACAGACCTTAGCAGCTCTACTTGCTTTAATTTTTCTTTGTTATACTCCTCAAATCGAATTTGGTTACCCAAAACTTTATCTTTTCCACTTAGAGATTCACGCTTCTCTTCGAAACCTCTTTCCATAAGTGCTTGTTCACTCTCTAACAATCGTGTCAAAATGTTTTTCTGGCGTTGAATCATTTCAGGTGAAAAATTCTTGTTCAACAGTTCTTGTTGCTGTTTCTCCAACTCATCAATAAGCGGGTTTAATTTGTTTCCTTCGCCTCGACCTTCCTTGTTCAATTGGTCACGTAACTCTTGTAATTTCTTTCGGATAGCCGATTGTTCAGCCGCCATTTTTGCTACTTGTTTGTTTGACATACCTCCCGGCATCATTCCCTCACCCTGACCTCCCGGTCCCATTCCAGGTTGATCACCTGGCTTCGTTCCGCCAGGACTTTTGCCTTTTTGCATTTGTTCCAACTGCTTCTTTAAAGCTTGTTTCATATCACTTTTTCCAAGCTTACCTTGACCTGGTTTCGGGTGCCCTTTCCCGCCCGGTTTATCGCACTCACCAGAACCTGGTTTACTGTTTTTTTGCGCTTGGGCCTGCATAGATTGTAAGCTTTCATTCAACAACAGAGCTAGATTGTTGTAGCTTGTCATGACAAATTGTTGATGTTGGCCTAGCTCTCTTTTTCTATGCTCGTCGATATCCTCTAACCCTCGATCATGGTTCACTGCAATTGCATTTAACTCTTTGTCGATAAACGAGGCTATTTTTGGTTGTCGTCTTGCCAGTGCTTCTAAAGAATCTCGTACTTGTTTCGTGTCGTCCACAATCGCTCTTTGCATGCGCCCAAACTTCTTATACATCGGGTCGCTATCATTTACTGAAGTAAACTTTTTCATTAGATCTTCCTGATCAAAACTAAGCGCCATTAAGTTTTTAAGAATGCGCCTGAGCATATCCATGTCCTCACCTTCCTGTTCAGCATTGGCTTCCTCTTGACTTTTATTTAGCTCCTCAGCCATCTTTTCCATGTCCTCAGCCGATTGTTTTTGCTTTTCAGAGGCTTTGTTTTTTTTGTTTTTTTCAAGGTCTCCTGAAGCCTCTTTCATCTCTTCAGAAATTTTTTCTTGCATTTCTTTCTGATCATCAATATCCATCGGACGCTGAAGCTCTTCGTTTAGCTTCTTCATTTCCTCCAAGTCCTTCTTGATGTCGTCGAACTTCTTGTTTAATTCATCCTGTTTTTCCTTAGCCTTTTCTGCGCTGATTTTGTCTTTACTTATATCTTCTTCGAGTTTCTTTTGTTCATCAGCCAATTCTTTCAATTCCTTCTCAATGTCATCAATCTTTTCATTCACTTGAAGTTTCTTCAACATTTCAAGGCTTCGGTCTAACTGTTTGTTTTTATCTTCTGTGCTTTGTTCAAGGTTGTCCAGCTGATTTTGCATCTCGTCCTTGTTTTGCTCCATCATTAACTCTTCTAGTTTCTTAAGGAGCTCCATCATTTCATCATCCATCAACTCGCTCAAAAGCTCGTCAATTTGCGCTTGCTTTTCAAGAAGCTCTTTGTCCATTTCGGACAACTGATTTTTCTCCTCAACGCTCTTCTCCAAATTCTGTTGAAGATTTTGTAAAGACTTCTGGAGTTCCATGTGATCTGATTTTAACCTATCAAGCTGATTTTTTATCTTCCAATCCATTGATTTAGAATTCATTACCTCCTTTTTAAGGCGCTGAACATCTTTCTGGAAGTCTTGTGTTTTATTCAATAATTTCGCTAAATCTTCTTGTGCTTTATCTTGATCTTTTCCGCGATCTTCATTGAGTTCTTCCAGTGTTGGCAGCTGATACGTGAACACTTGGCTTCTAGTCGATTTACTTCCATTGACCCCGTCGTTATCACTCACGACAAAGTAATACTCAATCCGATCTTCAATTTTAAGGGTTTCTCTTCTAAAATCCACAGCAAAATCAAATGGTAAATCCGTTCCTTTTGGAGATAAAACCGACATTCGTTCTTCTCTAGATTTACCTTCTTTAGAAATAATTCTGTAAACAAAACTTAAGGCAGACAATCCATAATCATCAGAAATGTTTCCAGAGAAGAAGCGCAAACCATCGCTAACAGTGTCTTTCGCTTCGCGTACGGCAATGTTCGGATTCGCATCTCGAACAACACTAATGTTCATTCTAGACGAGTCAATCTTATTGCTTTGTTTGTTTTGAAGTCTCACAAGAATCCCCATATCGTTCCTTAGGTTTCTTTTGTACTTGAAACCATCTGTTGTGAATATTTCTGTTTTGTTCCCATCCGAAACCATCACTTTCTTTGTGTTCTTCGTAAGGAAAGACCATTCTATCGTTGTGCCCTCGGGTACGTTTAAGTCACCTGCGTTTTGCACTGATTCTGAAGCCCGGCCTAAATAACTTGGATAAACAATGTTCGCTGTCAGTTTTCCGATTGCCGATTTGGGCAATACTTTTATCGCATATTTGTCAGAAGAAAATTCGTTTGCTTCAAAAAAGAAATTTGTTTTTTGCGTAATCTTGGGGAGTAAAAACGTCGCCTCACTTTTCGACTTCCACGTCATTAAAAATTTACCTTGATCGGAATTCAAATATATTTTGTCTGGAATAGAATTCCCGACCAATTGTACTTCAATTTCAGCATCTTGCCCCTCTTCAACGGCCATGTTTCCATTCTTTACAATGAAAGAAAAAGGTGCAATTGGAATGAATTTTTCTTTAAAATTAACTACCCGCTCTGTCCCTTGAGTTAAAATTCCGGGCACTAAAATAGCCACTCCCAAAAGAAGAACAAAGACTGGAATTAACCATTTGGCGTATTTTTTATTCTCTTTATAATCAATAGCTGAAACAAAATTGAAAGCGGCCAACTTATTTGATCGCTGAACAACACTTGCTCTTATCAATTCAAAATTTCCATCGTTTCCTTGTTCATTCAACTGCAAAGTATTCACCAATCGATCCGAAATTTGTGGAAAGAAACGACCAATTATGCCCGCTGCTTGAGAGCGATTAATTCTTTTCCCAAAAGAGTTCAACCTCAGTAATGACGACAGAACGTAGCGAATAAAGATGTATAGATTAACACCAATAAAACTGAAGAACAAAAAGCCTCTAACGTAGGAATTGAAGCGGCCAATGTATTCCAAAACAGTAACCAACAGGAAGGACCCGAGGAGCACCCCAATGAATAAAATGAGTCCTTTAATCATTTCATTTTTATAGTACTTCCGGATGAAAGAATCTATTTGTTCCAGTAAGCGGTCAAATACCGACATATTCTACTCTTTAATTTAACTGCCTAAGATAGGACAATACACCCTAAAAACGCAAATACTTTAAAAATATTAACAAGACATCAATTCTTATCATTGATAATGAATTGCCTATCTTTGCCGAAAAAACTGAACATGTCAGAAAACGTTCGTGTACGATTCGCCCCTTCTCCCACAGGACCTTTACACATTGGTGGTGTGAGAACGGCATTGTACAACTATCTATTTGCTAAAAAACATAAGGGTACGTTTATTATACGTATCGAAGACACCGACCAAAATCGTTTTGTTCCTGGTGCACAGAAATACATTACAGACTCTTTGGAATGGGCAGGAATTATGCCAACCGAAGGTCCGGGATTAGGTGGAGATTATGGTCCATATGTTCAATCGGAACGTATGCATTTGTATAAGCCTTACGCTGTGCAGCTTATCGAAAACGACAAAGCGTATTATGCTTTCGATACATCTGAGGAGTTAGATGAAATGCGAGGCAATGCAAAAAACGCAGGTATGCCGAACTGGCAATACAACGTAATTTCACGTTCAACGATGAAGAACTCATTGACTCTCCCTAGTAAAGAAGTTCAAAGACGTCTTGATGCTGGTGATCCATTTGTTATCCGAATGAAGATGCCGCGCAACGAAGATGTTCGATTTGAAGACATAATTCGTGGGTGGGTAGTTGTGAACACAAACAACCTTGACGATAAAGTTTTGTTTAAAAGCGATGGATTGCCGACCTACCATTTGGCAAACATCGTGGATGACCATTTGATGAAAATATCTCACGTAATTCGTGGAGAAGAATGGTTGCCCTCTGCTCCTTTGCATATATTGTTGTATCGTGCTTTTGGTTGGGACGCTCCACAATTCGCGCATCTTCCATTGCTTTTGAAGCCTGATGGAAATGGTAAATTGTCAAAACGTGATGGTGATCGAATCGGTTTCCCGGTTTTTACTTTGAATTGGACAACGGCGGACGGCGAAGTCTTCGCTGGTTACAAAGAAGAAGGATATTTACAACCTGCTTTCATTAATATGTTGGCGTTTTTAGGTTGGAATCCAGGAACAACTCAGGAGTTATTTACTCTTGATGAATTGGCCGAAGCGTTTACTTTAGACCGTGTTTCAAAGTCAGGAGCTAAGTTTGATCCTGATAAAACAAAATGGTTTCAACAAAGTTATTTGCGCGCGATGGACAACGCTGTTCTTGGTGAAGCATTGAAAGAATATTGTCCAAATGAAACTACAGAGCGACTTGCAAAAGTGGCCGAGCTAATGAAAGAGCGCGCTACATTCATCGCTGATATTCCTGCTGAAGGAGCATATTTAATGGAGCGCCCAACAGAATATGATGAGCAAACCGTAAGTAAAAAATGGAAAGAGGGAACTTCTGTATTGATGTTGGAATGGATGGAAAAGTTGAAATCATCTGAGTTCGACGCTGAAACTTTAGACGCATTGTTCAAGAAATTCATCGAAGAGAAAGAAATTGGTTTTGGTCAAGCTATGCCTCAATACCGTCTTTTGTTAACAGGAAAAGGTGTGGGTCCTGGTTTGTTCGATATTTCCGAATTCTTGGGAAAAGAAGAGTGTATTGCTCGGATGCAAATAAGTCTTGAGAAACTAAAGTAAGATGGCTGTTCATACAATAGAAGTAAACAATATCCGCCTATATGCTTTTCATGGTTGTTTGCCAGAAGAGGGGGAAATAGGTGGTGAATATTCTGTTGATGTGAAGTTGATAACCGATTTTACAAAGGCAACTGAAACAGACGACCTCTCTGATACTGTGGATTATGTCCTTATAAATAGAATCGTTGTGGAAGAAATGGCCGTTCGCTCCAAGTTAATTGAAGAAGTAGGTCAACGTATTGTGAATAGAATAAAAAAAGAAGCGACAGGAATTAAAACTCTTGTCGTCAAAATAATAAAACATACTCCTCCAATTAACGGAGATGTGTCAAACGTGTCAATTATCATAGAGGAAACACTAGTTTAGTCTAGTTTTTTTCTATCTTTACCGACTCAAAAATCGGTCCTGTGGCCGAGCGGCTAGGCAGTGGTCTGCAAAACCATCTACAGCGGTTCGAATCCGCTCGGGACCTCACAAAAAACCCTGATACGAAAGCATCAGGGTTTTTTAGTAGAATAGGTTACTCTTTTTATTTTCTTATGGTTATTATAACGTGTTTCCCAAACGGTTTCTTGTCTGGTCCGTTACCGGCGATCAAGCATAAATATCTTCCTTCTGATACCATTTGACCCATCATATTACGTCCGTCCCATTGTGCCTCTGGATCTTTGGATTCCCAAACCTTATTGTTTTTTTCATCCATTATAACAATGGAATAGTCCGTTAAACCCTCTGACTCAACATAAAAATAATCGTTGGTTCCGTCTCCATTTGGAGTAAACACATTATAGTTCGTTTTAATCGGATACGAAGAGCTTGTGTTTTCTCCTTGGTTATCTGTTTTCGTTGTTGATTCCGAAGCATTCGTTTTGTTCGTTCCGGAACTTGGCGTGACTTCTGTTTTAACGGTAGGATTATTCGGTTTTTCAATTGTTATAACGCCAACAAAACTTGGTGTTTTAACTTCAATTGTTTCGGTTTCCGAAGTTGATGCTTCGCCTTTAGTTAAACCCGCTGGTTGTTTTGTAGATTTCGTCGTTGCTTTAACGGTTGTCTTTTTCTCATTCTGAGGCTCTGAAA
>Ga0209652_1004340_pt1 | contig 10008 bp, 7 predicted proteins | sample SaaInl74LU_5_DNA_FD_184641 | JGI IMG/M metagenome (GOLD analysis project Ga0209652, IMG submission 184641) | Marine microbial communities from expanding oxygen minimum zones in the Saanich Inlet - ESP_74LU_5_DNA (SPAdes) (version 2) | ecosystem: Environmental > Aquatic > Marine > Intertidal zone ...
CGTCGTTGGCTTCATCTGCCTCCTTGCGGAAAGCTGCAAGAGCCTGCTGAGCACAAGCCACCTGGAAGTTGTTGCTAGCACGAGCCTTCCTCTCCTTGTAGGAGGATCCACCAGAGTTGCTACGTGACCTACGTGTCCTACGGGAGCCTGCTCCTCCCGTCTCCTCCGAGGATGTTGATGATGACAAATCCCTGGCTAACTGGGCTTCCAAAGCCTGCTTGGCCTTCTCAGCAGCAGCAGCCTTCTTCATCATTTTGATCATCTTCCTGCGCTTCTTGTTCGACACCCTTCGCCCAGTGGGCTTATTGGCACCTGTCGAGAATGTAGCAGCAGTACTGATGCTATTGTCCGAGTTGTTGACCAATTCAACGCCCTCATCAATCAGCGATTTCAAATCAGTCATCTCCGTGGCAATCGATCCATCGCAAGAGATCACTGGAGAAAGATCGGTAATATGATCATACTCATCGTCGACAAACTCAAACTCATCCTCATCATCAACAAAAACGTATTCACTTTCATCGCCAATAACAGAAGGCAGTCCCCCGAGAGTCATGGAGTCGTCTGCATTAGTGCTTGAGTGAGTGTTCATCGTTGAGTTGTTGTTGTTTGTGAGAGAAGGAAAAAGAATGACGCGACTTTTCTGTAAAGATTTGGGTTATATTGGCATTGACTAAATTTCTTGACACGACGTTGATGGAGGTATTTGATTGCTTGCCTCTTGAATGTTATTATTTGTGATAGTATTGTTGTTTGAGTGTTCTTCCGTTGGGTTCGTTGAATCAGCCAGCGATACGTTTGTTGGGTCATTTATTATTCTCCGAAGACAAGCAGAACAAAGCTACCGCATCTTCCTTCAGCTTCTTCAAATTCGTGTCTTCTGATATCTACGGCGGAATTAATACTTTTCCGCAATTGAGAATTTGAATTGAGCGCTTCACATTAGATGCGTAATCAGGGAATACGTGGAATCAAGATTCGTGCGTGGTGTCACGGCAATCATAGTGCCATATTACATGACAGCACATTATTGGCACAAAATGCAAATTCTTCCATTAGATGGTAGAGATTAGAGTTAGCTCTCTCGGTCCTCCTTGCTTTGCTGGGAGCTACAGAACAACAGCAGCCAATGCAATCAAAATCAACACCAAAATGATGATATCTTATGTACAATTAAACATTCTAACAACCCCTTCAAGCCGCAATATCAGAAGCATATGTAGTTCTGTCTATCAGCAAATCAAAGTCAATAAATGGCTCATAGTGCTCAGTTGCCTTTGTCACTCTGCGTTCATCATTTGCATTGAACTTTGGTGTCATTGTCCTAATATGTTTTGCTGCATCTGCTGGCGAATATCCGGGAGCACGTAGTACAGGAGGGCCAGCTGGCCCTGCATCTCTAATCATGTCACAAACCTCTGGGCTAAGCTCAATATCTGATTTGTTCCCCCCACCATCATCACAACCAGTACAAATCACCAATGCGGATTGGAATGGAATTCCTCGTCTTGTTTTTCTTCGATATTCTGCCAAGAATCCCAAAATTACATCGTCACGAGTGACATGACAAATAAATATTGTTCTTGAATCTCCATCTTGTCGCTGCATTGTTCGCAGGAATGCTGCCAAGTCTGTCGTGATCATACTCATGCCGATACTTCTTCCTTGGACATTCGATCCGACATCATAATGCCTGTAACGATGGTCACTTCCAGAAAGAAGAACTGTTCCAAACGTAGATTCAACATCAGCAAGTGCAGGGCAGCCGAGGTATGGCCTATCAGGAACGACTCCAAGAATAGGTGGAGCCGGTTCACCATTGGGTCCTTTCCACATTTGATCAATAGCTTTTGTCAGATATTCTCTAGTTTGATCATACTTATCTGGTTGGACCTTGTTGATCACAACACCTGCAATGTTAACACCGTATTGCAAGCATAGAGCACGGTTTAATTCAAGCTCGTCAAAGGAACTACCCAATCCACCATTGGCAACCAGCACTACATCTGCTCCAAGTTCAGCAGCAATACGAGCATTCCCTGATCCAACTACACTTCCTACTCCAACATGCCCCGTCCCTTCACAAATAGTGATAGAATGATTATTGTGATTCCCTCCTCTCAATTTTGTAGCCTTGACAATATTCAGATAAGCCCTTCGAATATCTGCCATTTGATCCTGATGGTTGATTTCCCCATCCAGGTAACTCTTGGTGTATCCCTGTGGTATTAAAACAGGCGACATGTCTTGATACCGAAGATGTGAGAGACCAAAGTGATCTCTAATAAGCTTGACATCTTTATCGACAAGGACATACTGACCAGCTTCATCATCAGCGTCGTTTGTGTCATTATCCAAAGGTTCGTCCCAGACGCGCATGCACTGCTGGCCGACTGCCTTTATATACCCAACATTCTCGGAGCCAAACCTCTTAGTGAAGTGGGATACAAGAGCAAGAGACACGGACGTTTTTCCTACATGTTGTCTTGTTGCACAAACATAAATTGGTCGTTGACGTATGGTGGTGCTATTAGATGATTGGATAGCTGGCGACGCAGAGTAATGTCTATGTACCGCCAGTGTCAGTGCAGGACGGTGCATTCCCTTTACACTGAAGGAAGTAGCAATTACTGAGCGGTGGTGAACACCCTTCAAGGCAAAGGCGGTAGCATTGGAAGCATTTTGTTGTACGAAGCGAATGCTGCTCATGATTATAATATGTGTTTGAAGTGAATTCCAAGCATCACCGAGAGGCCATTTACTAACCTCACTTGACAGCAGATACAAGTACTTATGATCTCGCTCTTGCAATTGCAATGATCGATTGTTCTGCCCCACAGAATTTAAGGCTGCTTTGCTCTTGCGCTTGATTGACAGCTTGATGACAGCTGTGCTTTTCTTGGGCGGGTGCATTTTCTGTGCAAATTTTGCATCCGCCCGTGACGTCGACAGTTTACCTAGAACGAATGATACTATTATTTATGTGCGAAGGTTAGTACATCTTATCTACAATCTGTCTGTCCATCGGAAAAAAGCCAAAAGCATCTTTCACTTTTGTTTATGCCTCTTGCCATCATCAAACCTAACCGATAGATAATTAGCACCAGGTTGGAATAGAAAGCAAGAGCAATACATCAATATACATACTCACCATGGAGGAACAAGAAGATCCTCCTCTCGTCCCGCCACAGGCTGCAGAAGAACAGGAACTGCATCAAGATCCTTCACATCAGGGCATGCAACAGCAGCCATTTCTCGGCTTCGGGATGGATCCTAACTGGGGCGGATTCGGACAGATGGGTATGCAGCCTGGGTAAGTGTACTCAAAATCAAAAGCTCACGTTTTGTGCCTTTATCTGTCTGTTTGAAAGATCTCTGTGTGTTATCTTTTTCGATGAAACTGGTCTCTTACAAACATTTTTCTTCTTCTTTACATAGGTACCATCAAATACAACCTGGGGCTATGGATCAACTCATTACTGGTTTGGCACCATCAATGGATCCATTAGAAGCTCTTCTTGGGCCATTTCCATGTGCACGTGTGCGAGGACTGCCATTTGAAGCAACGCCAGAGGATGTTCTTGTATTCTTTCAGGGGCTGGTTGTGATTGATGTCGTCTTGGTACCTAATGCAGAGTCTGGAGAGGCTTACGTTGTGTTTACAAATCTTATTGACTATCAAATGGGGTTGCAAAGGTAAGAGTGCTTTCCATTTAAGTGTCTGATTCTATCACTCTTTCTGCAAGCAAGCAATATACTAACGTCTGAGTCGTGCTGTCTTAACTTCTGTAGGAATCAGCAAAGCATGGGAAACCGCTATCTGGAAGTGTTCGAAGGGAAGCGTTCTGAATATTACGCAGCAGTTGCATCGGTGAGTACTTCAATTTGTTTGATTCTGAGCATTTGAAAGTGTTCTGCAAAAACTGATGCCCATTCTTATCATATAATCATAGCAACATCATCACTGGCATGGGGCTGGAGGTTTATTGGGCAACAATGGTTCTGAAGAACAAACAGGTGAGCCACTTGCGACAGGATCGGGGGTTGAAGAGTTGTCAGAGGCAGGTGGTGTATCACTGAAATCGAATGCGACTGGTGGATCTGCTTGGGGAAAGCCAGGATCACCAATTCAATCATCACACCGCACGGGAAGTCCAATGGGTGGACCACATGGACATGGACGAGGTCATGGTAGTCCTTATCGTGGTAGAGGTCATTATGGCAGAGGGGGCTATCATGGCGGTAGAGGATATAATCGTAACTATGGGGGCAGAGGACGAGGAGAAGGACATCACGGTGGAGGTATCCGTGATGGACCACACACTGGGTTTATTAGAATGAGGGGACTGCCATTTCAGGCTACAAAGGATGATGTCACGGAATTCTTCAAAGAGTACAAGCCGATTGCAGACAGTGTCCTATTGACTTATCGTATGGACGGAAGGTCAACAGGTGAGGCTTACGTTGCATTTGAAACCCCTGAAAGTGCCAAAGAGGCAATGGAACTGCATAGGAGCACGATTGGCTCTCGCTACATTGAGCTGTTCATCAGCAATAAAGAAGAGCACACCAGAAATGTAGCTAGGTCTACACCTCGCTAAACGAATACTGTTTCATTATGTTGCGCGACTTGCTTGAATGTAGAGTAAGATATAATCAATACATGGTCTTGTTCACTTCTCGGAACAAAAGTTGAACTTCCACTATTGTAGCCACCAGAGCTTAACTTCGCTGAGCAGACGGGATGCGGTGCTGTCACTGTGGTATGGTCGTTCCTGCTTGCACGACTCAAATTTAGCAGCATAAATTCAAGTAGTAGGCGCTAAAAGCTTCTTTCTTCGCTATGAATTTCTCTTTGTATCTGTTACAAATGACAACGAAACTCTAAAATGAAACAAGTTCAGCTTATTTGTACATTATTATCTATGTTCCATGCTATCGTCGTCGTCAAGAAAACCGCTGCCGATGAGGGATGCAATCAAAGCTGCTGAGAGGATGGGTGCCTTGCAGAGAAGGAACGCTGCAGTAACAAACATCTTCTTTCCTTTAAGAGCGGGAGCAACAATGTTACCGACACCGTTGCGTACATCGAGTATCGAACGGATCAATTTGTGTTCTGTTTTAGCCCACCAGGGTCTTGCTGAAGAAGATCGCTGGTCAATCGATTGCAATTTATAGTGCAATGTTTCAATAGGATTTGCTGCAGAAGACGTAACTGCCATGAGGAAATCAGCACTGCTTTCGGCATCAACATGCTCTTCTTCTGCGGCAAGGCTGAGCGAGGACCGCGACCGCTGTGCCTCATTCTTCATGTGAAAACGCAAATCTCCTGGCAGCCAGTTCAACTCCAGCTCGCGAGTGTTGTCGCCTTGTTTCTCGTTATTGTTCTTTTTCTTTATACGAATGTGGTTCTTGTCGTACCCACGACGACCGTTTGAAAGCTCCTGTAACAAAACGGCCCGAGATGAGTCTTCGTCGCCTTCGGAAGAGATGAAGTTGAATTGTGTACTACCAACAAGCAAATCCATTCCCTCCTGCCGGTCTGCATCAATGAAATTGTTCAGATAGTACCTCTGCAGAGAATTGACCCCATCATTCATTGCACCACGCTTTGTTCGCTTCCCTGTGCGAGTGAAATCGCCCTTTAACGCTGGAGTTCCCGCATACAGGTTAGAGATAGCGTCTGCATTATCAGCCCATAGGCATCGATGTGCCATCTCACCCTCCAGCCATGGCAGCGTCAACGGTTGCTTTCTATACCCTATTATACTCTCAAGAGGCAGCGTCCTTCTCCTCCTGGCGCCCGATTGATCCACTTGCATGCCTTTGCGTTCTTGAAGCTGATGGTATAGAATGTAGCGCCCGAACATGCTCTGCACGACGTTTGTTCGATCCAAACAATCCATGCAATTCGTTCGCACAACCCCATCTTGCACACTCTTTACTTCCCAGTCACTTACAACGTCTTCGAAAGGTTTTGGTACTGCACTGAAGTATCCTTGCCCATTCAGCGTTGGAGTTACTTGATCGAGGAGACTTGATAGCTTGTCCCATCGACCGCCTTTGCATTCAGCATGGAAATCATACCATATGTGTTTGACGGAATTAGACCCAATAACAGGTTCCATTTCCTTTCGCTTTGTCAGCTTCCCAATATTGCTAACCTTGTCAGGGCAATACACTTCCATAACAGCCGTAAGGACAGCATCAAAAGAGTTCCCCAGTCTTCCTTGATCACCATGCTTGTCAATCAAATTCACCATCGAAATCTTTGTGTCTTTGTCACTAGTAGCAGTCACCTTGGACAGCAGCCGTCGACGAGCAGCAATCTTTTCATCGACGCTGCTTTTTTTAGTGGCAGAAGATGAGTACCACCAGAGTTCGCCCAGCAAATGATCTCGAAGTCCGCGTGCTTGAACTACTGGGTCCACCCCAATGTACACACGTGGACGATATGCTTTTACATCTGCGGGACTAGACCAATGCAGTGGGATTGAACCTCTTGTTTGAACATGAGAGTACACCTCTTTCAAATCACTCGAGTCGCTGTCACCATCATCCCGAAGGATGAAACAAATCTGTTCCGTCTCCGCGTAGTTCGCAACAGCACCATTTCCATCCACACCTCTCCTTGTGAAACGAGTTCCAGTGCGGTACTTTGACCTTCGGCTAATCAGAAGCTGATCATATTTCTCTTTGACTGATGTAGATGTAGTTGGAGAGGGAATGGCAATGCCACGTTGAATTCCAACAAATGCTGACGTGACAGGAATGACGTGATCGAGTAGTAACCCATATGGAGATTGAGTTGCAGTCTCTTCATCTGCCTTGCCCATGAGAGGTTGTAATAGTGACATTGTAGATTGTTCATTCCAAAAGAAACGAGGGTCAACAGTACGTCGTTTTGTTTCTAGACTTTTGCTGCCTCCTTCCATGACATATGGTAGCCACCATCGATGACTCGTATTGGAAGCATTCTTACTTGTTTGCCTCTTCCTTCCCATCCATTCTATAAATGAGCGTTGCAAGCAGTGAGATATATCATGAACAATCCCTTCTTCGTTTGGAACTGAAAAGTAAAAATCATGCTCCTTGAATGAATTCCGTAACAGTTTGAGCTGTCGTGCCTCTTCTACTAATTGCAAATTGGTTGGCATCATACGTTTCTTCGACTTGTGTCCATTGCGTGTTGCCATTGTTTCATTATGTGACAACTGAAGTCGATTTCTTGATAGAGGCACTATTTCCAAAGATTTAATCCGTCTCAATTGTAGTAATGGGATTGCAGCAGAGGATGCATCTGCTTTTGGTGATGTGTAAACTTCCTCGCTTTCTGTAATTAGTACGGCATGAGGACCAGAGCAGGGCAGGTTGAATATTCCATATATACCTTCTAATGGTCTGAATTGAGATATTGATGATGAAGATGATGATGTGTCGTCATTATCGACTGCTTCGTCAATGATATTCATACGTTCTGCTTGTATTGTCGGTATACTCAATTCAACATCCTCATTTCCATCCAGCATTGAGTATGGTGACGCCGATAACTTGATTTGTGCAATAGATCCATCATCACAAGATGCAGGAATCTTGACAATCAGCCCTTCATCAGTTTGTCGTGCCCATATCCTCCCAGACATTGGATTATTGCGTTTCACGTTTGTCTTGGATGATTTGGTAGACTGCTGCTGACGATTTAACACATCTCCTGACAATGCTGCAGCCGTCCATTGCTGATAGTACGATGGTTCAGAGTTAGATTTTGTTGATGATGAGAATATGGATGGATTGCGTCGTTTGGATGCTCCTGCGCCAGTGGTACGAGTTCCTCGTTTGAATGCAGTCGGTGATGGTGCGTTTGTTTCTTCCGCCTCATCCTTTGGTGGACTGTCATTTGGCGTGAGCACATCTGCGCCTCCTCTAAAATTCAGCAGCAGTGATGATGCATTTATGTGTCTATTAAACCATCTCGATGATCGTTTATTTGCTGCAGATGGTGTTATTCTTTCACTGTGGCCAGCAGCAGCTTCGACTGACAGAACTAGCAATGTGCGGCTATCGTTTGCTTTGAATGATAATATTGAGAAGCAAATTGCAACGAAGAGGCTGCCTCTGGCACATTTTGTGATGAACCGATCACCGCCGGCTGCTCCTTGACATCGGGTAGGCATGTTGCTGCTCTAATGTGAATGCGCAATCTCCGCTGAATTGTTTGTGCTATGCTATGCTACCGTGACGAACGCGACCATTGTGAGGAGGGTGGAAGTGGAATGCTTTTTTGTTCCACGCTTCAGCACGCATTTTGTCACATCACATCACGCGTCAATCCAATCGACGTCGCTTCTTCACTTTCACGATGTCATTGGCAACAGTAGCAATTACATCAAGGAATCAGCAGTGTAGATATATAATGAAAATGGTCTCATCACATATAAGACGACTCGTAGTGCTCACCACGTCCATGCAGCTATTATGGACGCGGTTTGTGTCATCATTTCCACGGTCCTCTCTGTCGAAAATACCAATAACGCCCTTGACATCCTTTACCTTTAATTCAATTTACATGCAAAGACATCCAACAACCTTTTCCTCATCAACAAGAAGGGCTTTATCAACAACAACGGAAGACATAGTTCAATTATCCTACAGTGAATTCCAACCATCCAACAAGGGAACAACAACATCCCAACAACATCACCCACCAGTAATCCTCCTCCACGGTCTCCTGGGGAACAAACGAAACTTTGCCTCCCTCGCCAGCTCTCTCTCTACACAATTACAAAACCCACGATCCATTTACACAGTTGATCTACGAAATCATGGTGAGAATACACATGATTGGAAGAATACAATGTCCTACAGTGAAATGGCACGGGATGTCTTGGCATTTATGGACAAGATATCTTCTGAAGAAGCAGTGATAGTTGGACATTCCATGGGTGGAAAGGTGGCGCAAAGTTTGGCACTCATGGCACCAGAACGAGTGGCAGGCTTGGTTGTATTGGATATATCCCCTGTTCGATACTATTCCGACAATACAAAAACATCCGGTGGAGTGGGTGATGATAGTGGGTGGAAAGTAGTCGAACAAATTGTACGTTCCGTAGCACAAATAGATTTAGAGGAGGGTGGATATAAAACAAAACGAGAGGTGGATGCTGTATTGCGAGATGGGATATTGGAAGATCCAGCATTAAGGGCGTTTGTGTTGACCAATTTAGAACAGTTGAGGGCCAAAGATGTTGTTAGTGATGCAGAATCACAGTCTTTGTTGAAGTGGAAGATTCATTGGGATGGGATTGTCAATGAGTTGGATAGAATTGCTGGGTTTGATGTGCATGATCAGTCCATGGATTCAAATTTAGAAGGTTTAGAGGAACAGCAACAGCAATCATCACAATATACATATGATGGCGACGTCTTCTTTATTCATGGAGGTGCTTCACGGTTTGTGCGATCATCACACCTCTCTACAATAACATCATACTTTCCCAATCATATGCTTACAACGATCAGAGGTGTAGGTCATTGGGTACATGCAGAGGCTCCAGATGATACAATTGCTTTGTTAAAGAGGTATCTTGATAGATGATAGTAAATGTTTATTTAGAATGAGTTTAAATAAATGGCGTTGCCACACAAATAGACACAACTTGAACCTGATTCAGCTGTGATGAACACCAATAGTTAAAACAAGAGAGTCTCCACACCATTACCATCTACCTTCACCTTCTAAAACTGAACAACGCAAAAAATGAACAAAAAGCAAAAGAAGAAGATCAATGGTGATGAACATCAATGATAATAAAAGAACAAAAGAACAAAAGAATAAGAGAGCACACAGCAAGGCACCTAAAGGTACCTTCTAGAGAGCGATGCCAAGCAACAAAAAGCAAAAGAAGAAGCACCCTCCGTGGGGATCGAACCCACGACCACACGATTAAGAGTCGTGCGCTCTACCGACTGAGCTAGGAAGGCGTTTGGCGAAGTATTGGCGACGACGTG
>Ga0209652_1004344_pt1 | contig 10004 bp, 7 predicted proteins | sample SaaInl74LU_5_DNA_FD_184641 | JGI IMG/M metagenome (GOLD analysis project Ga0209652, IMG submission 184641) | Marine microbial communities from expanding oxygen minimum zones in the Saanich Inlet - ESP_74LU_5_DNA (SPAdes) (version 2) | ecosystem: Environmental > Aquatic > Marine > Intertidal zone ...
GCCGAACCCTAATCCTCGCATCCACACATGTCATAACTTTCGTTTTTGCCACGTTAGTCTTGAGGCCAACCCGATCAAATAAATCAGTAAGAACATCCTCCGACCGCTGCAGCAGTCCTGCGTCGGTTGAGGCTATATAGCCATCATCCGCATTATTTGTAAAGTACAATAAGTGTACTTAGAGAACACACCCACAAAAGTTTTCCCCGTCTCAATTTTGTGTAGTATCTATGGCTTCGCACTTTCTCGATCTTTCTGTTGTTCTGTTCGAAGTTCGAGTGTGCAGATGTCTGAAGGGATGTACTGTCTCTTTGGCTCTAGTATGAGACACATGTAACACCCAATGAAAAGAGACAGTAACTTTTGTCTTGAGAGATAGATACTTAGATAGAAGAATATAAGTACTAGATGCCCTTTGCTCGCGTCATATCAATGATATGAATATCCAACAAATCACAGATCAAAATACGTCAGAAATCAACGTCGGAACTTCATACATTCCTCATCTCACCCACAGGTTAACCTTATATCTCCTTTTGCTAGACGCGAACTCCCGATCCCTAGGCCAATTGAAGTTCAACGTGGTGTCTCAGATTAAGCCTCTCCGAGGACACACTGATCGTAAGGAACTTTTACAGAACTTTTACAGAACTTTTACATCCTCTCAACACGTAAGAGATAAGGACAAAATCTGATCGTAGGAATTTTAATACGAAACCAGACTTTTGATTTACAGCCAAATACGTCAGAAATCAACGTCGGAACTTCATACATTCCTTTAACCTTATATCTCCTTTTGCTAGACGCGAACTCCCGATCCCTAGGCCAATTGAAGTTCAACGTGGTGTCTCAGATTAAGCCTCTCCGAGGACAAACTGATCGTAAGGAACTTTTACAGAACTTTTACATCCTCTCAATAGAAACCGGGTTTTGATTACAGCCACCAGTGTCAGAAACGTGGCGCAGCTTTTGCGCGGCGGAGTTGGCAAAGAAGATCACCGCCATCACAACCAGGCAAGGCAATGGCAGCCGCCGCCCTATCCACCACCACCCCACCGATGACGACGAAGATGATGTTAAGCAGCAACAACGAAAGCTACTCTCTCCCTCCCCGTCCTCAATCCAATTTTTTCAGCAGCACTGGATTGACGACGGCAGGAGACGAGCCATCAGCATCTTCCAACTCATCAGTTGGCTGTGCCAATTTTCCCCCTCAGGCACACCAACACCATCATCACCACCAAAATGATGATGAAGCCCTCAAGCGGTATCATCGCAACGTAAGCAACGATGTCAATGAATTTGAAAATGTGGATTTTTCCTCTCAATTCAGAGACTTTGCCTGCGGTACGGGCGACGACGGGGTGGTAGCGGATGACATGGAGCAACTCTTCTGCAGTGATTTGTTCACCGAGGACGTTGCCGCGGCAGCAGGAGCAGCCGTCGAGGCTAGCAGCGCCGAGCCTTCTCCCGATACGGTGGAATTAATGTCCCCGGCTGAGCGCAAGCTTTTCGAAGGGGAGGGGAGCAGCATGGCCTCCTCTCTGCCATCACAGGGGAGTGGCGGCGTCCAAGGCCATCACAGCGGCGTGATGGCCGTCTCTATGAACTATGGATCGAGCGCCGAGGTAACGGCAGGTTCTTCACCGTCGTCGCCCTTCCTTCATGCGGATGCATCCAAGAGTCCTTTCAAGGGGTCGTTGTACATGCCCAATGCGGGCTTCCCTGAAGCTCATCTCCACTTCCCCCCACAAGGATATGGTGGCATCAGCACCAAGAACACCATCAACGCCAGCGTGCCCAGTACGATTGCCGTACCCCAAGCACCCCCCCAGATGAATTTCGACTCTGGAGTTATGGCCGACCCCACCGCAGCGGCCGTGGCAGCATCTGCCCAATTTTTCCAAATGAATAACAACAACAATGATCCTTCTTTGCAATTTTGTTACACCCTCGCAAAGGAGACTCAATTTTCTACCGGGGCCGCAGCCTCTGTCTGCCCCCAACCTTCGAAGCACACCTGTGCCAAGTGTCATTACCCTGGATCCGACATTAAAATCAAGAATTGCCCGAATGGCTGTACATATCATGCAAGATGCTTGGATCTCATCTCCCTCTGCAACCAAAAGTCAACTGTAAATAATACTCATCATGTACATAACGAGAGTATGATGGGACCGACAAGTTTGAGGAGGGGAGTGACACCCCCCACTAGTATGCCACTGCTTAATAATGGCAACATGAATGGTGGTTGTGAACCACAAGGTATGTTGACGCACTGCCCTTGCTGCTTTTCAGCTGGGGCGACTGGTATTGAAATCTTGCCGTTGGATTTCGATGAGTTGGATTTGGTCCAGCGTAAGGTGGCTGAAGAGAATAATGCGAAACAGAGGAGGTGAGTGTTAACTTGATATTCATGCTTGCTATTGCTTGTTTGTAATTTGTTCTAATTTCAACCTTCTTTCCCCCCAACAGCTCCCAATTTTTAACCCAGGGAGTCCCCCCAGAAGTCGCCGCAGCCATGGGGGCCGTGTTCAAGTCTGGATCGAAGCGTCCCCACGATGAAATCATGCCCCCCGCTGCTGTTTCTAGTTCTTCAGCAGGAGCATCTTCATCATCCTCCGAGTCATCACCTCCCAAATGTTATGATCCAAGTTTTCCCCGAACGGGTCGATGGACTAACGAAGAGATTGGCTTTCGTGATGCCCTTGTTGCATTGTTTCTTGCCGGTAATTTGCCATTAACGAATGGATTGAAGCTTAACGACTTTTTGCACACCATGTTGAAAAGCAAGCAATCCCGTTTGGCAAAGAAGATGAAGAATGCCAAGTTGAGCACCAAGTACTTCTTCCCCAAGAGTGGATTCGTTGATGACATGGCTAACGATGGCCAATCTGCACCAGCAACATCAAAGTCGTACACTGCCGAGGAATTTTCGAAACTTGAAATGAAGTTCATTACATCTATCCAAGATCCTGTGGAACGCTCCGAAATTATCTTTCACATGAAGAAGGAGTGGCGTGATCACTTTGCCCAGCGTTGTCACTACCTCCGCATCGACTTTGATGGACGTGCGTGGCTTTCAAGCGTTGACGAGATGGACCGCCGCTTGACTACTGAGAAGAATCGTATCAAGGCTGCCAAGCGAAGATTCCTGATGAGCAAGGCGATGGAGAAGGATAACTCAACATCTAGTCGTATGCCTGGAGTTTTTGTTGATGTGTCTGATACCAGCAGGGATGATTTTGATAAAATTGTGGAGCGCACCGTGATGAACACAAGTAATTCTCAGAATTCGATGCACATGGGGTTGATGAATACCGAAAATGCACTGGCAAAGAGTCATGGTTTTGGAGAGCATTCGGCCACTAACTCCGCTCCTTCATCGTCCAAGAAGGCAGAGAAGGAGTCATCCCTCAGCCTCTATTCTGCATCCAACGATCCTAACTTCAAGCATGCTGCGCCTTTCCTCTCTGGAGTTGCGTCATACATCGAAAGGAATAGTATTCCATTTGAACACATCGATGTGTGGGTGCCATCCTACGTTGATGGAACCTCAAGTTTTGGATCCGGATCTAAGAGTCAATCGAGCAATTTTCGTTTGTGCTTTGGGGGCAGTGCCACAATGGGTGTACAAATTGTAAATAACGAACCTAACACTGATGGCACACCCCAGAAGCCTGTGATGAAGAGGGCTCCACTCACCGAGGAGGACAAGACGAACTTTTCCATGTTTGGCACCTATTCCGAGAAATTTTCCTTTGACACGGGATGTGGCTTGCCCGGACGTGTCTTTCAATCTGGAGTGCCCGCATGGGAACAGTTTGTGTCGGAAGCCCACCCCAGTTTGTTCGAGAGGCGTGGAGGCGCCGTCCAATTTGGCGTCAAGTCAGCTCTAGGCATCCCTGTCGAAAGTCCCAATGTTGGACGGGTTGTGTTAGTGATGTACTCCAAGCACGACCGCATGCAGAATTCCAACCTTTTGGGACGTTTGATGAACGACCTAAAGCTGCTGAACCCTGCACCTCGTTGGAAGCTTGTTGTAGATGTTGGCCCAGCCAAGGGAGTGAATGCCGGAAAGAATTGTCCTTCTTCGCTTCACCAACCTCCCGCCATCCAGAATGCTGTCACTGCGTCTCATCCATCACCAAGTTCTTCAAATCCTCTTCAGGATGACAAGAAGAAGCAGATTAATGACTTAATTTTTCTGCTTGGTGAGCAGATCCCCTTGGATATGGACTCGGCTCTCGGTCAGCAGATTCATGGAATCATGAGCTTACGCCTCGTTCTTCTACGCCCAAGTCGCACCCCCGAAGAAGAAGCGCTCGTGACCACAATACTTGTTCTCTACGAGTCTTACCTTCAGGCTGGTAGGCCAAGCCAAGACATCGCATGCATGCTCGCTCGTGATTTTTGCTTCCACTTGCAGCATGGTGTCCAGCAGCAAATGATGATGTCTTTTTCACAGGGTATGTAGTGTCCCTTCAACTGGGAATTGATGAATGCAATGGTTACCAAGACATTTTAACGTTGGTCTCTTTTTGGATCTTCACCAATCTCCCGATTTACTATACGTTTCGTTATTTAGACTGCAAACTACTTGCAGCTGATGCAAATCTCACAGACAACCCTTTGTACATTATCTGTCTTGAGATTGTATCATTTCCACGAGAAACATTTTCTTTTAAGGATCTCGTAGAGTTTTTAGAGCATAAACTAAACCGAATCAATTCATCGTTTTCAATATATCTTTTGAGCTTCTGTAATCTTGCAGTAAATAAATCACTCATATGGTACACCAGGAGATACTAATCAGCATCACGTGCTGAAAAGGATTACTTCGATGAAAATATAATTTAACATTAATCTTATGAAAATTAGCCTAGCACGACTTTTTCTCGGTGGGTTTACTTCAAATTGAATGAACGTGTAGTGCTAGCTCGGTACGGGTGCTAAGGATATAAGTAATATGGTATGTCTTTTTCTTCCGACCAAAGAGATCTTTCTAGATACAGAATCAGAAATTGTTGTCCATAGAGATCTCCGACACATCATCATCCATCATCCGCCTCGCGTTTATTCTCGGTCTACTGGATCCATGAAACTGAGGAAGCGGTTGCATTGCATCGTAATCATCTTCTTCCTCCTCTTCCTCATCCTCACTAAAAAGAGAGCTTCGTCTTCTATCTTCTGAGTAAGATGTTCTGCTGTACGACCCAACATTAGAGCTCATGTTTGACCCTCTACGATGAGACTCCATGTGAGAGCTTGTCTCGTGAAATCCTTCATCTGGACTCTCTAAGATAGGCTCAACGTGAAATTTTTCAGGTGGTTGAGATCCTGTCCATTTTTGACTCTGCTTGGAAGAAAGAAAAGAAGTCTCCTGCGTTGATAATGTCTTCCCCGTCCCCGCTACTGACAATTCCTCCAGACTGTTCTCTTCGTAGTTGTAGTAGTCTATCTCTGGCCTTGCATTATATCCTATCAATAGAACTCCAGAAATGAAATAGACAGCTATGGACCCGATGCATATGAATGCGCCTAGACTCATCCCACATGAAGTTGATCCCGTGTACTCATCCAATTCAGTGCTGTACCAGAAATCGTCAGAGACGCAGAGGTCGGTACTGAAAAATAACCCCAGCTTTGCAGCTTCGCTAACTAATGCTATCACTACAGTGTAGGCCAACACATCCACAAGACGAGGTTCATATCGATCACATAGATTTAGCAAAATGCACACCAATGCAATTGCCCCGAAGAAAAACCCAACAATGGCCGCGCACCGTGCAATTGTCCACGCTATATCACCGTTTACAATCCAGTTGGAATAATCATCGTCACCGGAGAACCCTCCCAGTTTGTATGCGTCTTGAAACGATTGGCACCGTTTATCTTCTCCTTGGAATGACCACAGCGCTACGCCGACTTCATCCCCAGTATAACCGTTTGGAACGAACCCTAACGTTACAGTCACAAAATTGCAATACAAGCTTGCGGCAACACTAAGCACAAGCCCTAATGTCAGCAACGCGGCGAGAAGTCTTGGCCGCCATTTAAATCTACACTGACTATTTTTGCGGAGTTTCATAATTTCAATTGCCGTTGACCTGTAATCATGTATTCTCTTACTCTTAGCTCGTCGGCACCATCTTTTGCGTTTATTTTCGAGTTCCTGCTGCGGGGGGCAAGATGGTATTATTGTTTCAGCGGCAGCATCAGCTGAAAGCCCTCCGGCTTGTCGTGTCCAGTTCGCAGTCATCTTCAGTTGCCTTCAATCAACATCATCACCAAAGAGTCGGGACAGCATCTTTTTTCTATCGTTTGATTTGCAGGGCATCTTCTCCGACCTTCCTCCCGCGACACTCAAATCAGCCCTTGGCGGCACTCAGTGGGTACCTATCGGGTCGATAAGTACCCCAATACCTGCATGAAATACCCATGCTCCCTCTTGGCGGGCCGGCCGGGCCGGTTAGAAATCTTCCTAACCCTGGTCACTCCCGCAATAATTCGTGCTTCCCTCCATATTTTTGATCTTCTTGCCTTGCCTCTGCCTCGCCTCTCTTGACTTGAGTTGAAGTCATCAGCAAGCAATCAGTTGTTAGTTGTTGTTACACTGCAGTAGACATCATGGTGAGCAATCACTACCTCAGATCAGTTTGTCTGATACTGCTAACACTTCTCAGCGCAGTCGTTGCCTTTTCAACGCCACGGCCGGCCGCTGATGCTGCTTCAAGAAGCCTTGTTTCACCAACAGCAGAAGATAAGACGTATTTGAATAAGGAGCAGCTGGAGTTCTCCATAGCCTATCTTAATGAGCACCACAAAACAGACGTTCTGCTGCCGTTTGTCAAGGCCTTCTCAGATCTTGGCACCACAGCAATCAAGAAGAATGCATGGATAGGAGGCTCATATCAAATTATAGATGCCTCTATCACTGACATCACACAAGATGAATTGTCTCTTGACGCTTCCATCAAACAGGGAGAAAAAATCAAGATCGAGTCTGTAAAAGTCCATCTCGACTCTGATCCAGTTGCTGGCATGCTTCGAACTTATCCCACATTGCCCCCGTGCAATCCTATGCACTTAAATCATGCATCCAAGCTACCAATTGATAACTTTGTAAGACGGATGAATCGACTGTGTAACATTGTAAAGGCCTATTCTGCAACTGGTAAAATGATACAACTTGGAGTACAGATGGGTGGTAAAGGAGTGGGGAAACTGAATGATGATATGTACTTGAATCAAGTACCCCATAGTAAGTGTTCGACCCTGTTTGCTCTTGACTGACTTACAAGCATGCCCTAGTAGAGCCCAAAACATCCGGAATCCCACGGATGATTTTGGGTATAATTGAAAACGGGCGAAAGAGACTCTGAAGATCGGCACTTTATTCACTTTTTCTTGAAGGGACTTAATGTTTCTAATGAGAGGGAGAGTAGCCCAGTGAAAAAGCGATACATGCATTATTTGATGAGTTCACCTGTGCACTCACCCACCACCTACACACATCTTTTCATTGGTATCCACAGATCGGTTTGTGAGAAAGTATTTTTATGACATGGCATCTGATGCGGCTCTAGATGCTACCATCCTCTGCTCAAAGAAGCAATTTACAAATCGAATGAAAATGACAGTTATGTTTCCAGAGAGTGAGTCACTCAGTAGATTGTTCGTATTATCTCTTCGCTCAAATACTCACAATACCCTTTTCTCCAGTGAATCCTTCGATGGACTCATATCGCATAGGTACACTGCTTGAACTTGCAAGATCCATTGCAATCAAGCTTGCAGAGCAAAATCTTAGAGTTCGAGTCTGCGTACAGGGCAGTATGGGAGTTGGGATTTTTACAGGCGTCCCAAAACAACTGAATGGTGTTCACACTTTACTACAAAGGATGGACTGGGAGTCTGAACCCGGTGAAGAAAATGATGGGATGGTTGGAGATTATGTTCGGTTTGGGTTTGTTGGAAAAGAACACGTTATCAACGCACAGAAAAGCGAGAAGGAAGGCGAACCGGATGTCGAACAAGACGACGTGTTTCTTCTCATATGCCCACAAAACATGATTGGCTTGGAGTCTTCCATCATCGGCTCGCTTTCAGAAATGGTGGATGCGGCTGGAGACCGACCAGTTATTCTTCTCAATCCAGATCTCGTTGACAAAGTTTCAGCACAAGGCCAACAGAGTATCAGGGGAAGACAAGCGCGCATTGACTTCGCATCGAGTTTCGAAACCATGTTTCAGTTTCAGAATATATACTATAGCGGGACTAGTTACTTCCCCATCCTTGGCTCTGTAGTCAAGTTGGGTCCGCTTGAACCTTGGGTTGCTCATCAAAGACGAGATTTGATGAACAACGACGGAGAAGTGTATTTACCTGTGTACGCTTCCGAAACAGCTCCTGAGAACGAAGTCCTAATGTCAACATTTGCTAAATAGCATCGCTTATTAACAACTCCTTAATATTCTACGTAGCATGCAATACAAACAATTCACTAATCCATCTACAACATGTGATGGAGCCCTTCTCTCAAACCCCTCTTGACGGCCTCAAGGTTGATGGACGGATCAACATAATATTGCGCATGAGGGCCGTTATCGTCAGATGCTTTCCCTCCGCAGCCACCGCCACCCTCGCCGCAAGGGAAATTGTTCGCTACAGTAAACGATCCTGGGGTCGCCCATGCAACTGTTGATTCAATACCGAGAAGATTAGTTCCAGTAGTCAAACGAAAGAATCCCATTTCTCCCCAGTACTGTCCCCAACTGTTCCTCACAATCCAGTACTCGTCACCCTCTTCATCAACGTCCCAACCGGTAATGGATACGACGTGATCAACCATCATATCAAAGTAGCTACCGTCCTTGAGGACACCTCCTTTGTAATCAAGCAATGGAATAGCATTCACTCCAGCAGCAACTGGTCCTCTCGCATAAATTTCAGCTTTGATCTTGTGAACGCGATCAGACGTAAAGAGATTGTAGGTCCCATGCTCGGCGACTGTTGCATTGGGGTAATGGTCAATCCCAGAACAAGTCCCTCCTTTTGAAATGAATGTGCTACATGTACGGCAAATGTTAGCTTTGCTGCAAGTAGTGTCAATGGCTCCACAAAAGCCTTCTGTACTGTCAGAAGAGCAGGCCAAGTACGGGTTACAAGTATCGTAGGGAAGAGGTCCATTCGTCTTCGCAAACTGGTATGCACCACTATGAGATCCGCCCCAGCAGCTCCCTGCAACACCACCGCCACAGTTGAGTAAGTACTGGATCGACAAGTTAATGTCATCTCCAACGCCGCCTCTTGCAATCTTGATCCTATCGGCAAGAGCGCTCATGGCGCCATGTGCCCAACAAGAACCACAGTACTGAGGAATGTGCTGATTGAGCGAGTGCGTCAAGAGGCTACGTCCACTGTTTCCGCCCACAGTCACATTACGCCAATCCCAACTTGTTGGAAGTTCTCCTTCGGCAATGTATTCGTGAGGAAGAGGAGAATGGAAGTCTTCGGGAGTGTCGTGACCTTCCAACACCTTGAATTCATTTATGCGAAGACCGTCTGGGACCACTCCTCGGATGAATTCATCGCCGGCCACCAATAGAGGTGATGTCGCTGCAAGGAAGAAGAATGCACGTGATAGAAAAGATGCCATGGTTGCGTTGATGTATTTCCGAAAAATTGTGAGTTGGATTTTTTGAGAAATTTTGACATGAAATTTTTTGCCCAAAATTTCGTGTTGTCCCATTTGAGCAGGCTTCCCAGTAAAGCAGCTTGGGTCGCCCTTTACACACACACCTTTACACCTCTCTGGGTTTGTCAAAACAATACGGACGGATACCCACTCCTCTGATAATGTAACAGAAATTTTTAGTAGCTATCAGCAGGTGATCTTGTCTGGATCTCTCTGTCTATCTAACTAACCAATATGTTGTCTCCTTGCTTATCTCTCTGATGTGAGTCGAAACATATATAAGTTGTTCTTATATTATTTAAAC
>Ga0209652_1004345_pt1 | contig 10002 bp, 5 predicted proteins | sample SaaInl74LU_5_DNA_FD_184641 | JGI IMG/M metagenome (GOLD analysis project Ga0209652, IMG submission 184641) | Marine microbial communities from expanding oxygen minimum zones in the Saanich Inlet - ESP_74LU_5_DNA (SPAdes) (version 2) | ecosystem: Environmental > Aquatic > Marine > Intertidal zone ...
GTGAAGTAGTATTGTAAGATCAACTTATCAGCATCAGCGACACCTCAATTGTTGTTGCTTGGTGCTATTGGAGCAACTAAACAGGCAAGAGGTCTCCCAACCCGACGATGTGGGCGGCGGCGAACTCCCGTAAGCGCAGCCGCGATGCTACAGGCAGCAATCTTTCTGAGAGCGAATACGAATCGGACAGCAGCGACGGCGAACGCTCTACCACTGAATCTATCCATGAAAATAGTGATGACATTGCCCAACCATCTACCACACAAGTTCCTAAGAAGACCAAACGAAAACGTAAAAAGAAAGCTACCCGAGAAAATCCTGAAGCGACAATGGCTCGCTTGACGTCATCTTACTCGGCAGCTATGGCTGCGGTAGGTGCATTGCATCGCGTCAGTAGGCAATATTCAAAACAGAATGCACGTGATGAGAAATCAAAGAGTGGCAATTCAGAAGATAATAAACAAAACGATCTTCTTAAAAATCAAAACGACGAAGACAATACGACTAACGAGACAACAAATGACAATGAAACACTTCAAAAGGCTCACGCTTCCATCCAAAGAGTTGCCCATGCCGCAAGAACTGCCTTTGAGCGATCTCTCCTACTTGATCACGTTATTCTTGCCCCAATTATTCTTTCTGTTAGCACTGATGACATGAGCAGCAAATCAATATCAAGCTTCAGAGGTACCCGCACTAGTGAGAAAGGTGCACATTTTGCAAGTGAGTCCATGAGCTGTACGTCCTCGGCATGGTTCAACACCTGGAATAGTGAGCCTGATACCAATTCAATCAGTATGGTTCAATGGAATAGGCTGAATGCAGCCCATCGCAACACTACCAAACAAATATCCTATCTCACGTTGGTCAATTATGCTGATTTACTTTTATGTGGATGTGATTGCCATCGTTCTTCTCCTTTTGTGAATGACGGAAGGGGCCAAGATACCCTGGACAAGGGCGCTGTGACGAAGCTTGGGGCACTTGATTTGTTTCTACCACTTGAACAAGGTAGTGCACAAGATCGTGTAGATGGTGGACATTCGTTTTGCTGCCTCTGGCGAGATGAAAATCGAGAACGCACATTGCGCCTTGCTGTAGCTGCTTATTGTGATGCCTCAGACTTGGACGCAACAGATCCAACATTGTGGCTCAAACTAGCTTGTGTCGCACGTGCGTTAGGTCGGGAAAGCGGCTCAAAGGCGACACTCCCACCCAAATCATTTCGTTGCTTGGAGAGATTGGCACTAGAGAGAGGTTTGTCATCTTTACCAAAGGGAGTCCCTCCGAATCGAATGTTACTACGGGCGTGGCGTGAAGTTCAAGCTCGTGATAGACTTACTGCAACTGATTCGGAAGGTTTATTGGACCATATCGTCATTACACCCGAAAAACAGGGCCCCGTTGAGCTCTCGCTAGAGCTACCGAAATATTCTTGGTCTGCTTTAGGCAGAATTTTGTTGGATGCGTCTCAAAGTGGCGCATCAAATCGCTGCTTACCCGATGCGGCGGATTTTGGATCCCCTCTGATTGACATTAGGATCTCACCTTTGTTATCAGTCCCATCTAAAGTTATGAAGAGTATCTCTGGGTGGTTAGGAAATGGTAAATTTCATTCCCTTTCTTCGCTTTTGACTTGCATTCTTTTGTTTGCGTTCCGCTCACTCACACAATTTGCTCTTACATCAAATTCAATCAACAGACGACGTGAACAACGTGATATTAACTTGCAGGTCAATCGCTGAAGTACTTACCCGCACAAAAGCTAAAACTGAGATGCCAACAAAACTTCCTTCTTCTTCTCCCGTTAGTGATGACAAAGAATTGGAACGAACTCTTGACAGCCAAGGGGACACAGCCATGGTTGGAAGTGATGCATCCAACAACTATGAGGTGAACAGCTTAGCAAAAGAAAGCGAACCGAATGCCATAGACGATATTACATCTCCTCGTCGTGGGCGAGTGTCCAAACGTGTTCAGTCACAAGCTATTACTTCAGAAAAGCAAAATGAACGAAGAGCGAAGCGTTCAAGTGCTGAGTACTGCCTGCTGGCAGGCGTATTGTCGTCCACATCTCAGAATCCAATATATCGAAAACTGATAAAGACAGATCTTCCCTGGGAAGAACTTCCAATAATGAAGAGAGGCACACGGCAAATGCAAGCAATTTCGCCTGCGCAAACTGGCGACAGACCGCAGTGTTCTACCGCAGCACCTTCGCAATATCAAAATGAGTCCAGCGCCACATCTTCATTGAGTACCTTCATACAAAACATGAGCAGGGCCAACTCTGGCCCCATTGATGCCCTTGAACAATTTCTTTTACATATATCACTGTATTCGTCGGACGTTTTTGGCAGTGAGAACGCTGATGCAATGTCCTCGTGTGTTATTGATTGTAAGTAGCTGCGTTCATTCAAGGAGGCATGTGTAATTTTATTATGTTCTCTCACTCTTGCTCTGTGTCGCTTTGCTTTTACTCCAACGGGAACAGGCTTTGATGTAATAGCAGATGCATCAGAAAGCTACAGCGAGTTAATCTCGCCTTGGTACGGTGAGGAAACATTCGACGACGCCAAACTTCCTTTTGAGCGGGCCTTGCAGGTTGTATCGGTCAATTTGTTGGTCGCAGAACTGCGGTTCAAAAGATGTGAATGTAATGATTCTGGAGATCATTTCAACGATGGAGTCAAACTCGATTTCATTGTCCCCAATTTGATGCAGTCCATTTCAGTGATGTTATCACGGTATGATGCTGCTTCAAATGATCATATGGCCATTATTCTAGAGTTGAAATGCCGCTGCCACTGGCTTGCGTCCACATATTACACTTGGCTGGGCCATCGTTGTAATGACATTTCGGTTTCAAAGGACGCGGACGATCTTAGCCTTGAATACCTCGATGTTTGCCTCGAAATCTTGTCGGAGTATCAGCAACGCTGTGGCGAACAAAGCATTAAAACACCTCATCTTGTATCGCCTGATAATCGACACGGAAGTCACTGGGCTTCTCTCTCTGTTGATGTTTTGGTGAACTATAAACAATACCTTCTGTCTACAGCGGTGGTATCGAAGACCCGCCAAGCCTTTCATAACATCTCTTGTCATCTAAAGGAAGGTCTGACACCAGATATCGAGCCGTTGTCTATAACTGAAGATCAACAGATTGAATTATCGTCGCTTGGGGCTGAACTTGTGAATAGATACAAAGCTGGGAAAGAACAAAGCCGCGAAAAGACAGAAGAATTGTTTAATGACTTCATACTTGCGCACGGAGCAGATCTTGTGTCTGAGAACAACGACGAGCGTATTTCACATGATTGGGAAGTCGCAATATCTACATCGAATGGAAAAGATGTTTGGGGCAAAGTCTGGTCGGCGATACCTTCCACGAAAACTGAGAGCATTGAACAAATATCTTCGACATTATTGTCAAACCCGTCGATCATGCAAGTATTATCTTGCTCGCTACTTCTGTCCGAGGGAGACACACAACCATTGCTGTCGATCTACAGTCAACTGGTTTCTTTTGCGCTTGAGTCGCGGGCACGTATACTGCAGAGTTCTACGGAAGATCGCACGGAAAAAGGAAACATGATGCTACTTGCTTCAAAGTATTTTGTTGACAAATTGGCTGACAAGATGAGTAAAGCACCATCTGAAGTACATCACGAGCTGGATGATGATCTTGACGAACATACTTTTCACAGTATAATTCAGTTATATCAGGAAACATTTCCTGTAGAGCACGAAATACAAACTGAAGAAGCCAATGATCAGAGCCGCAAGTACCCAGCGAGTTGTGAACTATTTCATTCGGCATCACGCTTGGTTTTTGCTATTCGACAGTGCCGAGGGCTATCGACTGAGATAAAACACAGCGTTGAAAGCATTTACTTCGTGGGTCTTGTGAAGGCATTTGTGCAAGGTAAAATTGAGTTCGCCTCGCTCATTACTTCAGTGAGCGACAAACGGTTGAAAACATGGCAAACGCAGCTTAACAACAAGGCTAGCAAAATATGTTTCATCGCAAACGAACTTGCTGAGTTGATGTCAAAATACACTACATGCATCGATTCTGACGGTAATGCGAGAGTTTCACATCTTATGAAGGGATTGGTGGGTCTCGGAGATGATGGGCACGATCAAAACGAGTCTCTTGATATTGCTTCACTGGCTCAGTTTTCGGAGTCTCTTTTATGGTTTTGGAAGTTCATGAACAACAGAATAGATGCGACATCTCCTTCTGAAAATGCAGTAAAGGATCGGCTGTTAGTCTCTGTTTGTGCGACAATGATTGCTTTATGTGGATCTCCCGGCGTCTCGGTTGATTTCGCATCGTCAATTACTGAACGCAAGTACAGCCCTACAAATTCAGATTATTTTGACTCGGATAACAGTGTCAATGGCGTTTTTCTTCCAGATGTTTCCGTCGAAAGTGAGTTGCAACATTCCAAGAGGACACTGACAAGGAAATATTGCCAATTGACGCAATGTATTTCACTTGTATTTGAATTCAGTGAGAAGGCCGCATCCAGAGATGGTTGTTACCCGTCCAGGCAACATGGACCGTTTTTATCATTAGTTGCAGTGCGAACTCTGTCAAACATGGCGGATGAAATATTTACCCTGTTCTCAGAAGATATCTGGAATGAAGAGTGGCCTTATGGGGCACGTGAATGCGGCAGTACATTAGACAGCGTCTTGTCGAAAGCATACAGCTCTATTTACGGATTTTCTCTTACCGGCCAAGCACAAAACAGTGACTCGTCGAAATGCTACGCACCTGAATCTATCATGGCTGCCGCACAATTATTCCGTAGCGTAAAGCGTGTGTACAACAAGCACAATCGACGTTCGCCTCCGACCAAAGCGTTTGAGACAATGGAAATGGCATTACCTTCGGTAGAAGAGAATGCAGTGAGTAAAGCTATCAGGGGGTATATGTTTGACGCTGATAAAGATGTCGATGCTGTGAGATTCAGTAGGGTAGATACTCCAACTGGTTTTCCCGAATGGGTCTTTTGTGAAACACAGAGTGGAATTGGTGCAAGTGATGAAGATAGCAGTTGCGTTGAGATCTTGAGGCGAGGGATCTGTCGCGAATTAGCAAAATGTCCAATTTCTCACATTGGCTCAGACGAACCAGAGGAAGGCAACGAAGGACTCTCAGAAGAACGCGAATCGACACAGAGGTATGAACTAAGCCTTGGTAGAAAGTTTCGCGCCGTGATAGATGATCTTTCCTACGATCCTAAGAACATTGAAAATTGGATGGTGCTCAGCGAGTGCTTGGGTTTCAAAGCTGACATCATATGTGACAGATTGGTCCGAGAGAATGATCCATACGATACTTCCGATTTTTGCCCTCCAATGAATCCAGCGAAGAGCTTGGCAGCTAGGAGTCTGGATGAATTACACGAGATACAGTCCAGCGAATACACTCGCAAAAATTGGCACCCATTCATCGGGAAAGATCTCAGTGCTTATATGCAATACCCTTGGTCGAACTTGAATTCATTGCGGGACTGTTCCAAGCACGTTGAATCGTCGTTGTCTTCAGTATCAGAGAGTGGACACGAATCTGAAACGGTGGATTTGCAGATATGGAGAGAAATTGAGTCAACATTCGAAAAGGGAGAGTACACTTCATGGGCAAATGCATGGGCAGGCATGTTCGTCACGGCACTTCGAACAATGAGGATGAAAGCTCTGAGGGTCGCAAGGTACTTAGCAAAGAAAAAGTTAGGAAAGATGCATCCAAGTGAAGTTTGTGAAGATATCGGCACTGCTCTTTACGGAGATTTGATGGCATCGACTGTGTATGGCTTCCCTATGCAACGCATGAGCAATCATGAAAAGAGAGCAATCGCGGAAGGGACCAAATATTATTTTGAAGAAGCAATTGAGTTATCCAAAAGTGTTGATTATGCTAGTGATAGCAAGACAGAAATATGGGAAGTACAATTTATGATTGGAAAGTGTTGTGAGAAGATCGCATCGACACTTCGTGAAGAAATCTATCCAACAGATGATTGTCCGAAGAAGCGTATTTACGAGACAATGATGACTGAGGCGATACAAAACTACTCTGCTGCTCTTGGGGATGCCCAAAAAGTCGAGAAAGCAGGTGGCGGTCAAGATAACAAAAATGGAGGAAGCTCTCATGGCTCTCGAGAAGTTCTTTACCGTTTACATGCTACTAGATTCAAGGTTTTGCTCTCAGCAATTCGACAGGCAGCAGATGACTTTGGACTGGCCGAGATTGAAGCATGCCGTATCTCATCTACGTCGTGGTTTGATGACTCTAATAAACTGCAAACATCTATTGATGACGTTCGTCTCAAGACTTGGGATTTGTATGTTGACTGCGTGCAAGGATTGGCGAGTTGTCGAAAGGGCATTTCGTACTTTCATCGCGCAGCATACAGGCTGGCACAAGCTTTGCTTTGGGCACCCGCTTTCCATGATCCTCGTTTCTGTTTCCATGAAGGAAGCATCGAAAGTATACCTCCTTTCAAGAGGGGACGAATCAGTGAACTTGACAAAGATTCTTTTGCCGAATGTGCTGCAAGCGTCATTGGAAGCCTTTTTGACAAAAAAAGATCTCACCTGGTTGCGGTGTGGGTAACTACCAGTGCAGCACCTCCCCCTTTCGAGGTTCTAAATGATTCTGTTAGCAAATACGACGCCCTTCGATTGAAGTATATTAAGGCCTTCATTGACACAATGGTACTTTGCAAGCGAAGAGATAAGATCGAGACTTTTCTGTCATGGGCAGTGTCTTCCAGTCAGGACATACCAGGCTTTTATGAAGCGAGTGCGATGACATTCCAGGGCGGAAATCCTGGAAACTCGCTACTTTCAGGCTCTGGCTTTCTTACGAAGGTACAGCGTGCAGCAATGACTGCTCTAGCGAAGATGGTATTGCAGGATCTGGCGCTGATGAAAAAGGATGGAATCAACGAAAAGGCAAGGAAGCTGTTGAAAGACGACTTCAAGCTCTCACATAATCTATTCCTTCGCCTCAATTCAACACCGGAAGAAATTCTGAGAGCTGCACATTCTAATAAGCCACTTGATGAAGTGGTTGCATTCTGCAGATGCTACCTGTCTATTCAAAGTGGTAGAATCAATGATTCCATCAATTTGGATGGCAACATTGACGATGCCACGATGCTATCCTCTTTACTCGAAGGAGCATCAGAGAAAGCAAAAGAGATGTTTCCGACAAAGAAAAACAAACTGAAGACACTAAAGCGTCAGGCTGAAGATCCTGTCATGAGTTAAATAAATACATCAATTTTACATATGATTGAGTGGGACTGAGTACTAATCTTTTTCAGAGTCAATACGTTCAACCGACCGAGTGCTCGTGTCAAGAGAGAGGAACTTTCTTTTCTTTTACTCCTACAACGTTATTCTACCTGGGAATCAGTATCAGCTTTTTCGCGATCGGTGTCAAAGTGCTCGTGCGCAAAGCTGGAAGAGAAGACCATGTTCGCTGCAGATGATCTCGCAAACCCGCATGTCCACCTGCAGCGCAGATCGAGGTTGCATCTTGTTGAGGGGGTGGGTGCATAGGTTTACCGTCGGTGCGCATAATAGCAACGTGCCTTCCAACCGACCACTCCCAAAATATCCAAACGCGTAGCCATGAAAATCAAACAATTATTAACATCGAAGCGTGGTGGAAGTCTGCTCAAGGGCAACTTGTCGCCATCGGATGACTTCCACTCTCGATCTGAAAGCTCCTCTTCAATCTCAAAGAAGCAACGGAAGAAGAGTTACTTTCCTTCAAAGTTGTTATTTCGGAAGAACAGCACAGCGGGAAACGATGGATATGAAAGTGAAAGTGAGGCATCTACAAATTCCACCCGATCTACCTCATCATCCTTCCTCCGATATCAAAACAAATTCTTAAAGTTGAAATCTGTCTTTGAGAGGCGTGGAGATGGAAGTGAAGTACCAGTGCAGTCCAAATCAAAGCTGCCTGCCATATTTGATGGAATATATAAGCGACAAAACACAATAGATGATAATTACGCTTCAGATTCGGATGAATCAAAAGTCGACAAGAGTGCTCCTTCTGAGATCATTTGTGAAGAGATTATATGTAGTGATCTCATAGACCCAACTATTGAGCTGTCTTCGTCCAAAGTTCAATATCCAACTCAGCAGCTCACTCAGACACTGCCATTATCTACTACTGTCACTACTGAACAACACATACAAGGTATCGATGCAAAGCCATCTCGATCACAGCGCAAGAAGAAGCAAAAATCAAAAACAGCTAGGCTGCTAGCTCCAGTCCCTGTTTCTATTCCACGTACAATTAGCTACTCATTGCGTTCAGCAATTTCAGATGGATCAAAAAGAGAGCGGAATAGCCACAGTCTCATGGAGAGGAGAGCTTTTCGCGTTAATGGATCTCATATCGACACTTCCTACTGGAGTCATAGAGGAAAGAGGGCATATATGGAAGGTGCGTATCGCAACGTTTGATTGTTAACTTTTTCGTTTCTTCTTGCATGAGACTGACTTATAACTCGTGCATTTGTTACTCTACTTTCAGATCGATATGTGATAGAATACATGGGTGCTACAAGCAAAGACCCCAAACAAGCAAAACCCATCACATTACTTGGAGTCTTTGATGGACATGGGGGCGCAGAAGCATCACAATTCTGCTCAGATTGGCTCTCGTCGTACATTAGAAAAGACAAGGACTATCCTTCAAACATCCCTGCTGCAATGAAGTCTGCATTTACAACAGTTGATAAAGATTTCGTTGCATCAGGCTTCTTGGACGGAAGCACTGCATGTGCATGTACAATAGTAGGTGACGAAAAGATCATCTGCTGCAACGCTGGCGATTCGAGAGCAATCATTGTGAAGAAGAATGGCTCAGTCGTACCACTTAGTGAAGATCACAAGCCTGACAGGAGTGATGAGACTACACGGATTAACAAGCTTGGCGGCCGAGTAATTCATTGGGGGCGTTGGAGAGTTGAAGGTGTGCTGGCAGTATCTCGAAGCATTGGGGATGCAAGGCTGAAACCTTTTGTCACTGCAGAACCTGATATTGTTGAGCATACTATTGAGGATGATGACATGTTTCTGGTTATTGCATCAGATGGTGTTTGGGACACTATGTCGTCAGACTTGGTTGCCAAGTTCTGCCTAGTGAATACATGCAAGATTGTTGACAAGAACTTGAAGGTAGATGACTCCTTGTTTCGATGGATATCAAGGCAAATATCGAAGAGGGCACGGGAAAACGGATCGTCTGATAACACTTCCGTAATCGTTGCCAATCTTCGCAAGTGATTAGATCCTCCTTGGCTTGGGGTTGTTTCCCCTATATTAGCGAATGATTGAGATGAGAGTGACAGTTATACATCAAATGAGTGCTGATATAGAATTCGCACTCATACTTAATACTTAGAGAAGCTGTCAAATATCTACTGAGATGATCTTCTTTTACATGAGTTGTTGTAATACAAAAATTGTAATTCTTCTGAAACACACCACATCATCTTCTGTTCAATCCCTTGTTTCTCAATTCAAGTAACTTTTGTTCTAACAAAATACACTCCTCCTCTGCTTCCAACTTCTTCTCATAGACATCTAATGCTTCCTCCTCTTCTTCTGCTCGAATTGCCTCTTCATCCATCAACAGCGCACTAAGACGTAATGTCCGTATAAGATCAAGTGCATGCGACGATGCCACACACAAATTTTCTACTGCCAGCTTTGCCTGAACCGCACTCATTTGTACATTAGCTGCAAGTGGCGGAGGTGGGTCATCGGCATCACGCATGAGTCCTCCACCTGCACGAGGATCGCTTCCCACCTCGGCTTGTTCTGTGGATGAACTTTCATGATGATTATGATTGTTGGCATAATCGGATGAGGAGGCGGCTGCCCTCATTAGACTGAGGTAGTTGGACATGAGACGATTGCATGTCGCGTCAACAGAAGCTGACCATTCGTCGGCAG
>Ga0209652_1004347_pt1 | contig 9999 bp, 4 predicted proteins | sample SaaInl74LU_5_DNA_FD_184641 | JGI IMG/M metagenome (GOLD analysis project Ga0209652, IMG submission 184641) | Marine microbial communities from expanding oxygen minimum zones in the Saanich Inlet - ESP_74LU_5_DNA (SPAdes) (version 2) | ecosystem: Environmental > Aquatic > Marine > Intertidal zone ...
GTGTCAAATGCCAGAGGGATCATCGGCCGCAGCACAAACGAGAGTGCAAGAAAAGAGCGGCTGAATTACGTGATGACATTTTATTCAAGCAACCTGAAAGCAGCCACTTCGGTGATTGTCCAATTTGCTGTTTACCACTGCCGCTTGATCCAACTAAATCATTTTTGATGGCATGCTGCTGCAAAACAATTTGTGACGGATGCGATTATGCCAATCAGATGCGAGAGATGGAAGAGAAGTTGGAGAAGAAATGTCCATTTTGTCGACATCTATTACCAGAATCGGAGGAAGAATTCAAAAGGATTCAGATGAAACGGATAGAGGTGAATGATCCCGTTGCGTTACACCAAATGGGTTTTTTTTATCGTAATCAGAAGGGGGACTACGAAAATGCGTTTCCATATTTCACCAAAGCAGCCGGGATTGGGGACATTCAATCGCATTATGAATTATCGTGTTGGTATCGGGAGGGGACAGGTGTTAAGAAGAACAAGGAAAAGGAATTGCATCATTCGGAAGAGGCTGCCATTGGTGGTCACCCTCACGCTAGGCACAACCTTGGATGTCAAGAGTTGACTAATGGCAGGATTGATAGGGCAGTGAAACATTTGATTATCGCTGCAAATCTTGGATACGAGAAGTCATTGGTGCCGCTCAAAAAAGCTTACCGAGAGGGATTAGTCAGCAAAGAAGACCTTGCCGCGGCCCTTCGTGCACATCAGGCTGCTTTGGATGCTACAAAAAGTCCGAAGAGGGACGAAGCAGAGGCAAAAAGCAGCTCAGAAGGGTGGATGTGAATATTGTACAAATCATTTTATTCGATAACATATACTTTACTTCTATTCTTACGCAACTATTAACATCACTTGGTGTTCCGAAATACTACCGACAAGAATCCATTACTGCTCCCAACACAAAGAAAGTTTGGATCAGATGTCAGAGCTAACGTCGTAATTGGGCCATACTTTTTGATATTCAAAGTGCACTGCACACTAAGATCATAAAGTGTCCGCACTCTTACACTGCCAAGTTCTCCACCGGTAATCAATGCTTCACTTTCGTGGCAGATTAACATGGCATTGATCTTCTCACCAACATCTGCCTTACATATGCATTGTCCATTAATTGTAATGACCATCAAAGATCCATCACTAAAGTATGCTACGAACGACCCATCCATGTGTATAACAAGTTTTTGTGGAGTGATACCATTGCTTCGTGCGCAGGAATCTTTCACTTCCTTGGTTACAGCATCAACGTGGAGCGAACGCACAAACTTTCCCGAACGAATGTTGTGAATGCAGATTGAGCCATCTTTTGAGCCACTAATCACAACATCTAATTTGGAACAAATGGCCACACAGGTGACGGGCGAAACATGACCGAAGAGTACATGAGAACAAGTAATTTCATCGTCATCCAACCCCAGCGACGATACGTAGCCATCGGTAATTGCCGTCGCCAGTGCATCATGTTCTACCACCCACACACGACAAGTTGCATCATCACCTCCAGTAACCATTAGTGCTCCATCTTCACTAACTTTGATACAATTGATACGGCCACGATGTCCTCCACTTACACTTCGCTGTAATTGAAGAGTTTCGATGGAATGAACCTTGACAACATTCTCAAATGCATCACAACTCAACAAAAGAAGGGAGGAATCTGCACCATGATCAGCCGCCCTGTAGTTGCCTCCCATTGTCAGCGCAAACGAATCACTGTTAACTATCAAATTGCTTCCTTGCTCGTTGCTTTGTTCCTCATTGTCGACAGTGCGAGTTAAAGCGGAACTATTTTCAAGCATCCTGCACTTGTCAGCTTTGATTTGAACTGGGAGGGCATTGTTCCTCGTCGCATTCAGTTTGTATGAACAGAGTGTAAAGTCTGAGTGTAAGACGAAGACGGAGTCGCCGATGGCGTGCAGGCTCAGAATTGCACCGCACGAACTCTTTGGGCCTCCGAATTGCTTCGCTGGAGTGTGCACTTTTAGATCGCCAGCATGAAGTGACTCGAAGGGTGCAATTGGTTGCTTCTCTTTAGCCGACCTCTCAGGATGTGGAAGCTTAGTGATGAGTTGACTAGGAGTTTGTCCAAAGTTCTGGATATGCCCTTCGATTGCCTTGCGTTCAATGTCATCTGTGATTTTGTCCAGATCAACGGATCCTTCGTATGAATAGTAATGAAATACATTGTGTGCAGCGGATGAAGCAGGCCCTCTTTGCTTGTAGCCAAATATCAAGTCTATCCAATGGTGTAAATGTCTGCTCACGTATTCACTCTCAAGAGCAAGCCGGTGGATACGAATAAACTCATGAGGAGATCCCTTCGCCCACGGAGGCAACTTCACATTGCTGATTTGCTTATTGTCTTGAGTCTCTCCAAGCGGAAAGTTGTTCGTGTTGGTAAATATTTCAGGACATGTGAAGAATTCTGGTGTAAGCTCCTTCACGTCACTTGTCGAAGTTAAGCATGACCTCCAGCAACCTGCTAGATCAAAGAAAAGGCGATCCGGGCAATCGAAGCGGCCTGACTGCAGCGCAATGTGCATGGATGTGAAGGGCTCTTGGCGTAACACTAAGGTGTGAAAGAGGGTGAGAGTGGGACTTTCTGTTAGCGTGGATTGATATCAGAGGATAGAGGGGAAAGATTTGGCCAAGTAGTACTCACTGTAATGCAAGACAACTCCAGGCGAAGAGTAATGACTGCCATACAAAAATTTCTGCTCCTCGGGGAAGCCGTCAAGATCATTATACCGTTCTATCAACATAGCAAGTCGATCTGGATTGAGTGCTCCGACAGGTTTGCTCAAATCACGATAGATTGAGGGATCATTTAAGTCCAATGTCTCACTTTGGTAATCATTAAGAATCCAAGGAAATACTGGATATTGACTGAAGAGGGGAGGAGAAAAGATTAGAAGGATAACGCTCAGAGACAAGTTGAACACACAGCTCATCAGCTTTACTCACCAAATGTCATTGAAGGTGCGACCAGCCATCAAGTTTAACGCCATGATGTATTGAAAATTGCTGATGCGTCTTTTCAGCCAGAGATCCGTCAACATGGACTTCTTAAATACTGTGCGTGGGTTGAGACTTTTGAAAGACCGCAGAAGAGGCACCTTACAATTTGACCGGAGCTTTGAGTGAAATGAATCCCTATCCTTCACTCCATTGAATTTAAGAAAGAGCCCTTGCATGTCGGAGAAGAACAGCTCGAGACCTTGTGCCTTCATCATATAGCGACGTCCGTGGACATCGGTCATTTGATTGAGTTTCCATCTCCGATTCGGTTTAGGTTTCTTTCCTTCTGCATCAATTTTTTCTTTCGTCATCACATCAATCACATCGCCGGTCTGATGAAAGTAAATGCTGTGCGACGTCAATAACACGATACCTTCAATAAAAGTCTGCACTGATACAATTGCAACGTTCTCAAAGTTTTGCAATGGATGTTCTCCGTCACTCCACAAAAATTTACGTGCCCAGTCAAATGGATCAGAAGTGCTTTCCATTTCTGCAGCATCAATCTCGTCCCAATCAGATTCCTCAGCAGTTTCATCTTCCGTGTCATCATTTATTACTTCTACTACTTCTTCCTCCTCGTCAGAGCAATGGGAACGATCAAGCGTAGCTTCAACACCTTCCATTTCAACCCAGCCAAAAAATCCGTCACTGCCAGCCCTTTCGCCATCGTCTTCTTCAACCTCCTCATCAACCGATTCTTCGTACGGAACTACAGCCACTCGGAGAGCTAATTCAATCTCCTTCTCCTTTTCCCTCTCTTGCCGTGATATCTCCTCCTTTTGAAACGCTTCTCTATCCTTTCCAAGTGTCAGCTCATAACTTGCATTAGCATGATTGGTGAAGCAGTAATTCGGGCTGAAAAGGATCCTACGATAAAGTAAATCAGTGTGAGTGGAAACCTCCCACCGCCTCAAAAGATCCCAAGGGTCTTTCATTAAACGCTGGATTGCAGCCACACGCTGAGATGCTAGTGCGAATTGTGCCACCACTAATCTATTGGATTCAGAAGTGTCCGTACGGTGCTTGCTTGAAAGTCTCTTTACTAGAAGGTCACCCTCGTATTCGCTGAGCAAAATAGATATGACATGAGTATGAATCAAAACATGCTAAAATCCCTCAAAGTCACTTGCACTTACCGATCTCTCACTGCATCCGTTTCTGCCCACTTTCTTTGGCTTTCACAAAAGGCTCCAAAGGGTTCGTTGAGTAGTGCTGAATATTCTTTCACTATTGCTTTGCTTTCTGCAATGAGTTCCAGCATGGCTTCCTTTCCTCGCGTTGATGCTTTTTTCTTGTCGTGCATTTGACCATTTGCAACTTGCTCTGGAATCTCAAAGTCTTCTAATGTATCAACGTCGAGGAAGTTAGACACCCAGTCGCTCTCCAAAAACGACCTGAGGTTGACTTCCTTTGACATGGACTTTGGAGATTCTTTTTTGGGACTCGACACCTCCTCCAGACCACGGGAAAGTGCGTTGTGAGCTTGGGGCGAAAGTGCTGCCCGCAACACTTCATTTCTTCCCCTATACGCTGCAAGCACAATTTCTCTTAGCTCCAAGATGGCACGAAACAGTCGGCGATGGCTCTTTTGACGCGATTCCAAGTCACTGAAGTATTTGTCCCAGGGGGAACTCTCAAGTTCGGCAAGAACCATTGAGCATCTTGACAGTGCTCTGTGACATTGCAGCACTATAGCGAGGACCATCCTATCTAATGGAGCCGTGAGCTCGTGAAATGCGACAGAGTAGCCTCCCAATGCAACAGATTCTCTGATGATTTCAAGGCTCCAGTGCAGAAAGCAACGAAGCCTGCTGCAAGCTTGAAGAAATCTCACACTTGAAGGCTCCAGATAGGCCAATAAAATGAGCGAAAGTCGCACGAGTGAGACTAACAAAACCCCTTGAGATTGTCCCAATCTCGGCTCGGTACTCCTCACCAACGATAGACCATGAAGTTGAGATGCCGCCTTTGCTGAGTCCAAGTTATCAGGGAAAATGAACTGAAAAGGAGGAAAGATGTCAGTGTTAAAGCGGCCAGAACATTACGACGAGTCTGAAGCAAAAATTCAAACAATTTCACGTACCGCATCGAGCAAAGTCAACACCTGAGATGCCAACACAACGCACACATAACGATGTCGAGCTCGCTTCCGCATTTTTTCGTTGCCAGCTTGCTCAGTGTTTACTTTTGCTCCCGCAAGAGCTTCAAACGCGTTGATTCCAGAGACGAGGTTATCAAGCCTGATGCCATACATCCCGCCGGTGATGCTGTCAACTGCAGAAGCATTTTGGTTACGGTAGTCAAATAAATCAACTACTCCAAATCCATTGTCTGTGACTACTGCCACAGTGAGAGCAGTTAGATGACGCAAACATCGCCATTGCCTGACAGCCGAGGACATGTCTAAACCTGATGAGCCGTTCGAAAGAATTGCTTGCGTTACAAGCTTTGCACTTTGTTTCAATGCTCTATTTTTGACAATCGGGTTTGCGTCGCTCTTAGTGTAGGTTGATTCGATGTTGGCAATTGTTCCATTTTCAATCAAGTCGGCAAACAAATGGCTCAGAAGGATGCTGAAAACCTCGGATCCATTAGCATCCACCCGCTGAAGAGATGCTGCCATCTCAACAGCTTCAAATGCTTTCTCATCACCTTTGCGAACACAATGACCAAGTAGCGTGGAATACAATTTCAAAGACAGATCATACCTAGTCCTCACGGATGGCTTTGATAATGCTTCCGTGTCTACAGTTGAATTTCTCTCTCCATTAGCCTCAGAACTTTGCTTACTTCCACCTGTGATTTCTTCTATCACCTCACCAGTCAAGTGGAACAAACACGGTTGCCACTCATTTTCACATTTAAGAATCGCCTCCACACTTTTGGAGCTAGCAAGCGTCATCGCCAGTAAATCAAAAAGCCAACGCTCCTTTTGATCATTAGGCATAAATCGAAGGAGACGAAGAAGAGTAGCCACCCCATACGAGTTCCCAATCGAAAAGGTGCCGACTTTTGATAGCTGGTTATCCAACAGAGACGTGCATTGAAGACGAGAGCCTCCTATCACTTCTGCATTCTCAACGACGATATCTTCTATGTCAAATGATGAGGAACGCCCATTTTCCACGATGAGATAAAGTAGAGCTGCATTGGAGGCTGCGCCGAGTCGTTCACGATGGCACTTTAATAGATGCCAAAGAAGTTTGTAAGTGACTTTCGTATTATCTCGACCCGATAAAACACTCATGAGGACATTGTTGGCGATTCCCATGCCGTATCTCATCGTATTTGATATCTTACCAGAAGGAGTGCTGCTATTCTTCGACGAGGGTAAGTTTCTCACAACATTATTTTGTGACACCGAAGATACGCTTTGAAGATAAGCAGCCAAGCATTTGATTCCTAGACCGCGAATCTTGTCGTCGAATGAGTTAACAAGACAACAGAGCATCCATGACGCCACACCATTGCCATGCTCGAAGATGTCAGTCAGCGTTTCAATAAGGTTCGGTACCGACGGACGTTTTTGCAGTAAGAAGAAGAATATTGAGACAGCTTTTAATGATGCCTCGTAAGCATTTGTTGTGGACTTCGTGATAGACCCATCCGAGTCGCTCTTGACACTAGCACTAGCAGATGCAGCCTCCCACTCCACATCGAGATTGAAAGTAATGAAGGTTATCAGGGGGTAGAGGTCTTGCGATGTACATCGCTCCGAGAGTATTGTTGCTATTATTCCAAAGATAACGTCAATCACGAAGACTCGCTCACTCAGATACAGTGGATCCTTTGCAGATGATCCAGCTCTGCGGAAGAGAGTACTCCTGGCATCTTTCCTATCTTTGCCGTCTTCGATGGCGACACTAGAGTATTCGGTCACCAGGTCAAAGAGCTCTTTCGTGCCTACACAGTCCCGGACCTTCTCGGGGTTTTGCATCGCAAGCTCTGATAACACTGGTAACAGGGCAGCGTGAAACGACACTCCAGAGCACTTGGATACGCCTCCGAGCAGTAGAGGAAGATTGAACAAGAGTCTGGTAAAAACGACCGTTTCCAGAGCAAAAATAGGACGTGATGCTTGCCACAAATCCAGTAACGCACTAGCGTTGCATTTGGCAATATCTGGCGTTATTCCAAGCCCATAACTTCCGTGTTTTGATTTGTCGGGTTCTTTCTTATTCTCACTGAGAACTTGTTCAATGACATGGGTGCCTCCGCACCGAAATAATTCTCGGCAGTTGACGTCGTGCCCACGAATGAATGAAGCAAGAAGAAATAGGAGACTTTGAATGATCAGAGATGAGTGATATTCGTCGATGCCGAGTGCTGTTTCAGACGTTGTAAACTTCGATATCCAAAAGAGTGGCATCAACCTTTGAACACCTCCTAAACTCCCGATAGTATCCTTGACACTCTCAAATGACCAATGGCACACCATGCTTCCGACTTCGACCATTTTACAAGAGTGAGGATCAAAAACTTGTCTATCTCTCACTCGCCGAGGATCCCAAACGAGAAATAACTTTGATCCAAAATTTGCAGTAGATAATTCCGATGGGATGCCATCTGCTTCGTCTTCGTCTACACAATCAAAAAACAGTGTGCGATTCTGCGAGGTCTCCCCCATCAATTGAGGGAAATCAGGCAACACGCTGTCTTTCAACTCCGTTTCCAGTGATGATGCACTCATCACTTTGGCCAAATGACACATCTTTCTCTCATCGAGATCCCATTCATCACCGCAGAATGATCGAAAGCGTTGGTTTAAATAAGTCTGATCAATGAAGCTTGCTGTCTCACGATGTAATGCCCGGATAGTCTCATCAGATACACGATCTTCAAATACATAAAGAGCCCCTGCCTGCCCCTCAATGTTGGAGAAGAATGACATCTCCAATGGTTGCGCATTTGTGTCCGATGAAATAGACTTGTGAAATGAACTGAAGCCACTCCCAATTTTGGCTAATTTGCTTCCAACTCCACCTCCGCTGCTAGCCGCATCTGCATATTCAGGCATCTTCATTGCTTCCTTCAACACTAGCTTCCCATTCAAAAATATCGATAGTTCATCTTTGCTAGTAAAGGGCGTGGAAAGTGAAAAGCGATTCATTCGTGAACGAGTCATTCGCACGGCCACATGGTACCACACCTGCGGAGAAAGAACACATCCAATAAGCCGAATTTTACGTAGAGTGTTCGGAACATTGGAATCATGCCGGGCATCCACCACAGTCACAATCAGCGTAGACGCATTAGAATCCCCTGAATCGGTATCAAATGAGATCTCTATTCGTGTCCCATTGTGCGGTATCTCTGCACGAAATAACACAAGATTTCGACCTTCAGCACCACGTTTCAATAAAGTGGTCGGCACAAACGTCTCCGCCCGAAACCAACACGCTATACCAAAATCATATTTAAATGGCCATGATGTATGATGAAACGTGTTCACAAGTCCTGGTCCACCATCACCAAATGAGAAGAATGTCTGTGGTCCAACTTTATCGTGAATACCATTCGATTGCGTGGAGTATTCTGCTGCATAGCGTAGTGCACGTAGAATGTGTAGCCGAGCTAGTGTCGATGGTGCCGCTGTTTTGGTAGACGTGTTGGTAGCATCAGACGGCTTCTCTGCAAGCACCAAAAGCAGTCGTAAACTCTTCACTGACACTCCCGTCGAACAAACCAATCCAATAAGATGAGCCACTGGTCCCAACAAAAGATGCTGTCCATTCTTCGCAGCATATTCATCCGACGAACACTTGGTTAGGATGGCTTTGTACATGTTGATGAGACTTGTCACAATGTCCCCCGCAGTGTTGTTTACTAACCCCTCATCATCCTCATCTGATGATGATTCATCGTCCTCCTCACCATCACCCAACTTGACATGATCCGCCACATAATCCCAACTTTTAGATCGCCTCGACTTTACATTTGAAACAGAATAATCTCCATTACCACCACCTCCCAATTCTTCACCCCATTGCTGATTCGAACAAAATCTCACAATATTATACAACGGAGACGACTTTTTCTTCTTCCATCGAGCATGATTCCAAGTTGTATATGCTACACTGTTATTCGCAGTATTGCTACTACCGTTGGACATGTGTCGTTGAAAACTGCTAGAACTATTGTTGTTGGTATTGCTCCGTTGTAATTTTGAAGAGGATGAGTCGGAGTACAAGATTTTTCGATCTAGACGTGATGATGATGATTTTGGACGGTTGAATGTTGTGGATTGCCGGTTGATGATATCGTAGGTGTCGTCATCAGAGGAGGATGACGATTCATCATCGATGTTATTGTCACTAATGATGCTATTATCCAACCCCTGACCATTATCATCATCACCATCATCCACATCAGCAACACCACCATTAATCGATGCAAACAAACACTCAACATCATACACCTCATCCGAAACATCACTCAACAACCGCACCAACAATCGACTAAATGCCAATTGAACATAAATTGGCAATTTCAAAAAACACGATTTCGGAGAGCATGTCAATATCGTGATGATAGATTGAGCAGCATTGGGTGAAGTGTGAATGAGCACTTCTTTGGGTAGCGAGGGGTGCATGGAGGATGGTAGTTGTTTGTCGTGGTGGAGGAGAGTTTGAAGGATTTTTTGTGTTTCTTTTGTGCTGCCGAGAAGGGCGGCTGATTCGTCGTTATCGTCGTCATTATTATCGTTGTTGATATTTAGAGAGAGAGTTCGCTGTCGTTCCAATAGTAGAATATCTAGCACACTCGCCATCGAGGGCGGGGGGTAACAAAACTTGGAAAATAGAGAGTGCAGCAGCACGGCCAGTTCAGATAAATGTGCATCATCTTGTAGCCGCTGTTCATGATGTAGCCGCTCGATTCTTTCTTGCAGAGACGACAGTTCCTCCCCACTCTCGTTGACTACTGCATAGTTTGGCATGGCTCCACATCTTAGGAGGATTGACCGGGG
>Ga0209652_1004349_pt1 | contig 9994 bp, 12 predicted proteins | sample SaaInl74LU_5_DNA_FD_184641 | JGI IMG/M metagenome (GOLD analysis project Ga0209652, IMG submission 184641) | Marine microbial communities from expanding oxygen minimum zones in the Saanich Inlet - ESP_74LU_5_DNA (SPAdes) (version 2) | ecosystem: Environmental > Aquatic > Marine > Intertidal zone ...
CGGGGCAGGTTGGACTGGTCGAACATGGCCCGAACCTTGGCACCCTGGCCATGGTAGACCATCCGCTTGATCGGGGCATAGTCCTTGAGTAGTTTCTTGACCTTGTTCGGCGCCGCAATCTGTTCCAGCAGGTCAACGGCGGCTTGGCTTTCGCGGGCATAAAGCAGGGGGAACATGCGGTAGTGGCAGGTCAGGTTCCTGTCGAAACCTGCAAGCTCTGGCCCCGGTCTGCCGCCGCCGAGCCCGTGAATGACAAGGGGCAGGGCCACCTGATCAAGCCAAGGATCGAGCGGTTGGATAAGCATCTCTTGGGTGGGTTCGGCGCGGATGGCGCAGGCGTATTCGCTGAACCGCTTTCCAAAAGCCGCCGGATCAGCGCCAAGGAACCAGCCTGCGTTGAAGTAAAGATAGTGTTCCCAATATTCATCCGGCTGGGTCAGGTCGAGGGAGCTTGCAAACTCCAGCCCGAACTTGTCGTACAGGGATTTCCAGATTGCGGTGTAGCCGGGCCAATACAGCTCTTCCACCGGCCAGGTGCCTTCGCGGCGCATCGAGGCGGTGGGCCTGTCGAAGTTGATCCTGGCTTTGCTCAGATCGCCCAGGATCAGGGTATCGGTGTCAAAGAAGATGAAGGGCTCGCCTTCGGGCAGGGCGGACAGGCCTTCGATCTTGTTGCCATAGGGGTAGGCCTGACCAAAGTGCTTGCTTTCGAAGGGGACGATCTTGGCCCCATTCCCAATTAGCTGTTCGGCAATATCCGGCCGCATCCTCGGGTCGCCTTGCCACAGTGGGCCTGGTTGCGGTTCGGCGACAATGACCTGTCCGGCAAAATCTGGCGAAGAGGCCCTTAAGGACAGGACAAACAACAGAGCCTCATACTGAAGGCGCCCGGACTGGCCGATGATAAGGATGTTGAAAGGCTGGTCAGCCCTTGCCTTTCGCGCCATGATGGTCACGCCCCGCTCGATTTATGGGGACTATAGATTGAGAAGTGCTCCGGCAAAAGCCCGCCGGATTGTGGTGGAGGCCTTTGATGTTCCAGCTGTTCATTCCGTTCTATATCGGTCTTGCCTTGGGGATCAGCCCGGACGCCGGTCCCTCTGCAACCGACCAGGCTATGTCGGTCGACCCACCTGTTGTGGCCGAGGGCCGCACGCCTAACCCGCAGGTGCCAACCGGGCCGTTCACGACCGCCGTCGAGGTCAAGCCGATCCTTGGCATGACCCAGTCAAGCTGGGTAGCCGTCCGACTGTATGAGGGCCAGGACCTTTTGTATTTCACCCAGCTGCTGGCCTGGCGCTGCGGCCTGTGGGACGTACGCTACGGCCTGAACGGCGCACCCGCCACGGAGGTGTTTCCGTTGGAGCCGTGCCATGAAGGCACCGCCCAGCCAAATGCCCTCACGGATATAGAAAACTATTTGCCCTACATCACCCTGCCCGCCGAAAGCGTCAAAGCCGTCACGTTAGAATTGCACTACGATGACGGGACGATCGAGTCCGCCTCGTTCGAACGGCCCGCCATCCTGATGCCCTAGGCACTGGTTCTGCAGGGTCGACATACCGAACCCCTCTTTCCGGCTGAAAGACAGCTAACCCGCAGCGCCGGTCCCGGAACGGCCCTAAGTCCGACAGGAACGCCCTTTGACCGATGCACCCAACATTGTGCCCGAGCATTTTCGCGCTATCGAAACCGACAGGCTGTTCCCGTCCGAACGCGCCAGTCATGCGCCGCGTATCCTGCTGCTCTATGGATCGCTCAGAGAGCGGTCGTTCAGCCGGCTCATGACCGAAGAGGCCGCCCGGGTTCTGGCCGCCCTTGGGGCAGAGACGCGGACCTACAATCCCACTGGCATGCCGCTTCCCGATGACACGGACGCCAGCCATCCCAAGGTGCAGGAGTTGCGCGATCTGGTGCAGTGGAGTGAGGGCATGGTCTGGTGTTCCCCTGAACGGCACGGAGCGATGACCGGGATCATGAAAGCGCAGATCGATTGGATTCCGCTTTCACTGGGCGCGGTGCGGCCGACCCAGGGCAAGACGCTGGCTGTTATGCAGGTCTGCGGCGGCTCGCAAAGCTTTAACGCGGTCAACCAGTTGCGGGTTCTTGGCCGGTGGATGCGCCTCTTGACCATTCCTAACCAGTCCTCGACCCCCAAGGCGTTCCTTGAGTTTGGCGAGGACAACCGGATGAAGCCTTCGCCATTCTACGACCGCATGGTAGATGTGATGGAGGAACTGGTGAAGTTCACCCTGCTGACCCGCGACACGGCGCCCTATCTTGTCGACCGCTACAGCGAGCGCAAGGAAACCGGCGAGGACCTGATCAAACGGGTGAACCAGAACGCGATGTAGGAAAGGGGACTAGCCAGGCAATACCTGACCCTTGTGCAGCAATGCCAAGGTTCAAGAGATCGTTCCGGACCCAGGGGAAAAGGACATGTTCATCGCGGTCAAAGAACCCGGTAGCTACCTAGACCTTGGAGATCCCGTCTCGTTTCGTCACGAAGATGAGGTTGTCGAACGGTCGAACGAGGATTGCCGAATGATCAGGGCGTCTCGTCTGGACGGGCACAGGCCGCGGTGCGACTGTTGTCGCCGATCGTCTTCGCCACAATCATCGAGCGTGGATTGAGCAGCGATGCCGACATTCTACCTTGTGTGGATCAATTCGGGCATGGAGACGGTTTTGCCGATCCGAGACAAGACTTCCTTCATTTGTCTGGGCGTGATCGGGTTAATCAACTGACAAACAGAGCGGTCAGAAATCGTAATTTTCGCAAAACCGTGCTGCGCGCGTATGACGAACGCTGCGCTATAACCGGAATGAAGCTGCTCAACTGTGGTGGTCGGGCGGAAGTGGAAGCAGCGCACATAAGGCCGGTCGAAAGGGACGGCCCAGATATTGTGAGCAACGGTAGCGCGCTATCAGCAACCGCTCATTGGATGTTTGACCGTGGTCTCGTTGGACTGGCCGACGATCTTACTGTCATAGTTTCCCGCCATGCCAATGATCAAAGAGCGGAGGAGTCCATTATCAACGAAACCGGCGCCTTGCTGTCCCTATCTAGACCGCCTGAACGACCAAGAGCTCGGATTGTGGCGTGGCACTGCGCGCATGGCTTCATGTCCTAGCCCGGTTTGGCAAGGCCAACTTTCGACGGGGAACCGGTCGCAATCACCATTACGCCTCAACGAGACGCCGTTAAGCGACCAACAATCCAAAGCACGTCTAATCGGAGGAGAATGGTGGGCGACCCTGGAATCGAACCAGGCGTGGGTCTCCCCGGCGGAGTTACAGTCCGCTGCCGCACCTTGCAGCCCGTCGCCCTGTCTCGGGGATGAACCCCGGAACGCCGCGTGGATACGCGGGGGGCCGGGAGGCGTCAACAGGAAAATCGGTCGCTTGTGCGGCCTCTCTTGCGCTTGGCTCTCTCAGACCCCATTCAGGGTCTGACCAGCGGGGAGCAGCGCCATGAAGAAACCCAAGTGGGTGATTGAAAAGGAACAGTCCAAGCGGGCAGCCGCGGCCGAAACGGTCTGGCTGTTTGGATTGCATGCGGTGCGCGATGCTCTGCTCAACCCCCGTCGGACCCGGTTGCAATTGGTGGTGACCGCCAATGCCCGCGAAAAACTTGCCGATGCCATCGCGCAAAGCGGGATGGAGCCGGTCCTGTCCGATCCGCGCCGGTTTGCAGCCCCGCTTGACGAAGGCTCGGTGCATCAAGGGGCTGCTTTGGAGGTCAAGCCACTGGACTGGGGCACATTGGAAGACGTGGTCATGGCGCCGGGGGCAGAGCCTGCCCGGATCGTCTTGCTAGACCGGGTGACCGATCCGCATAACGTCGGAGCCATCCTGCGATCGGCCGAGGTGTTCGGCGCGCGGGCTGTGGTCGGGGTGCAGCGTCATTCCGCACCCGAGACCGGGGCCTTGGCCAAGACCGCCAGCGGTGCGCTGGAACGGCAGCCCTATCTGCGGGTGCGCAATCTGGCAGATGCCATGGAACAGCTTTTGGCCATGGGCTTTGTCGTGCTGGGGCTGGATGGCGAGGCCGAGAGCAGCATCGAGACCGCGCTCGAGGGCAAGACGGACCGGCCGGTCGCCCTTGTCCTTGGAGCAGAGGGGCCGGGGTTGCGCGAAAAAACCAAGGAAACCTGTACCGCATTGGTGCGGATCGATTTTGCGGGTGGATTTGGCTCTCTCAACGTCTCGAACGCGGCGGCTGTGGCCCTATATGCATCAAGGGCGCAAAGACCCGTTGGCTGAACGAAGGGTCTGTAATGAGCAACATGAAGATCGCCACCTGTAGTTTCTGTGGGACCCGCGCAGCGCTTGTCCTGAGGGGGGACGAGCGGCACGAATTGTCCTGTGCCTCCTGTGGTGCGCCGTTGCACGACCTGAAAATGTTACCAAAAAGACCCGATGACGCAAACGATGGCCGGCACCCCAAGGCACGGCCTGGGGCCTCATCGCACCAACGTGCAATGTCGCGAAAGGACGCTGGGAAGGGCAAAAAAAAGAAGAAATCCAAAAGCTTCGCCCAGCGGGCCCTGGGCGAGATCTGGGACTTTATCGAAGATATCCTGGATTGAAACATTTCTTCGAGACTGTCACGCCTTGGCGAGGGGGCTTTGCCTGCGGGCGGAAAAGGCCCATCTTCCGACTACTGACGCACTTGACCCCGGAGCCAGCCATGTTCACTCGCCGCCGCCTTCTTGGCGCAGCCGCCAGCCTTCCTATCTTTGGCTTGATGGGTCGTCCTGCGTTTGCCACCCCTGAAGTCTATTCCGACGGCGGCCTTGCGCTAGGCGGGGCTGATCCTGTGGCCTATTTCGCCCAAGGCCAGATGGTTCAGGGATCGGGGGAGTATACCCTCATGTGGCGCGGCACGACATGGCGCTTTGCCACGATGGACGCGCGCAGTACCTTCGAGATGAACCCCGGGGCCTATGCCCCGCAGTTCGGCGGCTACTGCGCCTATGCCCTGTCCCAGGGTGCCCTGGCCCCAACGGTGCCCGAGGCCTGGACAGTTTTCGAAGGCAAGCTCTACATGACCTATTCTGTCGACGTGCGCGGGCTCTGGCGGCAGGACATTCCGGGCAATTTGGCGAAGGCAGAGCCCTATTGGCCCGCCATCACGAGGTCCTGATCGGGGCCCGTCGCCCTTAGCACTTTGTTCACATCTTGATGAGATCCTCTGGAAAGGCCTTCGGGCCGAACCCAGTTAATGGTTCAGGCGCAGGTTTTTTGGAACTGACCGGCGTCAAGTTACTGTCCCTCGTTCCAAACTTCAGCGCCCGGGCCTTCCCCACCCCGGGCGTTTTTTTGTCCGGATGTTGTTGTATCGCTTTGCTAAAGCGGACATCGCCGTTTCAGAGTTGCTATGGGGGCGCTGCCCCCGACGCCTTTGGCGTCTCCCCCGGGATATTTGGGGCGAGATGAGGGGGATCAGCTTCGCCCTGCCTTTTCAGCGAGGCCGGATTGGCCATCGCGGCGGGCCAACTCAGCCTCGATATCCTGTAGGCTGACATCGCGGGCGGCGCACATGACGAGGAGGTGGTAAAGGACATCCGCCGCCTCGCTTGTCAGGCGGGTGCGGTCGCCTTTGACGGCCTCGATGATCGCCTCAATCGCCTCTTCGCCAAACTTTTCAGCGCATTTTTCGGGCCCCTGGGCCAGAAGCCTTGCGGTCCAGCTGCTGTCGGGATCCGCGCCCTTACGAGCGTCGATGGTTGCGGCAAGGGTTTGCAGGGTCATATCGGCCTCACGGGAATGCCATTGGCCGCCATATGGGCCTTGGCCTCGGCCACCGTGAAGGTGCCGAAATGGAAGATCGAGGCGGCCAGCACGGCAGACGCGCCCCCAAGGGTGACCCCTTCGACGAGGTGGTCCAGCGTGCCGACGCCGCCAGAGGCGATGACCGGAATGTCGACCGCATCCGAGATGGCCCGCGTCAGGGGCAGGTTGAACCCCGCCCGTGTTCCGTCCCGGTCCATGGAGGTCAGCAGGATCTCACCTGCCCCTTTTGCGGCGACGGTCTGGGCGAATGCGACGGCGTCGATGCCGGTTTCGCGCCGCCCGCCGTGGGTAAAGATTTCCCAGCGTCCCGGTGCGACGGTCTTGGCGTCGATGGCGCAGACGATGCATTGCGAGCCAAAGCGCAACGCGGCCTCGGTGATCACATCGGGGTTTGCCACGGCGGCGGAATTGAAGCTGACCTTGTCGGCCCCGGCCAGAAGCAGCGCCCGCACATCGGTGTGGCTGCGCACCCCGCCGCCCACCGTGAGGGGCATGAAGATCGTCTCGGCGGTCCTTGTGACCAGATCGAACATCGTGCCCCGGTTTTCGTGGGTGGCGTGGATATCCAGAAAGCACAGCTCATCCGCGCCGGCCGCGTCATAGGCGCGTGCCGCCTCGACCGGATCGCCGGCATCGACGAGCTGGGTGAAGTTCACGCCTTTGACCACCCGCCCGTCGGCGACATCAAGGCAGGGAATGATGCGGGTCTTGAGCATGGCGTCTGCTTAGTCCGGGCTTGCTTGCATGAAAAGCTGTTTTGCAGGTGTGACCCTGTGCGGGGCGCACCTCCACTTTAGTCCCGCAGGGTGGCCAGCGCTGTCTTGAGGTCGATCGCCCCGTCATAGAGGGCCCGTCCGGAGATTGCACCGGCGATGACCCCGGTGTCGCGCAGGGCCATGAGGTCCTCCAGTGACGAAACCCCGCCCGAGGCAATGACCGGGATCGAAACGGCGCGGGCCAGTGCTGTGGTCGCAGCCAGGTTCGGCCCCCCCATTGCCCCGTCCCGCAAGATATCGGTGTAGATGATCGCGGCTACGCCGGCGTCCTCGAAGGACCGTGCCAGATCGGTGACCTGCACATCGGTCTCTTCGGCCCAGCCCTTTGTGGCCACCTTGCCGCCCCGTGCATCGATGCCGACGGCGACCTGACCGGGAAAGGCCATCGCCGCCTCGCGTACCAGGGCGGGGTTTTCGACGGCAACAGTGCCCAGGATCACCCGGGCCAGCCCCTTGTCGAGCCAGGCCTCGATCGTGGCCATGTCCCTTATGCCGCCCCCCAGTTGGGCGGGGACCGGGCAGGCGGCCAGGATCGCCTCGACCACAGCCCCGTTGACGGGTTTGCCTGCGAAGGCCCCGTTCAGGTCCACAAGGTGCAGCCAGCTGCAGCCGGCATCGACAAAGCTGCGCGCCTGGGCGGCTGGATCGTCGTTGAAGACGGTGGACTTGTCCATGTCACCGTGAACAAGGCGGACGGCCTGACCGTCCTTGAGATCGATGGCTGGGTAGAGGATCATGAAACGCTCCATCTGTTTGGCGCCCTTATGCAAGGGGTGGCGCGGGGATGCAACGCGACCCCACGTCAGACTTGCGCGGATCGTGGGCCTGCCGTCATCTTGGGGCGAATTTGCTAGGGAGGAGCCTGGACATGAAGACAATGATGATGGCGGTTGTGGGGCTTGTGGCCCTTGCCGGAACGGCGATGGCCGATCCGCTTGAGGGCCTTTGGCGCACCACCGCCGATGACAACGGCTATTCGGGCCTGATCGAGGTGGCCCCTTGTGGTGCGGCCCTTTGCGGCACGCTGATCCGGTCGTTCGATGCATCGGGGGCTGAAGCCAGTTCGCCCAACATCGGACGCCAGATCATTTCCGAGACCGTAGCACGGGGGGACGGAGAGTATCGCGGCAAGGTTTGGGCTCCAGACCGCGACCGGACCTATAATTCGCGCCTTATGCTGAACGGCGACAGCCTTGCGGTGTCCGGCTGTGTCCTGGGTATTTGTCGTGATGGCGGCACCTGGACCCGGGCGAACTAGGCCACGGCCAAAAATTTGAGTAACCGGCCTGGCGGTCTAGGGCCGCCAGGTCAGGAAGTTCCCGATAAGCCGCAGGCCAGTGGCCTGGCTTTTCTCGGGGTGGAACTGCGTACCGACGATGGTGTCCCGCCCGACGATTGCTGTGACGGCACCGCCGTAATCCACATGCGCCAGAAGGTGCGCGGTGTCATTTACCTGCATCGCCCAGGAATGGACGAAATAGGCGTGGTCGCCGGTTTCGATCCCGTTCAGAACAGGGTGAGGTTGATCAAGCACAAGATCGTTCCAGCCCATGTGGGGGACCTTTAGCGCGGGGTCGGTAGGAGTGATTTTGGTGATTTCACCGCCAATCCAGTCCAGCCCCTCGGTCAGTTCGTATTCATGGCCCCGGCTGGCCAGCATCTGCATGCCGACGCAGATCCCCAGAAAGGGGCGTCCCTTGACCGTGACCGCCTCGATGATCGCTTCGGCCAGTCCGGAAATCCCGAAAAGCTGCTCGCGGCAATGCGGAAAGGCCCCGTCACCGGGAAGGACCACCCGGTCGGCCCGGGACACGACGTCGGGGTCAGAGGTGACGACGACACTGCCCGCTCCGGTTTCAGAGGCCATTCTTTCGAAGGCCTTCTGGGCCGAGTGCAGGTTGCCGCTGTCGTAGTCGACGAGGGCCGTCAGACTCATAGCGTGCCCTTGGTCGAGGGGATGGCGTCCGCCTTGCGCGGATCGGTTTCGACCGCGACGCGCAGGGCGCGGGCCAGCGCCTTGAAGGCGGCCTCGGCAATGTGGTGGCTGTTGAACCCGTGCCGCTGGTCAAGATGTAGTGTGATGCCGCCATGTGTCGACAGCGCCTGCATGAATTCCCGCACCAGTTCGGTGTCGAAGGTGCCGATCTTCTGGGTCGGGAATTCAACGTTGAAGATCAGGAAGGGCCGTCCTGACAGATCCAGAGCGCAGGCCACTTGGGCGTCGTCCATCACAAGGGCACATTCGCCGTAACGCCGGATGCCCCGCTTGTCCCCCAATGCCTGGGTCAAGGCCTGCCCGATGGCGATGCCCACGTCTTCGACGGTGTGGTGGTCGTCGATGTGCAGATCGCCGGTTGCCTGGACGGTCATGTCGATCAGCGCGTGTCGCGACAGCTGGTCAAGCATGTGGTCAAAGAACCCAACCCCGGTCTGGTTGTCATAGACCCCCGTCCCGTCAAGCGTGAGGGTGACGGTGATATCCGTCTCGGCCGTCTTGCGCGTGATTGTCGCCGTCCGCATCTGCGTCTCCGTCGTCAGTGTCTGGCGGCTTATAGGCGGGGCGGGCGGGCAGGCCAAGCGGTCTTGGCGGTCTTTGGCATCGTCGTGCGTCAGTGCAACCTGTCTGCACCGCCCAGAAAGGCCCGCCATGACCGTTTGCGTGTTTGTCCAGCTTCGTTGCCGTCGCGGTACCACCTACCGCGTCGCCGGTCAGATTGCCCTGAAGGAAATCCACTCAGAGCTTTACTCGACCAGTGGGGATTTCGACCTTTTGATGAAGCTCTACATTCCCGAAGGGGCCGATGTGGGCAAGTATATCAACGATCATCTGCTGGATAGCGACGGGATTGAGCGGTCAATGACAACGCTGACCTTCAAGGCGTCCTGACCCAACAGGACATGGTGACGCAAATGCCCCGGGTTCAGGACGCGGGGGCTATAGGTGTGTCCACACTCCAGAGTTGCCTGCCCAGTTTTTGATTGAGCGTTCAAATAAATGTTGTTAGCCTTTCGACGGAAGCCGCCAAAAGGGACTGGGGATGAGCGATCCGGCACAGATGACTGGGGCAAATGACTGGGACCGCAGGGGGTTGCCGTCATGGAGCTATTTCAACCCCGAAATGCTCGAAGAAGAGAAAGAGCTTCTGTTTCGTAGGCATTGGCAGCTTGTCTGTCACGTCAACGACATTCCCGAACCGGGCGACTTCATGGCGGCCGATATGGTGGGCGAACGGGCTTTGGTGATCCGGGGCAGGGACGGTGTCGTTCGGGCCTTTCACAACCTTTGTCGCCACCGCGGATCGCGGGTGGTTGCCGAAGACAAGGGCACTTGCCGTTCGGCCATCGTATGCCCGTTTCATGGTTGGGTTTATAACCTTGACGGCACCCTGCGCGGCGCGTCGCAACCGGCGACCTTACCG
>Ga0209652_1004353_pt1 | contig 9985 bp, 9 predicted proteins | sample SaaInl74LU_5_DNA_FD_184641 | JGI IMG/M metagenome (GOLD analysis project Ga0209652, IMG submission 184641) | Marine microbial communities from expanding oxygen minimum zones in the Saanich Inlet - ESP_74LU_5_DNA (SPAdes) (version 2) | ecosystem: Environmental > Aquatic > Marine > Intertidal zone ...
TGACATACTATTTTTTGCTTTGCTCTGCACTTGGCAAGAGACGAAAGGCAAAAGGGAAACGAGCAAAGATCCGCCACGCACTTTGTGTGCAACAAAAATGCTCTTGATTTGACATTTCCACAGAACACAGCATCTTCTCCGCAATGCAATTCGTCTTCAATTGAATTGACACTCAAAAGGGAACCATTATAATTGATTTGAAAGAAGTCAAAGTATAGTTACGATGAGAGTCCTTTCACCTGCCCTTAGTTTGCTGTTGTTGGCTGCTGCCGATGCTTTTAGTCCAATCTCTATTGGACGTCCATCCACCATTCTCCACGGAGGAGGTGGAATGGATGCATATGATGCTCAAATGGCTGCCATAGCACAGAACCAGCAGCTTGCCAGCAGCAGTGGCCCAGTTTCTTCTATTGATGCTGCCGCTACTACACCATCAGTTGGGTATGGATCGGCTAGTTCGTATCTTGACACTCTATCTCGAACAGATGCAATTGCTGCCGATATGCTCGATTCGTCTCGCAAAGCAAGTACTGCTGCATCTGCTCCAGCTAAGACGGACAATTTCAAGAGCAGTCCTCGATGGCGTAAGAAGACCAAGCAGCTTGCAACTCTTGGTCCTGCCTCATCTGATTTTGAAATGATTGAGAAGCTATTCCTTGCTGGAGCCGACGTCTTTCGCTTAAACTTCTCTCATGGAGAGCATGCACAGAAGAAGGAATTGTTGGATATTATTCGTGCAGTAGAAGCAAAGTATGATCATCCTATTGCTATCTTGGGAGATCTTCAGGGACCCAAGATTCGTACTGGAACTTTTGGAAATCCTGCTGGAGAGTTGTTGCAAGCTGGGCAAATATTTAGGTTCGATTCTGACGAAACTCCTGGTAATGCTCAACGTGTATTTTTGCCTCATCCAGAAATCCTTGAGGCTTCTGAGGTTGGTCACGTCCTCCTCATTGATGATGGTAAAGTGAAGGTTGTCGTAAGCGGTAAGGGACCTGGGTACTTGGATTGTGAAGTTGTGGTGGGCGGCATGATCAAGGATCGAAAGGGTGTAAACACGCCTGACTCTATCCTTGAAATTAGTTGCTTGACACCCAAGGACAGAGAAGATTTGGATTACATGTTAGGTATTGGAGTAGATTGGGTTGCTCTGTCCTTTGTGCAACGCCCTGAGGATATTGTTGAAATTAAGAGGTTGATCATGAGTTACAACCCTAACAACGCGGTAAGTACAATGTGTGAGGTATGTTAACATTCTTACATTTATTACGCACATTCCTCATTGTTTATTGTACATCTCCCAGAACCCGCCTCATATAATGGCCAAGATTGAAAAGCCTTCTTGCTTCTGGGGTGACAACTTGGAAAGAATTGTGGAGCTCTGTGATGGTATTAGTAAGTCTTCTGTTTGATGCTTCGTCGTGCTTTGTTTTACATTGGTTTGCTCACGCGACACTTTGGCAACTTTGTTACAATGTAGTGGTTGCTCGTGGTGATTTGGGAGTTGAATGTCAACCTGAAGATGTTCCTATTCTTCAAAAGACCATCATCGACGAGTGCCGTGCCCAAGGAAAGCCGTCGGTAGTAGCAACACAAATGATGGAGTCGAGTAAGTCCCTTTAACTGTTGTACACTTTTGTGTTCGTGTTTTCATTTTCTCACAGCTGCAATGCCTTTCTGCATCTTCAGTGATTGAGAGTCCAACACCTACAAGAGCTGAAGCAAGTGATGCAGCTACTGCCATCTATGACGGAGCTGATGCAATTATGTTGAGTGCCGAGTCAGCCGCAGGATTGTATCCGGAAGAATCAGTCTTGATGCAACAGCGAATCATCAACAGAGTTGAGGGAGATAGTCACTATTCAAAATATCTTCAAGCTACCCGACCCAAAATCTCAGATGGATCTACTGCATCAGCAATCATCTTGGCTGCAAGATCAGTGGCGAGGAATGTCAATGCAAAATGCATTGCTACCTTTACCAACGGAGGTGAAACAGCTCGCAAGGCATCAATGAAGCGCCCAGAGCAACCTATCTGTGCCATTTCACCATTGAAGGAAACCTGCCGTCATCTAGCAATGAGTTGGGGCGTCTATCCCGAGTATTGCCCAACTGAGAACTTGAATACTGACAACTTTAGAGACATGTTAAGAACGTGCTGTGAAATCACGTTAAGGAAAGGTCTTGTCTCTGACGACAAAGATCTCATTGTTGTCACTGCTGGATTCCCATTTGGCACGCCGGGTGCTGCAAATATCATCAGGGTTATTCCAGCAGCAGGGCCTTCATATTGGGACGAGACATTATAAAGAGAAGTATCAGCACATGTGGGAGTTGACGTTTTGTCTAAACTGCGAGAGGTAATGTTATAGTTATGAACACAAATGAGAAATCTCCTCGCTCAAATTGCAAGCGTCTATTATCTGGTCATGATGATACATCCTTCACGGAGATGTCTCCATAGAATCTTCCTTTTTGTCTGCTTCTTCATCACCATTATCAACCGCATACTCGTCATTGTCATCAAGTTCATTGTACATATATTCTTTGTTGTACTCCATCAAGTATTGCGTACTTCGCTTCACATCCACAAACAACTTGTACACACGTTTGATATCTTCAATTTCCACCTGAGCACTCTTCCGCTTCTCAGCAGCAAGAGACGCCGTAATGACCATTTGAATAGCATAACGCAAACTCGTTTCCGTGCCAATACGTGCCAAAAGCTCAAGTGCATCATCGGCCATCTCGACATCTTCCTCTTCACATCGAACTGACAAAATCTTTAGAATCTCATCATGAGTGTACGGGTCCGTACTCACAATCATCAATCTATCCAGTAAATCCAAAGGAATTCCATGAGGACTCTTGTACTCAGTACCACGAATATTCGTAATACCACGATTGGTCGCAATCACCAGCACAGGAGCCATATCCGACTCCAACGCACGGTTCAAAAAGGAAAAGCATTCCATATCCAACATGTGTACCTCATCAATAAACAACACTCCGGGAATAATCTTGGCACGTCCCTCCTCCTTCCACTCGACTACCTTGGCATCAATCTGTTCTCGTACCTCACTCTTGATTTCACCCGTGTCACCAGCAAACAATGCCAGGAATCCCTGCTGACGTGAATTGATGACATCAATCTCATGTAAACTAACATTGTGCACGACCTCCTTGCGTTTTTGCAATTCACCTTCGGGACACTGGACAAATCTTGTTTGTGATCCCATGGCATCATAATCTCGTGATCGACTGAAGGATCTTCCAAGTTTGGTGATTTTACCCGATGCTTTATCGATTGTAATGACATCTCCGGCGGTGACCTTTTCTTTGGATAGGGCATCAATCATCTTTGTTCCGAGATCGTATACCGTTTCCATATCGGTGGTACAGAGTGTTAATCGGCCAGTTTTTTCCATCCCACCTTTCTTTCCTCCTGGTTTGTTGTCTCCGGATGCAAATGATGTATCGATTTGAATTTCGACTACTTCCCCTTCCATGACCTCTGTTTCTTCTAGTATTTGTACTCCGATGGATTTACGCATTGCCTGTGTCAATGCTTCCGTTTTGGACATTTCGAGGGAGAATACTTCAGAGCCGCTCATTGTGGTGAAGGGTGTGTTTTCGCCTAGTTGATGGGCTAGTCCCATGGCGATGGCGGTTTTGCCTGTGCCTGGTTTGCCTGCTAGGAGGATGGCTCGGCCTCCAATCTGGATTCGGTGCAGCGTGATGGTGACAGCGTCGATTCAAAATTGGAATTGTTGGCATTGTCAGGAGACGAATTCAACATTGAAATCACAAGTCAATCATAACCAACTGAAAAGCATCATCATCATCAGCACTTACCTTTCCCTCATTAATCATTCTATAAATAACCCCCACCGCCTTCCTAGCCTTGGCCTGACCAACCATCCCCTGCGACCCGCCCTTGCGTGGCTGCAATCCATCATCGAGCCCGAGCCCACGAATATGAGAGTGTGCGCCGATGCGTTCGAGGCGGGTCATTTCACGGACCGTCATGCCGCCGGTGGTGGTGGTGCCGCTGGAGTCGCCGGAGAGTTTTATTCCGCTCATTTTGTTGGTAATCTTGGGCGGCGCTCGCTGTTGGTTGGAGCTGCGATAAGTAGCTGCGATCTTTTTGATTTGATCGATTTTGATTTTTCGATTTTCCATTTTTTTGTGGCGCGGCGGCTCCGCCTTTTGTTTTGAGAAGTCAAGTGGGCGGGTGCCCATCTTACATACAAATATCGGCAACGTTTAGGAAATCCCACTTTACTTCTCTGTTCTATTGCGAAGTATGAGCAAAATTGACGTTACTCAATGAACGGAGATTTTATGGTAGCACCGTAATAAATGACGACGAAGTAACACTTAGCGTGATGCAATAGCCGCGTAAAGACTCAACAACCATCAATGAGCATGATGGCAGGTGCCGTAGGCGGCAGCGGAGGCATAGGCAGCCCAATCTTCATGGACAGTCCACTCCAAGAAGATCCAATCCGCGTATGCCTCCGCCTTCGACCTGTCAACAAATTGGAAACCTCACGACGGAGTACAAATTGTGTCAAGGTAGTTCAAACAACAGCAGCCAACAATAATAACAATGACAAATCCAAGGCATCCTATGCCGCCATACTCGAAAAAGGATCATCCGCAACAACAGTCGTCGGCAATGCCATTGAAGTAATCTCACCACTACAAGGAAAATTCAACTTTACATTCGACCAAGTATTCCAGGAAGATGCCTCCCAATCACTCGTCTATCAACATACCGCGGCACCTCTTGCATCGGATTTATTGGAAGGGTTCAATTGTGCGTTGATATCCTATGGTCAGACTGGGAGTGGCAAGACACATACCATGATGGGGGGAAATTCATCCGATGGTAGTACCACAACCACCACGACAACGGGCAAAAAGAAGTCGAGCAGCAGCAACAGCACCATCAATGATGAAAAATCAGGAATGATCCATCGACTCATCAAAGACATATTCCAACAAATGAAGGAATCACCACCATCCATTGAATACATTGTGAGATGTTCCTTTGTGGAAATTTATTTGGAAAAAATTTTGGATTTGTTGAATCCGGCGAATCGATCGATTCAGATTTTGGAGGAGGGGAGTGGTTTGGGAAGTATGATGGGTGGTTCGTCTGCATCTGCTGCTGCGTCATCGACATCATTGGATGAAAATGGTGGTAATAATAGCAATGAGGGAGGTGTGCGGATAGATGGAGCAAGTGAGGCATGCTGCTTTGATCAATCCGATGTCATTTCACTTTTAATTCGGGGCAATGCCTGTCGAACTGTCAGTTCTACCAAAATGAATACAGATTCGTCACGATCACATGCTATATTTATCATGAGTATTGAACAGAAGGATAATATTACGGGAATATCCAAAATGAGTCAATTGCAATTGATTGATATGGCGGGTAGTGAATTGGGTGGGAAGGATCAAACTGTACAGGGGACCAAGGGTACGGCGATACATCAGGAGGCACGAATGATTAATAAATCGCTGTCGTCGTTAAATGCCGTTGTTCGGGCGGTGGTGGAAAATCAGGATGCCACACGGGGTAGTAGTGGGGCAGATGCGGCTGGTGGATCGAGTATAGAAACACCCTACAGTCAATCCAAGTTGACGAGACTTCTCCGTGATGCGTTTGGGGGGAATTGTCGAACATCTATTATATTAACGGCGTCACCTGCATCGTATAGTATAGCTGAGTCAATACGAACAATGAAATTTGGGCACTTGTGTCGAAGTGTCAAGAATTTTGTCAAGCCAAGTGTGGAAATGTCTCCAGTGGATTATCGAAAGTTATTAAATGATACACAAAAGAAGCAAGTTGACATGACAAATTTGGTAAATGAGTTATCGGCAGAGTGTTTTCAGTTGAAGCAAGATGCCAAGAGTAAAAAGTTTGTGGAATCTAATTACAGTGGACCTCTTTGGGAGACAATTGAGTCAGTGTTGGTAAATGGTGCTGCTCAGGTGGCAAACAAGTCTCTTCGAGGGGGGAAAGAATCAGGTGATAGTTCGGAAGTTGCTGCCTTGCGTGAAGAATTGGCACGGACACGGAATGAGCTCCAAGCGTCAAAGAAGAAACGTGAACATGTCGAAAGCTTGTTGGCGGAACGTCAATCGGAAGTGGCAATATTACGAACGCAAAATGACAATTATTCGTCGGAAAAGAAGAGGAATCATCAAGATTTGATTGTGGCTCAAAGTGAAAATCGATTGCTATTACAACGGAAGCATGAGGTGGAGAACAATTTGCGAACGAGTCAGTTCCGAGAGTATGAGGCAACAGTGTTCTTGCGTCAATTTCGACGTTTCTATCGTCGGCTTTTGAAAAACAAAGCCGCCCAAGGAAATGGTGGGACATCTGAGGTAATGAAAGATGTACCCGGTATACCAGACTTGAAAGATTTGATTGACGTTGACAGTCTGTTGTTGGAGAGCGGACTCATTGAAGAATCGGAATTGCACGATGATACCGCCACGGGCACATATCGACCGAGTGCTCAGGCGCTGAATCGAAGCACTGAATCTAGTAATGAAGCTTGGAGAGAGGCAGCAAGACAAGGCAAAGTCAAAGATTTAGAACAGTTTGATCAGTTGTCACTAGGCAGCCGCAGTCGTGGGGGGCGAAATGATGAATTATCTCATGGTCAATTAATTACCAATCGACAGCAACTATTAGGCACCCCAGCTGGAAAATTGACTACAATACGTGAAAGAGAATTAGAACGCGATCTCCTCCGTGCCACAGAAAGGTGCATTGAGCTTCAAGTGGCATTAAATGAGGAGAAGGCAAACGTGGACATTTTAAGGTCGAACATGAGTCACAGGAAGATGGCTCAGGAGACAATTCAACTAAAGCAGCAGCTAGAAAAGAAGACTCATGATTTACAGCAAATTATATGGAAAATGAATGAGCTCCATCTCATCAACAAGACTTACAATGAAAAAATGTCCAATCGAGAACAGCACGTGACTTATCTGGAAGAGAATCTTGTTGAATTGCAGGGTTCGAACCGCAACATGATCCTTGAACGGCAGGAGGCTGAAGAAAAGTTACGAGAAGAGTTGGATAATCTGAAAGTATTAGTCGACGCTATGACGATACCATTATGGCAGTTTGGTGAGACTGGTGCTACAAGTACACTGTCGAGTAGGATTCGACTACCTGTGCGAGGTGGCATTGATATCAAGGAAGATGAAGACGACGATGCTGGCAGCTCGGGCGACCTTGATAGCCTCGAAGGGTCAGTTGTTTCCGATGACGATGAGGAAGAAGAAGAAAGTGACGAAGAAGATGTCGATGATACACAAAGTCGTACAACAGTTCAAATCATTGCACAAAAGAGTGTCCCAATGCGAGATGCAGCAGTGCAGGCATGTGTTTCTGTTAGTGAACGAGGAACCTTAACAGACCCACTCATTAGTGATACGCCTCGTTCATTGAGATCTGATGCAAGAACTAACACTTATGCGGCTGCAAAATCTAGTGCTGAATCTACACGAAATCAAGACAATGGTGCACCTCTGAAATCGTCGCCGAGGAGTAGAGACACAGCTACAGGCAATGGTACCATTGGTAGTTCTAGTGCTGTGTCTGCCACTACAAATGATGTCAGGAGTGTGTCAGCTGAAGATTTGTACCGTGGTGGAAAGCCATCGAGCAGTCAACCTCGTCGATCTGTGCACAAATATGGTTTGATGATCAGACCTGGTGTTCTGAAAGAGAGAGAAAAACCGTCATCAAAATAAAGTAATGGTTCTAATGTGCTGTGAATTTAGTTCATGTTCTATTGTTACTTACGCTGCTGAAGCTCGGCGGACGCTCCCAAAGGGGTATTTGCTCTTTGGTGGATTTGGAGGAGCTACATGAACCTGGGGGTTGGCTTTGATATAGGAAGCTGACGAGAGAAGTTTCATCCGTTGTTGGAGCTGCTCCACACGGCCTGGACTTTCAGCTAGGTCTGTGGGGAGGGGGAGATACTCTGACAGAGCTGGACTCCCTTGTTGATAGTGCTCCTCGAGTTGCCTCATCTGCATCGCAGCATGGACGTGGCCGTCATTCTGAAACCCAATTTGAGAAACATGCTCATCTGATGCAACCCTGCCTTGAGCCTTTTCACGTTCTCTTTGCATTAACATTGCCAAGTACCCTCGATCATTAGAAGCTTTAAGCGCATCCATAGCGCTTTGGATCACATGGCGGTGCTGTGCTGTGGATGTAGTGTCTAAAGCAGCAGTACTTCTCTTGTAGTCGTTGAGCATCGTTTCATAAGCTGGGGCGGGGGCCATCATCTGTCTGCGGCTAGCCATCGCAGTTTCCTGTGGAGCAGGTAAATAAGGTCGACTTTGATCTGGCAATTCCCTTCTTTCTTCTTGCATACTGTAGTTACTGATTTTAGACCAATCAATATCTTGTAGATGATGCAGCCTTTTGCGTTCCGCTCTAGGCGATAATGCCATACTGGTACGAGTATTCGGCTCTGTATTCCAGCTATTGTGTAGAGAGGCATGAGGAGAGGTTCCAGAGGCAGTGAAAGAAGACGGAAGTGATTGGTGTTGATGCTGACCAGTGCTTGAAGATAGAGAAGACGACAGAAAGGATCGGTTCTGCATACGACCACTAGAAGGAAGAAATGGCATGGCAGGGAGATTTGAAGGAAGCTCGACCTGCTCTTTCACTTTTCTTTCTGGGCTATCCCTCGTTCGTCGGCTTGAATGGTACAAGGCTGCCAATGCCTTTTGATCATGTTGTTGCTGCTCCTCCATAAGTTTCTTGCGGCGCTGATCCTCCTGTTCCTGATCCATGCGCAACAGCTCTTGCTGTCGGCTAAGTGTAGTCTTAAAGTCGACTTGTGGGCGATGTCCATCCTGGTCCCGGTTTTCCAGAGGAGATGCTTCCATTCGAAGAGTAGACATTGCAGCTGCAACTTTGGATCCAGGCGACACTGGGACCTTTGCTTTTGCTGACACCTTTTGAGGTTCGGCGGCTGGTGGAGGTGGACTTGTTCTCGGTGATGAATTGCTGGTGTTGGGTTTGGATTGACAGTGCATCTGCATGCAAAGGTGATGGTTGCCTCTTTGAAAGTACTGCCAAAGAAAAAGACATGAGATGAATTATTGTTAGAGACAATAATGAATAATTATATCAATATATAATGATTCAAAAGGTATTAATTGACACACTCACCTTGTGGTAATAAGATCCAGTTTCCGGTCCTCTTGGCACTCTTGTAAATCCCCACCGGTTCAGCTTCCTTGTAAAGCTGGTGAATTTGGAATGCTTAAAGTATACCGGCATAACATCCGACGCAAACTTCTTCTTCTGGAGGATGATGAAGGCTCTACCATGCGGTAGCCATGTAATGATGTCTTCTAGTTGGTCATTATCCAGCACAGACATGAGCTTTTGGGGGAAGGTGATTGGAACTTCTTCTGCAGTTGTAGCTGCCCTCCATCGTTCTTCGTGGGCTGCCTCTTCGTGTAGGTCATTATTTGCTTTGCCAGTCGATTGGCCAGGAGTATCGACCATTTCGGTATTGGTGTCAGCGTCTGTGACCTTGGAATCCCCACCACCCGCGAGGCTTGCAAGTGCAGAGGCGGCGGCAAGCAAGGATGAGCGGCGCCGCACCGTGGCTTCGCCAGCCTTGTTCATACTTCTCTTGATTCTTTCTTTGAGTGTGTTGTGACGCCGCTTGTTGTTAGCATCAGATGACGAGTTGCCGTCGGCAATGGCGTGTTGTGTTGATTGATAAGGGTCCATGGCGTTGATGATGTTGTCGTTGCCGTTGCTGTTGCTTTTGTAGTTGTAAACGCTTACTGTCGTGCGCAAGTCTCACTGCATACAACTATTCGTTCTGAGGCAAGACAGGTGTAACACTGACAAAACTGTCCAGGCCCAAGACAGTAGGTACGATTGACTGAGGAAGAGAACACAAACGAAGCA
>Ga0209652_1004354_pt1 | contig 9984 bp, 8 predicted proteins | sample SaaInl74LU_5_DNA_FD_184641 | JGI IMG/M metagenome (GOLD analysis project Ga0209652, IMG submission 184641) | Marine microbial communities from expanding oxygen minimum zones in the Saanich Inlet - ESP_74LU_5_DNA (SPAdes) (version 2) | ecosystem: Environmental > Aquatic > Marine > Intertidal zone ...
CAATAGCCACAGTAAGATTTCCCAACAACGTAAAGAATGCTTGTAACTCGACCAAAAATTGTAACGATGAAGGATTGTAGAAAAAGTGGTACGTGCACGCACAAATTCCAGATGCATGAAGAGGAAGCATACCCCAAGTAAGTCCCTTCCACTTTTCATTGCCAGTCGTTTCCGAAAATTTCCAAATAATATCCATTGCAAAGAGAAATTCAATCACGGAAGAACAGTGAATGGCCCAAGTAGGAATTGAAAGAGCATTTTCTGGTTCGGAATGCATGACGAATGGTAGGCTTGTTACAGTATCAGTTGGTAGATTTCCAATTCCATATAAGAATGCAGAGTGTCCCTCAAAGCCTAGTTTGGTACCTAACGCACATGTTGCAGCAAATGCCAATGCTATACCTCCAGCGACAAATTTGGGAGTATTGCCGTATTTTGATCCATTTTCACTGTAGGAAGGGTTGGTCATTGCCTCACGAAATCCAAGCACCTGTGTTTGTGCACATCATATGCATGAGAATTTCCGTAAAATATAACATACACACACACACCAAACAACAAAGCATTGCACACTACTATAATATACACATATATACTCACAATCAACACATTCGTCATGGTCAAAAGCGCCTCCGCCCCACCATGCAACCAATCAACATTCGCCAAACTCAGTCCATACACACTCTTGGTAATAATCCCACTCGGAATCGTTCCCAAAACAAACAATAACAAATATTGCCAACCAAAGTTACCAAGATTGGGTGTACGATTTCCACGAAAGGATAGAAAGTAGAGAAATCCTAGATAAGGTAATAGGGAGGCTTGGAAGAAGATTCCGGCGAGGTTTTGGCCTTGATCGGAGAAGGAGAGTAGATTGGTTGATGATGCTGCTGCGGCAGTAGTGGTAGTGGCGGCGACATCGGCTGCGGAGAGGAGGGCAGCTGGAACTTCTGTGACGAGCTCTGCTGGAATCATATTTGTTGCTACCAAGGATTTCATGCCATTTTTTGTAAGATAGGAAGAGGCCGGTGCAAATGCTGCGCAGGTGGGCAGCATCGCAGCTGCCGCTAGTCCTGCTGAGGATAGTAAGTTCACCATTGTTTTGCTGTGCTAGTGTGAAGCAGTCTACTACTACTTCTCAACCAAGTCAACTCCGTGCGTACACCAAGAGATTGTTGTGGATGGACAAAGCAAAGCGCAACAGATCGATTTTATGGCGCGTAGTATCGCCGTACTATTCCTACCGTAGAAAAAGCGATCCTCTTCAACTTGAAGGCCTCCGCTTCCACTCTTCTCTCCATGATTTTTCTGACACATAATCCGCTTTGCTAACAAACAACATCCAAATATCATTGAACGAACACACAACAATCTGCACTACAATACGCAACACAACAATTAAAGTACAAATAACAAATCACAATCATGAAGATCGCAGCAGCCGCCCTTTTCGCTGCACTAGCAGCCAATCAATCCACCGCATTCGCACCTACACGAAGCAGCAATGTCATCTCCACCAAATTATCATCCACAATGCAACCACCCGAACGCACCGCCCCCGACGCAGGCTACGTCCCCGACTGGGAAGGCCGCACCGGCCTCGCCCCCGAAGAATTCATCGCAAGTGACATGGCCAAACCCGATCTATCCGGCATGTGGGAATGCCCCTTGACAAGATGGGATTCCGAAAATATTGATATTGCCGAAGCACAAAAAATCTGCTCGGAACAACCACATTGCCCTCTTGAAATGACGGCTAGTGCCGAAGATAATGCCAAGGGCGCCGCCTTCTTTTCGGAGAATAAGGAGCAGATTCGTGCGGATATATTAAAGTATGGTGCTATTTGGTTCCGTGGATTTGATTTAATGAAGAGTGTGGCTGGGAATAGGGAGATGCATGAAGCGCTTGGATTGGATCCTTGTTTGGATCCTTTGCATTCGAGTGGATTGAGGAAGTTTGCTAGTGAGCGTGATGCTCTTTATGAGGAGGTGAGTGTTTCTAGTTGAAGAGTTTTGGTGGAATGTGATAGTTTGAATTGCTTTTTGGTCGATGTGCATTTCATCAAGTGCAATTTGCTCAACATTTGATTTCTTCTTCTTTCTTCCTTTCACATCCAATCCAATCTACAAACAGGTCAACAAACCATCTCTCCGTCAACACTACATCGGACTCCACAACGAATCCACCGCCAAACGTACCGCAGCCTACGCCGCATTCGTCTGCTTCCAACGTGCCACCGAAGGCGGTGGACGCTTCCTCGTTGCCGACGGAGCTGCCATCCTTGCCGAATTGAAACCCGAAACACTTGAAAAGTTGTACAATCGCAAAATCCGTATTTCAGTTTCCAACCTCGATATTCCTCCAGCATTGCCAGGTGTGGTAAAGGAGGGTATCAAGGGATTGGTCGATGTAGCAGTCGCTCCCAAGTTTGACATGGATTTGGAAATGATTTATGAAAGTGATGGAAAGCCCGGACGTCTTCAGGCTGTGGAAACTGCCGAGTCACCCATCAACCGTCACCCTGTTACCGGATTACCAGTGTGGTTTAGTAATACTCACAACCATGCACGAAAGTTGAGAGATCGACGACCATGTGGTGTGCCCGAGGTGGGTATGACCGAGGTGTTTTATGCCGATACGATGGTTCCTTTGGATTTGGAGGATTGTGAAGAAATTAAGAGAGCAAGTGAGAAGCATATTACAGCACTTTCGATGGAACCTGGTGATGTGCTACTTGTGGATAACTACCGAGCACTTCATGGACGTGATGTGTTCCAGGGGGATAGATTCCATGCTGTAACTTGGTTCACTTGGGATCAGAATGAGGCATGGAGGGGTGATGAGCGTCGTATTGTGGAGAAGAATGCTTTCAACCAGGCTATTAACCAAATGATGGACTGGCTTCCAAAGGACTTTGAGTCCAACCAATCATAAGGTGTCTTCATGAATGATGATAGGGTACAAATTAGTGGGGTTATTGACTTCGTGTGACTTAAGGCAAAGAAGTGGCACTTAAGGGCATATAGAGAGATTCTTCGCAGCAAGTAGGTAAAGCTAATCTAAGTATTGATATCGACAGTTTACTCTTCAATGTCCCTTATGTTCATGTACGTCCTAATGGTCTGTTTCTTTAGCAACAATGAACCGCTGATGCTTAAGGGTTATCACCTGCGTCAGGCAGCGGTGCCATCACCGGTGCCAGTTCAGCTCTAATCCCCATCCTAAGCGCAACATGATTTCTCACACGCATGACTCCCATGTTAATGGCTTCATCAGCATCATCCAACCGAGCCCTGATCCTTTCATCGCGATTATCTTCCCCATCCTGTTCGCGACGACGTTGACGAACCAACCCAAGCATATCCAACCCACCTTGAAGGAGGTCGGCTGGTCCACCGGCTGGGGCGGGTTCCCCATTTTGTGTGTACGTGAGGAACTGTGTCCACTCATCTTCATCGCATCTACGCGCACTCATAAGAGAGCCTTTGATACCTGCAGCCTTGGCAGTAAATTCAATCCCAAAGACGAGATCACCTTCCATCTCCGGGAGCGTGTATTCATTAGAGTGGAATCTGTTCATCCTAGAACTGTGAACAATCAGCTCACGAGTCTCAGTGTTGTAATCAAGACCGAAAACAGAATCCTCCCTTTGCAAGCCTTCCATGATATCAAGCTTCTTTGCCCATGTAATACTCTCCGTACCCGCTTCACTCGTAGTCTTGCAGAGGATGCCGTATGATCCAAGACTATCACGGTTGGAATTCTTTGTCCCCGATCCAGGGCAAAAGAGACGACAGATGAAGCGATTTCTACCAGAAACCATATCTTCACTTGAGGCAACCGCAAATGGAACTTTCACTGACGCATCCGTAATAAGAATAAACGACGAACAGATCGAAACTCCATCAGCACTGGAATTGAAATGTTCTGGGCGTGGAACGATCGGCGAATTTGAGTTAGGTCCATCCTTAATGTAGACCTGAGAGAACTGAAACTTGTCTTGCCTCTTCATGAATCGACAAACAGCATCCTCATCCCCATTCTCTCCATCAGTCTGAAAACCAAGGTAAAACGCCTCCTTTGCAATATATTCCAAGTAATGCAAAATACCCACCCAAACCTTTCCATCCTCCGGGGCACGAATATTAAAATCGTTTGTGCCCTCGCATCGAATCCATCGTCTTTCGTGACCACCAAATGGACTCTTCCTAGTACCAACCACCAAAGGTCCTGTTGGGAATTCATGATGAAAAGCCTCCACTCGTGTCTGTGCCACACGTTCAGAAACAGTACACATGGCACTATTGGTCAAGTACAGTGACTTCAAATCATTATTTGGCAAAAAGTCCACAATCGCCGCCAATCCATCCTCGGGGAGCAAGTTCAACGGCGAGGAACCAAATGTTCGGAAGCGTTTGCGCTCCATAACATCACTGGGGACCAATCGAGTATTGCACTTCAACAAACGACAGGTAAAATCGTATCTAACCCAAGGAGTGCACTGTTCCAAACACTTGACACAAACCCTAGTCATCTTAGGCACATCCCTCCCATCCGGAGCTTTCGTCGCAGTCTTGAAAACATCAATCTCCGAAAAGCACTCCTTCCTTCGACACTCCAAACACCCCATATTATTCCACCCCTCATTATCCGTACACTCGGCCATTTCTACACCACAATCAGAGTCACAGGCCACGGCTCCGCACATGCCGCAATTGCGAACACGGCCAGTGGTGCAATCGTCTGCGATGCACATCTCACAGACACGTAATGAGTAGGGCCAGTAATCGGGATCAAATTTAGATTGATTGAAGCAGGCACAGCTTCGCATGGGGGCGGTTTGTGGAGCGGGGATGAGGGAGGTGCCCATTTCATTGTAGTGATAACGAGGTTGTTGTTCCGAATTCTCGTCGTCGAGACAATGGGAAAATCCTCTTGTGTTGCGTGCTGTGGAGCCGCAAATGTGACATGCTCCGGATGCGTTTAAGGCGTCGATATTTTGACGACGTTTCTTCTCTTCGTATTCGTGGAGTGGCATGGTGAATTATGGTTCCTTTATTTCATTGCGATCATTAAGATTAGGTGCATGAATACATTGTTTTGATTTGATGAAAAAGCTGTTCATTTTTGGTGAGTTTTTGTTCACGATTGATGGCGGGAAGCACTAAAGTCCTTGGGCAAAGCAGGAAGATGTGTGTTTTCATGTGCGCAAAGTGATTTTGGTGGAAGGCCTCTAGTGACTGACAAGACACCATGCCCAACACATGCCGAAGGGCCTGAAGGATAGTACAAAAGAGTTGCTCGTGGAAGGACTAAAGGCGAGATTTCCGCTGTCATTCGCCTGGATCCTGGATGTAGGAATATCTGGTTATGCTTTATGAATATGAATGCTATGGAGCTATCGATACACTTGGACCATCCGTTATTTGACTATTGCATATTTCAACATTGTAGTTCTGGAGTTGCTAACAAATTGAAACACCTGCCACGAGTTCATTCACAGGCAGTACATCAAGGTCAATCTTGTTGCAGGGAAGGCTTTTTGCTGGACAAACTAAACTTGTCTCGTTTCACATCTGTCAGATACGGCGTCCAATGGAGTTTGCTGGGATCCACTCGAGGTTCCTTGACAGGATGCTTCTTGGCAAGGTCCACCAAAAGTTTCCTCTCGGCTGAAATGAAGTACACTCCATTGACAAATTTGAGTATGCCCAATGTATTCAGGGCGTAGATGATATCTTCGGCCATGATGGAAGTCTTCTTTGCTATGTCCATGATGCTCATACTTTTGCTCTCGTTTGATTCATTCAATAGGAAATCAACGATTGTTGAAGTCCAATACGGTATGTAGGCTTGCTGTCCGAGATCGGACATTGGTTTTTCAGGTGATCCAACCTTTTCTTCCTTCTTGCTGAGTTCATAGGAGAATGCGATGAGGAATCGCCCATATCCCTTGCGTTGATGCGATGGAAAGGTAAGAATACATGCTGTAGAGGAAAGGTATTGTTAGGGACGACATGTTGCAGTGATGAAAGACACTCTTGTATAACTTTGAGACCTTACCAAGATTGTAGCCAACGTCAGAGTATTTCTCTTTACTGTAGTATCCAACCGGATGATACCCTCTTTCATCCACCTCACAAAGGACATAGAACAAGAACGGATCAACATCAAAGTACAATGTCTTGTGATCCAAAAACAATTTGGCAATATAACACAAATTCTGACAGTACTGCCTCTCTTCAAATCCATCCACTTCAAACATACTCAAATTTCCACATCGATAAATCTCATTCCCAGGAGGATGACGACGATTCTTCGGTAGCTCCTTTGCTTGAAATCTCAGCAGTTCCGACTTTCTCGTGAAGAAATTCAATGAGAATTCGTCCACGTAAAGAACATCAATCAAACCTCCATCTCGGAACATTTCCTTGGGAAGAGGAGAGAAGTACCACGTGTCCATTTGATACTGGCCTAGCTCGAGCATTGCAACATTCTTCACCTTGGTAACTTCCTCGTGCTCTTTTAGTGCTGCTTCATCCATACCCTCGTGCTCATCTAGCACTTGTGCCGACAGAGTTGTGACAACGTCTACGGCAGTGTGTTCTTCGGCTACTACCACGGCGGAAGCGCCACTCGATGACGTAGCTTTACTAGTGCCAGCAGTAACAGCGGATGTACCACTAGAAAGACCAGCCTCGTTACTTGCATCACCATCAGCGGCACCTCGTCGTCTCCTTGTTAGTCGAGATGCATCATTATCAACAGTAGACGCATCATTGACCATTGCAGCAGAGGTGGAACGCCGATGTCGCTTACGATTATCACCGCCTCCACCTCCGACAAGCAAACCTGAACCTACACCAGCACTATTGACACCATCCAAAGTATTCATTGCTTCACCCACCGATGAACTACGACTACTCCGTAAACTGCTCTCTCTTCTTCCCGTACTAACATCACTCATATTCCCACCAACACCAGAACCTTCCCCACCCTCGGAAAACAATCGTCTCATCCTCCTCTCCTCCCTCTCCCTATCCAACCGTTCTCTCATCATCTCGGCACGTATCCGTTCCTTCTCCTCTTCCTCCCTTTTCTTCTTTAATGCTCGAACCTTGGCATTCCCCACAGAGGGTGGTGAAACGACTCGTTCCATGGGAATCCATTCATCCATACGACGGTTGAAGTCACGGTAGTGGATGTAGTATTTCCATTGTTGTTGGGGGTGTTGATTGTCTAGGTTGGGGTAGAGGGGTGATCGATCGATAATGTCGCATAGCCATACGTTATTGTTGTTGGCTTTGTTCTTGTTGTCTTTGTTATTGCCAGCTGATGATGATTTGCCATTATTGGAGTCACCTTCGTCCTCATCATCATCATCGTCACTATTGAACCAATCACTCAAACTCTCCTCATCCTCCCACCAAAAATGACGTCGTTTGATGCCATCATCATCACCATTTACAATAATTGAATCATTCAAATCCTTAAACACCTTTGTACGCTTCACATACAACACTTCAATCACACTCCCCCGTTGAAACGGATGCATATCAATTCCCTTCCCCGTCCCCGGTCCAGAAGTCGCTAATGGCGGACGAGGCGATGGATTGACATTATTACTCCCACCACCATTATTTTTGACATTCTTGGTAGTAGTAGTAGTATCAATTGCCAATCCACGAGAGGATAAATAGCGCAACACATCGGTATAACTTTTGAATCGTCTTCCTTCTGGACTGATGAAGATACGATCATTTTTGTAGGTGCCTCCGGAGGGTGTGGTGCGGTGTACGGCTTGTTGGAGCCAGCCTGGGCCTATGAGGGGGCATGGCTCTGTGTGGGAGGATTGACCTTTTGGGATGGTTACTCGGGGTATTTGGGCTATGCTTCCTGGAAGAGTGTGTACTGCTGGCTTATTGCTGGGTTCATTATTTGTTGCTGTGGTTGTTGCGTCGGTATTGCTGGTGTTGTTTGCATCTGATGAAGCGCTTGGTGCACTTTCAGTCTTGATATTCGAAGCAACATTACCTCCTCCTTCAGTAGATTGTTCTTTCATGGCTGCATCTTTTGAATCGGTGCCACCGTTTTCATCTGTCATACTAGAAGATTGCTCTTTCATTGCTTCAGCTTCATTTTTTGCTGCGGTGTCTCCGTTCTCAGGTACCGTGCCAGCGGATGTCTCTTGTTTCGAATCAACTCCATCGTTGTTCACCATGATTACTAATTGATCACCTATAATGTATGGATAGTATTCCCTCTCTATTGATAGTTATATCACATGCCGCTCTGGGGGCCATCATGGTTTTTATCATTGAATTGAATTATGAATTGAGTGCCGCAGGTATGGTACCCAAGGGCACTTTTAATGGGTAAAAAACAAACCCAAAATACCCAATACGCATACAAGCACCCCTGTCTTTCTTGCGAAGCGGAACCTTTTCCGCGGATGCCTTTCCTCCACTCTTCTGCTTCTTACAACCTTGCAGTGAAGAAGTATGCTGAGGGCTCCAAATGTATCTTATGTCGTAGAGTATCTACATCGGGAGGGCGTGAAGCAGAGAGGAATTATAGTAATAGTAATAGGTATGGTACCTTCTCACACAGACAACTAAGACCAAGATTGATTTCCCTCGCTCTGCATGGACATTGAGGAGACACTGATGCTGATGCAAGCGCTGCACTTTCACGGCTGTAATTCGACAGATCAGTGATGGATGATTTTTCGACAGAAACAGCATGATGCCTCGTCATCAACCTGATCTGCCAAAACTGCACTGATGGTACGACGGCGTTTCTGATGCTCTGACGGCTCCGTCATTGCCTTGCTACTACGACAAGCAGACACTTCGTTGTATGTTAGAAACCATGATCACGTGTTAAGTAGATCAATTTGAGTGGTTACTATCTACAGGACTATACATTGGAGTGGAGTTTTTCGTTCCATTCATTTTTGCGGTTTGAAGGTGCCACCTTGAGTCAGATTAGATCTACTCACCTCGCCTTCATCAAGAAGACTCATCAACTCATGAGGTGGCTGCTCCTCCGAGTGTTCTTCTCGGTATCGATTGACTTCCAGGTTCCAGCGACGCGACTTGTGAGCGCCTAATTGAGCAATTTTCTGCGCACGAAGCCTCTCATGAGCTTTGGTATGATCCTCCTCCGTCCTAGCCATTTCCTTCGCTTCTTCCTTGAGCTCCAGGTAAAAGTCAACGGTGTTCTTCCACTCTTCTTCATCGATGTCACCACTGCCATCCTCGTCAATCATATTGAAAAGCGTAGCAACTCCCTCCTCTGATATGTCGATACCTGCTTGTAACAAGGCTTCATAAATTTCATCCTTGCAAAGAGTTCCTCCTCCATCAGTGTCGATGCCAGCAAATACCGCCACGAAATGTTCCACAGTCTCAAGTTCATAGTGGCTAGCAATTTTGTCAAACAATTCCGTCCATGGCCAAGGATTCCTGTGTGATGAATGTGATAAAGATAAAAGAGATAGAATTAGTTACAATTGATCTCATAGTAGAAGTACGATTGAAGGTTGACCGGTTGATCACATATACGCTGAAATAGGAGCTTCACTTACCAAATATCCACAACGACTTTAGACGCTTCACCAAGAGCTCTCTCCAAGGATTCTTCGATCACTGTTCCTCTGTTGATAATCTCATCTTGCTCTTTTGCTACTTCTTCAAGAGCAGTTTGCGCTTCCTTGTCAAGGCTACGGAGCGACACATGTTTGAGTTCTTCGGTTGATAATCTCGTCAGCAAGGAGGGTTTCTCAGACGACTTATTTGATACATCGGATGATTCCTGTGTGTCAGTGTCAGTATCAGTATCATCCATGAAGCTCTGCAATCGTTCCCTGAATTCAGCCAACCCAACCATCGAAGACCTTTTCTTGTTCTTTGTCGTGAGGATTTGCAACCGATGTTTGAATTGAGCTAACGATACCATTTCATCTTCCTGTAGTGAACCGT
>Ga0209652_1004355_pt1 | contig 9981 bp, 10 predicted proteins | sample SaaInl74LU_5_DNA_FD_184641 | JGI IMG/M metagenome (GOLD analysis project Ga0209652, IMG submission 184641) | Marine microbial communities from expanding oxygen minimum zones in the Saanich Inlet - ESP_74LU_5_DNA (SPAdes) (version 2) | ecosystem: Environmental > Aquatic > Marine > Intertidal zone ...
CAAAATGATGGGGTGCGAGATGCGAGAGCGAGCGGGAGGGCAAAGATCTTCTTCTGCACGATTCATTACGAGAAAATGGTTTGAATTTGCCGTTAGCCGTTTTCATCGATCGCCGAAGAGCAAAGAGGAGCGACCACACCAAGGCCGAGGCCAGCGCGCAGCCGCCAGCCTTCAGTGTGCATAGCCACCACCGTAGTAACAACGCCCCTTCCTTATCCATTTCAATTCACGATGGTAGGAAGTGCCGGCTTGAGCCAGGGCCTCGCCGCCCTTCAATTCTGGCTCCTCGACTTTCCCCAAATGTCATCCATCATCACCGCCGATAACGACGGCTCTGAATTTTACAATAATCTTGAATCACTCTCCAAACTTATCAAGGTGGCCGAGGAAATATGCGATTGCGAAAGTTCCTCACCTTCACCACAGCCGACATCAGTTCTCGAAGCGTGGGCGTGTATTCATAATCTGCTCAACGATTGTGGCATATCGTCGGAAGAATTTGAGGAAGAAGATTTTGACTCTCGAGAGTGTCAATACATTGTTCTCTCTACACTGCTCTGCCATGCCTTGTCGAATAACTGCAAGAACCAAAAATTATACGTGGGAAGAATCATGGGTTGGGACCACCGCCCCGACGTTCAGCAAGAAATCATGACAATTGTTCAGGAGAATGCGCATCAGGGGAGTAGTGACACTGAATCCTGTGGCGAAACTGGTGATTATTCCGTGCTCATGAATGCTAGTTTGGCGAGTACATCGATTGATTTGGGTTATGGAATTGATATTTCTTGTCAGAAGAGGGATAGAGATGAGGCGTTTGGTGAAGATGATGGGGGTGATAATGACACACCGGTAGAAAAGCGTCACAATACTTCTGTAGGGGATGATGATGAAGATGATGATGATACAAAAGAAAAAGAGGTGACGAAGCAATTATTTGGAAGTGACGATGATCAGGCCATCATTACAAAGTTGAAGCAAGAGTTGAAGGAGGCGCGTCAGCAAGAGGCGGACCTAACAGTGAAAGTGGATGAGGTACAATCTCTACACAGGGCAGAGATGCTCCAATTGGAGTCAAAGTACTTGCAACAAATTAGAGACATGGAAGACAAGTACTCACATGAAACAAGTGAACAAAAGAAGGAGCTAGAAATTCTGCGTGACCGAGATCAAAATATCACAGAGATGAAGGAGGAGAATCTAAGATTACGTGACGAGCTTGACATTTTACAGTGTTCCAAAGAAAAGTTTACTCATACTGAAGAGCAACTTCGAAAATGTAGGGAGAAGATTGAAGCATTTGGCGATGTTCACGATGCTCTCCAGCGCGAAGAGAAGGCCCACGCAGTATTGGTAGATAAATGTCTTGAGATGGAAAATGAACTTGCTCAACTCAAGCCATTGAAACGACAGCTGGAAGAATACCGAGTAAGAGCCACAGATGCAGAGGTAGCTTTGGCCGAGTGCCGTGACGACTTGCGTCGATTCAAGGAGAAAAGCAGTGGATTGGAAGGTGTAAACTTGGCCCTACAAAGAGGTGTCAATCTACAACAGGCAGAGGCAGATGCGTTGCAGAAGAGGTTGCAAGAAGAGGGCCAACGATCTGGAGAAGGAGGATCTGCTGTTGGCGTTGGAATGAGTGAACTTAATCCCGAATTGATGGAGGAGTTGAAGATGCTGCGATGCGAGTATGCGCGTCTGAAGGAATTTGAAGCCAAAAGAGAAGTTGATTCAGTGCAACGTCTTGAGGAGAGCTGCGATGACGCAAAGCGGCTGTCAGAAAGATTCAAGGAACAATTCTTGCGTACTAAGTCTGAGTTGGAAGATACACAGCAGCTCCTTTCTGAATCAATTGCGAGGGAAAAGAAATTGCAGGGTGAAGTAAATGATTGGTCAAAGAAGCACGAGGAGCTTGGGCAGGAAATGAAGGAAGAAAAGCTTAGAACTCACCAGGCAGCGCTTGATACCGAGAAGAAATATCAACATGAGAAGAGCACTATCATTGAACAGGCGCTCAGTGAACTGAATGCACTCGAAGAGAAGTTGACGGCAACGATTGAAACAGAGCGTCTGCAGCACAAGGAGAAGATGGACCAGGCAGAAGCACAGCGAGTTGAAGAAGAGACTCGCCTCTCCAGTGAATTTGCAGCCCTCCAAGAACAGTCCTCTGTGACGTTGCGCACGACGAAAGAGCAGGCTCAACAGCGCATAGAAGAGTTAGAACAGAGTAAACAAGCAGAAATTGAGAGGCTTGCCAAAGCAAAGGAAGACGAAATCGAAACGTTGACCAATAAAGGAAAGGCGATGATACGTGAGTCAAGAGCGAAGGCGAAGGCGCTCCAAAAGAAGATATCTGAGGAATATGAGGTGGAGATCGAAAGTTTGAAGCAAGAGAGAGAAATGATGATCTCCATTCAAGAGGAGTACGAAAAAGCAGCAAGTGCAAAAATTGCCAAGCGAGATCAGCAGATCAAATTATTTGATGCTAAGCTCCAAGAGTCCACAAGAGCAAATGAAGAGCTTGAAGAAAGCATGAAGAAAACTGAGAGGAGTAAGAGAGAACTGATGACTGACAATGATCGTCTTCGACGACAGCTTGGCAGCCGATTTGGTCCTGGCAGTGAATCTGAGAAGCAGCTTGAAGAGTTGATGTCAGTGTGCAATTCACTACGAGAAGAAAATCGTAGGCTGAAGGACAACAACCCCGATTGCTTTTCGTCTATGAGCTCCATGCCGGAAGCAAACGATGTCAACGATTCTAGTCAAAACCACCACACGTCGGGCATAAGCAAAAACGCATTTATCCAATTTCGCGAAGAGTTCGAAGAGAGAATCAAAGCGTTGGAAACTGAGAAGTGTAGCCTCATCATGAGAAACTCTGCTGCCACTGCAGAGACTCAGAAGGCTGAGCAGCGATCATGGGAGCTCGAGGAGGAAATAACAAAGATTAGGAGTGAGTTAACTACTGCAAAGCTTGCATTGCAGAGAAACCAAAGGAGAGATGAATTTCCTTCTGGACTCAGCGCAAGTAGCAGAAAGAATTACGAAGGAGTGGAGGTCCTGAATAAAGAAAACAGCACAAACTCGACACCATCCGTTCATCATCGAGCACTACCTCTATCCAACTCCAAGAATGGGGACTTTACCCCTAAGCCATTTCAACAAAGTTCGACAAAGAAAAGCGATCAACCTAGTCTAATGGAACTGACGTCAAAGTCCAGCAACACCGGCACAGATGAGGGGGCTCCGGAATGTAAACAGTCCTAATACATACACTACCTTGAACTTTGAACAAGGTCATAATAGATTTATTTACACAGACTAGGTTTTAATACATGTAGTATTGCAGTTAATGTCTATGTTCGTTCTCTAAGATTTCCCGTTTTGCCTATCCAACACACGGCAGATGTGGTTCGTGGTTACTGCGCATTCCTCGGAACCAGGCCCAAATAGTTTCTGCCTGATGTGGAGGCACTCTTCAAGGGCAGTGATTGCCCCAAAAAGCTCATCCAACTGAATCAGTGCCAGTCCCAAACAATTCAGTGTTTCTGCCGTATATATGTGATCTTCGCCGTAGTAAGATCTCTGCTTCACCAGAGCAATGTGATAGCAATAAACAGCTTTCTCCCACTCTCCATCCTCTGCTGCTTTCTTTCCCCGCCTGTAGACGGCGTTACCTCGTTTGGAAGGGCATGTTCTCACAGCAATTTGGAAAGGCGATTCTTCTGCCGTATCTGGGGCAAGAGTTAGCCCAAGACTTCCCAAGAGCGATGATAAAGAGCCACAACGAGAATTTTCTTCAACGTCGTCAAACCCAGCAACGAAGGAAGATAATGACATAGATGATTTATTAGAATCACGACGAGCCATCGTTCCATGAGATACGCTGCTGCGTTTCTCCATGTAAGCAAAGAGTGCAGTATCATCTTGGTCTGGAGTATGTTTCTTGTTAGCAACAGGACGAAATTTGGCAAACATGTCATTTAACGTTTGCAAATCGGAAGTGGCATGCGTGTACAAGTCGACATCGCTCTTCACTTCCTCTTCTGGATTTAATAGGTCACTGATACTTCCAAAGCTCTTGCGGCGGTTGTCTTGGCTGAGATACACCTCTGGTAGCCTTCTATCATCAGTATCATCCGAGCAGCGGAGCAGCTTCTCCATGGCGTTTTCAATATCATTCGTCTGAGATGCCATGGTTAGAAGTTGAGCAGGATCGTGCAAATGTCGGTTCAATTGTAGCAGTGTGTACCTACTACCTCATGCTGTCAGCGAGCTCGGGTTCCCTTCTCCGACCAAACATGCATAGAACATCTAAACAAGAAAGAATAGTAGAGGCGCCACGGCCACGCAGGAAAAGCGACAATGCCTGCGTAAGTATGGACGGAGAGAGCGGTACCCGAGCAGGTCATTTCCCGTATATGTATATGTCGCATCGCTCCAAAAATGAAAGCCAGCACGACAATGCCTGCGATCTGGCACGAGAGCGGTATTGATTTGAGGGGAGTCAGGTCATTGCATGCATATGTCGCAAGCAACATACAACAAGCGAATCGAGCGGTACTTCCCCAACCAGGGGGTCATTACCAATCTTTTATGCCCGGTCATTGCAACTGCCAACAAAGGCAAATATTTGTGTCACCTTTCCAGACGACACTCAGATGACAGGGACTGATTATGTACACCGAGTAGGTAATCACAGGTGTCACACGTGCCTCTGACACAGAGCCACATGCTGCTGTGTCAGAGCACGAAGTGTCAGCTCTCTGGACAAGTCGTCGTTGCACTCGTCTGGGCCCTTTTCTTTTGCCATGAGGTAACCCCTTTCTTCCTCGTCACTTACATCAGCAAGAGCCAACTTGAATTCAGCCAGCTTATCCTTGATCAACATAGGCGTTTCAATGGGTGTGGCACTTTGATTGTAAACGTTTTCCATAGCCATGGTCGTGGTCGGTGTGATCATTGCATTGTCAAACTTCTTCGGTTTGTGTTCATCACATGCCACTAACTTAATCTCCAACATCAACCCAAAAAGAAGCTGGAAGATAATGCAGATGACTGAAGGCACAGGACAGCAAGGAAATACATTCTATCTGGCCAACAGTATCAAAGCCTTCTTCAGGTTCTATTGCAGCTCAAACTCTTAGCAAGCTCAGAAAGGGCCAGAACACTTGCTTCGTATATAGGTACCTCACCTGGCATTTTTGACCATCCTCCTGCACTCAATTCTGCAGTTTAATTTCAGATTACTGTCCTGATGACGTGTCAACGTTTCTCGTACTTTTCTCGTAGGAATAGTATTTGAGGCGCTTACGTATCGCGGGTTTGGGATTTGGGAGCTCCAAAGGCGCTTTTTCCCCAAATCCACCAACACAAAAAAATACGAAAAACCTGCCGTGCCACGCAAAACTAAAGCACATCAACCCAACCCAACATCCAACGTCCATTGATTGTTCCGCATCGAACTCGCGTTCCTGTCATGCACTCCTCAATATCATTAATTTTTGTATTGATACCAGTTTTCATCGCTGGCGCACAAGGTCAATACAAACAGAGGGCGCCTCTGAATAACCGTCGACATGAATCAACCATCCGCAACATAATACAACCTAGATTTACTCGAGATGATCCTCTAAAAAGTGGTAACCACACATCAAATGTTGCTGTAATCGTATCGTCGTCTCGTTACTGGTTTAATTACCGTCATGTGACAAATGCTCTCTCAATATATCAGCTACTCAAACGGGGCGGCATATCCGACGACAACATCATATTGATGCTTGCAGATGACATCCCATGCAATATGCGCAACCCATTCCGAGGCAAAATTTTCTCACGGGGGGCAAATGGTGGTATGGGAGACGATTTAATGGAGGGTGTAGAAATAGATTACTCTGGCACGGACGTCACTGTCGATGCATTTCTTCGGGTACTGCTAGGACGCAATTTACCGGGGGAAGGAGAGACTAACGGATTACATCGTCGATCATTGCCGAGAATGGATGAAAATACAAATGTAATGGTGTTGATGACTGGTCATGGTGGTGACAACTTCTTCAAATTTCAAGATGGAGAAGAATTAATGTCAAACGACATTGCATCTGTCTTCTCACAAATGTATGCAATGAGAAGATACAAAGAGATACTATTTATTTCGGATACATGCCAGGCATTTACAATGGCAGACGAAATTAAAGTTCCAAATGTGTATAGCGTCGGCTCAAGTCTAAAAGATCAGAACTCATATGCCTCTCATTCGGATCCACAGGTAGGACAGAGTGTTATTGATCGGTATTCCAAAGTAATCAAAGACTTCATGGACGATGCAGTTACAATGACATCTACATCAAAGACGGACGCAATGTCATCATCATTAGATAGTGCAACTGTTGCTGTTATGGAACGTTTCAATTTGCATGATGCTCTGGTGCGGATACCTATGACACATGGTGAGCTTGGCGCAAACTCAAAAGTCGGCCACACGGACTCATTGTGCTCGAGAAAGATGAACCAGGTTCCATTGAGCGACTTCTTTGCTGCACCATTGGAGGAGCGTGAACGTCAAATGAAGCAGCGGCAACATGCCGCGTCTGCATCACTGTGGATGAATGAGTCTAATGTTACAAGCAGTGAACAGGAATTTGTTGTAGAGCAGGAGTGCGTGCTACCAGAAGCAACAATAAATGACTCTCCAGTAAAGGAAGACATTCGTGACGGCATGTCTGTGTTTGACTTGAAGTTTATCGCTGCAACAATAGGACTAGTTCTTTTTATGAACATGGTGTCACGTAAATGGTAGAAATTTCTGTAACATATAAATCACTACGATGTCCTACCCACATTCTTTCAAATACTTTCATAGGCATCACAACTATCACAGATTACAACCTGCAAACGCTCAAGAAGACATCTTAATCTCTACACAACAGCACCCCCGGCTGAAGCTGAAGCCTCATCAGTAGCTCCTTGGTAGCCCATTTGAATCTCCTCCTCATCTTGACTGGCGGCCTTCTTCTTATCCATGTGTCTGGTGATGCCGAGTACCGCTGCAAAGCCGAAGGTTTGGAGCATCATCCAAAAGTCAGTGTAAGCAAGTAGAACGCTGAATTGTCCGTACCATCCATAAGTGGATTCCTCAAAGTCACGATTGTCAGTAGAGATGGCGCCCACAGTAGTGATAAGATTAAGAAGAGCAAATTGACAGAACATGGCCAAAGCAATGATCAAGCCCATACGGTCTTGTCCCTTATACAAAGTCACCCAACCAAAAACTGCAAGACCGATGAAGATTAAGACAGTCCACCAGTAAACAAACTGCATGTTCCCTTGCGACTGAGTCAAACCCATCTCCTCACGTTGACGATCATCTTCTTCGAGCTTTCCACCAAAGAAGAAGAACCAGCTAGGCATACTAGCTCTCATTTGCATCTGTTCGTAATAACGCTCATCTTGTTCCTGACCATTATTACCGTATTGCTGATAGTTGTTGTTGTTATTCATATTTGAGCGACAACGGAAATTCCACCACTGGCACTGTGTCGCACCGTAGTAGTAGTTACCCTCCTCTGCTGCCTGTTGCTCCTCCTCATATTGACGCTGCTGCTGCTCGTACTCATTGTACTTTCCCTGGTAGGCATAGTAACTGTTACGTTCAGTTGCCCACTTGGCTACTGGGATGATGAGGGCGAGCAAACAAGAGAGAGCCCATGAAGCGAGCATTGCAGTGCTGGTGCCCTGAGGCTGCCAAGCGTCGCGGACTGCATCGACAATGGACAGATAGAAGAAGAGATTGGTTAGAGATCAGATAGCTTGGCATAGAGCCACCAGAGATGAGACGGCTTGGACATGCTTGCTTCATTGCATCACTTTGAAAATGCGAGACAAGTTTTCTTGTTGCATTCTCATTCCAATGATATGCATCGGATATGCAAAGAGAAAGATGCACAAGACGCAATGACAAGTCATTTTTGTTATTGTACTTACGCTGCTGCGGATGAAAATTGCTGAAATTGGGCATCGATGGTGCCATCTTGGAGAGACAATCAAAGGTAATAACAAGAGGTTCTTGGTGTCCTAACAACCACCAAAGGTATCAATGGTATTGAACGAGATGTGAATTGCATCATGATCGGTTCGCTCATCGTCTGGCGGCTTTTCGCGTTTCTTGCCGATGTCTCCACAAGATTGATTAATTGTAGAGGAATCCCTATTATCTGGAGCATGCAATGCACTTACCAAAAAGCGAGCAAGCTCAATAAGCAGTTGTTTCATTGAATGAACGGAGTGGTCGGAAACAACCAACCTTCTGCCAGTAACGGTGAGCAAAATCGGCGGATGGTATTCTTGGCAGGAAGGACAACAGCTCTTGTCTGTGGTGGCGTCTCAAGGGTGTTTATCTATTTATGAGAACAGCCAACGGGCCGGTCTGGTTCAGGAAGCATCTGGAATCAGTTTGAAGCCGAGCCGACCGTTCTATCTGCATTGCACCGCAAGTGGTAGCGCGCTCTGTGCAAAAGCCTCGCTTGTAAAGCTGTCTTGGTCAAATGAGAAAAGACGCACACACACGTCTTGTATTCAATAATTATTCTCACACCTCTTTGTCCTATCGAACGTTATCCAACATAAAATACAGCATCTAAATAATAACAAACAATGTCATCTCGAGCAGACGAAGAATACGACTACCTATTTAAGGTCGTCCTAATTGGAGACTCAGGCGTAGGAAAATCCAACTTATTGTCTCGATTCACCCGTAACGAATTCAACTTGGAATCCAAATCCACCATTGGCGTAGAGTTTGCGACTAAATCAATCCAGACGGAGGGGAAAACAATTAAGGCTCAAATTTGGGATACTGCCGGACAGGAGCGTTACCGCGCCATCACCTCTGCGTATTACAGGGGAGCAGTCGGTGCATTGTTAGTGTATGACATATCCAAACACGGCACATTCGAAAATGTCGAACGTTGGTTGAAAGAACTTCGTGACCATGCAGAGGCTAACATTGTAGTTATGCTTGTGGGGAACAAATCCGATCTTAGGCATTTGCGTGCGGTCGAGACAGATGAGGCCATGTCATTCAGTGAGCAGTACAACTTGGCCTTTATTGAAACCTCGGCCCTTGATGCTTCTGGTGTTGATACCGCGTTCCAGAGGATCTTGACAGAGATTTATCGTCTCATGTCTAAACGTAACATGGCCGCAGAGGACGGGGGAAATCAACCAAAGTTGTCGACTGGGCAGACTATTAGTTTGAATAGTGAAAACAAGACTCGCAGGAACTGCTGCCAGGGTTAGATGTATGTACATGGGGGAAATTATTCGTGGCAGGGTATATAAGGTTTGAAGGGATGGGAATAGCTTTACTTTTCATATTGTCGAGTTTTGTTTTATGGCGAATAGAAGCTTGATTGACGATGACACAGCGTGAGAGTGGATTTGACAAGTAATTCTCTTTAGAAATGATTTTGTTTTGCTTCGTGCTCTTTTATGTTATGTTTAGGACGGGTCTGTTGTCATTGCTTGCAAGTAATTCTGGGTTGATTGCACCAAAATCTTGCCACTTACCAGCAGCTCAGAGCCCGTCATTGCGTATTGTGATTGTAACATGTATTCATTCTTTGTGGATGGTCCCATCTTTCCAGTAATCTTCTACTCTGTGGAGGCGAGGACAACATTGAAGCTGCGCCTCAAGCTTCTAGGTTTATTGACTTTCCAAATCGTCCATACAATAATTTCTTCAAAGTCTCCTGACGCTCAACAATGCCCGCCTCTTCCTCTGACAACTTATCCAATATTTTCTGTTGACGCTCTACTTCTGCCTCACAGTATTCGGTAGCCTCATCTTCGGTAGCTTCGAACATTGCACCGCCCAAGCTAAGCATGACAGCGTCGCCATCTCCCATCATTAGTTCTGTGGAGGCATCATCGATTTTCTCTAGCGTTTTCTACAATTCAAATATGTCAAAGTCAGACGGTGGG
>Ga0209652_1004358_pt1 | contig 9979 bp, 6 predicted proteins | sample SaaInl74LU_5_DNA_FD_184641 | JGI IMG/M metagenome (GOLD analysis project Ga0209652, IMG submission 184641) | Marine microbial communities from expanding oxygen minimum zones in the Saanich Inlet - ESP_74LU_5_DNA (SPAdes) (version 2) | ecosystem: Environmental > Aquatic > Marine > Intertidal zone ...
TAGCAGATCGTATCATCAAGTCTGCTACCGTCTCACCTGATCTTGACTCAACTGGGGTTCGACAGATTAGCCAGGCAGCGGTTACCCCACAGCATATCACCGTAAGTGAGACGTTTAGTACATCCAGGCACAATAGCACCAAACCAGAACGAGTGAGCAAACTGTTTGGGATCAGCTTGGATAGAGCACGGCGGACATTGGACATGACGACTCAGAATGGCATAAGACGGACAAACAGGGGTCCACTGACTCGAAGGTTTCCCCGTAGCAACGTCAGGTTCCAATCACAGGAACCCAAACTTCCAGGCCAGTTTTACATGGATTGGGTCAGTTCCAATACGAAGTCTATCCACAATCACACGGGAGCCTTCTTCATTGGCAATGGGAGTTACGTCGACTGCTACGCCCAGCCAAAGCACACCTCCAGTGACGCAACTGAAGCACTATCATCCTTTGTACTGGACGTGGGGACACCGGCGAAACTCAAAGTGGATTCAGCCGCGGAATTCACCGGACAAAGCACTGAGTTTGTTGCTTACGCCAAGAGGCATGGAGTTGATGTCACTTATGCTGAACCGCACCGCCATGAGATTGGCCCTATCGACGTACAAATACGTGAGGCAAAGAAGAAGTGGCAAGAGAGTAAAACCACTAAGGACGGCCCAAGCCGACTCGGGATTATGGCACAAACACGCCACGCAAATTATGAAGGTACGTTTGTAGAGGAGGATCTTTTCCACTGCTCATTTATTGTTTTTCTTTATTGGTGGTGCTACAGCCTCGTAGGTGACCTGATGAGGTCTAGCCACCTTGGTCACTCAAATTAACTATCATGCCCAGTTCTCGAATCTGGCATTTTTGAGTTGCATTTTGGCTTTTTTATTTTTTCTTACGTAGTATAGTAGTAGAATTATATTTGCTCATTGTGTTGTCTTTCGATTGTAAATACTATAGCTATAGCTTCGTTTGGTACAGGTGGGCTTGCCGCCACCTATTTCTATCGTGGTTAATTTTTTGAGCTGGTCTTCTGTCATACGAATCAATCACTTCGGTTTTTATTTGGCAATGTACAAATCATTTCTTTCATAATGTTCACGCCGCTACTTTCTTCTCTACTAGTACTAGTCTTTTTTTTGCAGAATGCAATGAGACGTTGATGAAGAGATACTCTCATGTTTGTTCTTTGGATACTCTTTTTATGCATAGGTAGCCTGCAAGGTCCTTTTGTACAATTTCAATGATTAAATAATGATCTAGATCAATTTAATGCATCCATCTCTCTTGTGACCTTCTTCACCGCAATATGTGCACACTTTCAATGAACTCCCGTCAACCTTCTTCGGCATCAGTTGATCCAAGGTATACGCCCGCAAGATCCTCTCTTCAAAGCAAATTCCAGACCAAGGGCCAAACTTTGAATCCAATTCAATATCCCTCGGAATGTTGAAGTGATCACGGATGAATCTGTAGGCATTCTTTTGTCCAGTTGTGAGAGACACTTCTCCACGATGGTGGTAGTCAATGATGCCATGAATATGATCAGGATGATAATCAGAACCCGGACTTTTCTTTGACTGCGTTTTGCTGTCATCTGAGTGATAATACAAGTCTTCTATATCCTCAGCACCTGTGTCTGCTGATACATCTCCACTACGACGAGGAGACACTAATGTACGCTTTGCAGAAGATGGCTTCTTTCCGTCATCCTTTCTATCTTTTACGAAGAACTTTTCAATACCCGTCTCTGGTGTAATGATTGATGCAGTTGCGGATGGTGCTGCGGTAGATCCGGCGACAGAGGCGATACTGGAAGGAAGCGTTGCTACTTCCTGTGCAGTATGATGATTCGACGTGGACTTTTGCTTCTTGGCATAAGGGTTCTCTATCGGCTTTTTGTTTTTGTATGGATTGACAATTTCTTTCGGTTTTGTGCCTAGATCAAGGCGACGCTTCGGACCGCTTGCGCCGTTGTTTCCTGTTGAGTCAACCATTCTTTGTTTGTTCCTTCTTTGGTTTGCTGCTTGTAGCATGCATGTGCAGAGATATCAGGAGCAAAATTTTTAGCTCATCGCCGAAGATTTTGGCGCCAGACGGGTGATCGAGCCCGCCAAAAGTAGATGTGCTCTCAAAAAATAAAGCGTCAAGCCAAGTGCAGAGGTCTCCTTCTTGTCATCAATGTGGTGGAGGTTTCATAGCATGCTTACGTTATCGACTGCCTGATGCATCTCTCATCAAATCGCATAGGAAAGTAGGTAAATAATGCATTACTCTTCTCTCTAAAGAGCGGAGACACTTCAATTCGACGTAAGATACGTCCAGCAGCGGCCATCATGCCAGTGACACGAAACTACGCTGCTGCTGTGGCTGGTGCAGACGATGATACTAATCAGTTGTTATCAGAGTCACGACAGGCTTTCATCGATTGGGCAGTAGAAAACGCTATTCCGATTGAAAGGCTAACACCAAACGACTATTCTGAACACTCTGATAACACTATACACAATGCCGCGTTCTTCCAATCTCTTTCTGGTGCTATACAATCCTCGTCTGCGTCTGTTGTCATGCTTAGCGAAGGTTTTCATAACTGCAGGGAAATGATGACGTTACACCATGCAGTTATTGAATATCTTGTAGACAACTTAGGCTTTACAGTGGTCGCTTCCGAATCCGGACTGCCAGAATCTAGAGCCATTTCAAATTTTCTTCAGAATCTTCGAAAACTCTCTTGTGACGAAGAAGATGAACTATGGGCAAAAGGACTGAACAAAATGTACAGTGCATGGGCTGAATGGAGAGATCTGATCGAATGGATGGTAGTGTGCAATGTAGCTCAGCTGATGCGCGAACGTGACAATTTTGTTGACTACTGTGGGTTAGACATTGGAGGATTTTACTCTGACTGGACGCACCCTATATCAATGATACAAAGATAAATCAAGCAGCACTTTCCACAGTTTGAGAGAAATTGGTCACAACAAATCAATCCACTGCTGAATGCATTAGGAACTTCAAAGGCACGTTACAATTATCAACACGTCTTGACCGCTACAGAAAAGAACAAGTTAGCGCTGCTGTTGGACGAGCTGGTGAACATGATGAGTTCTAAGAGAGATGAGCTCGAAGGAGACCTTGACTTTGAATGGACAAGACAGAGTGCAATATCGGTAAGTGCATTGCCAGCTAAAATTCTGCTGAAAGAGGCTAAGGCTGAGACTTGTCTAACTGTTGTCTCGATGCCTGTCAAATACTTTCACAATAGATGCAACTTGCTGAAAACTATTATCGAAACTATGAACACATGTCTACTGATGACATCACAAAGAAATACGCTGGTCTTAATGGTAGAGAAATTGCGATGGCCAATAATATCCTGTGGAGATTGAAACTTGATTGCTCAACTGAAAGAAGTAGAAACGAGCAAAAGAAAATGATTGTTATCAACCATGTCATTCACACCAAAACAGCAACCCAGTATCAAGATGAAATATGGGGTCATTTCGTTCCTATGGGTCAAATGGTGAAACAAATGCTTGACGTAAAAAGTGCTAAAGAAGTCAAACAAACCGTGTTCAATATTGGAATGATTTATGGAGGAGGTACCTTTTGGGATAAATGGCAGCGGCCAAACGAAAGGATAGTGGCTACAGTACCACCATCAAAGGATGATGGACTCGAGGCAACAATGAAAGAAGTATCCGAAAAGTCAGGCATCAAAAACTTCTTCTTACACTGGGAAACTGCCCCAAGCGATGCATTTGTTTATCTACATAGTGTGACAACGATCCGTGAAAATGATTACTTCATACGCGCGTTTCCTTTAGAGTGGAATGGGTGCATCTATCTTGATCACGTGACGCATGCTACTCCTGATGATGGAGTGAAGTATCGGATGAATTAGACGAGCAATAGGATGAGACTTTAACATAAAGAGCTCTTACTTTTTGCATCTAAATTTTCTACTTATGCGAGCTAGCTCTATTCCAGCTACTTACAGATTGCGTCTACTCGAGGATGTGTTTAAACTTGCAAGTACGCTGGGCTGATGGCAACCTCAACGCCAGGGAGATATGCAGACACCGAATGTTCGTCACATCATGAAGAGAGACTATGAGTGCAGGACAAAGCTCTAGTTGACAAGATAAAAGCCGACGTATGATCTCATCCTATATAACTGTGACACACCAATGCAAGATGGCTAGGCGGAAAGTGCTACCATCATGCCGACTCAGATGCGAAGGCAGCCGCAAAGGCAGCAATAAAGCCTTGCTCTCATTGTAACTGTGATACACAAAGACAAGGTGACTGCGGCGGAAAGTGCAGCCGTCATGCCGACCAATACGTGAAGGCAGCCAAGAAGCAGTACAAGCGGAAGCCTCGCCATGGTGGCTGCTGTCTCTGTTCCAGCTAAAGATTCTCTTGCTGCTGAATGATAGTCTACTCGAGAGATGTGTTTACACTTGCTGTACGCTGCATCTAGTCGCTCGAGGCTGAGATATGTTTTGAAGCACACGTTGTAGAAGGCACTTGCCATATCTGCTCTACCAATGGAAGACTCGGTTAGAGCCAGTAGAAAAGTGTCAGCACATGTGACCTTTTATCAAAGGTTGAATGTATCACTTCGGTTCATACTCAGCATCCTTTGCAATGATAAATGCTCACTGCTTCTTTGACCTACCAACTCTTCATCGTCGAGCACCACATCTTTGTTCCAATCCTATTCCTTTGTAAGAGGTAGCCTCTGACCTACAAACATTTGATATTTTGTCGGCATGGAGTCCTTATGGTGCAGACCTTTGCGGACGGAACTTTCTAAAAGTTTCCATTTCTTTGCAACCAAAATGGACCACTAACTGACTTCCTAACAAATTCACTCTTCGTTTGTAGTCGAAAAAATCGAAAAAGTGAGATGAATTTGCTGCCGGATTTGTTAGGGAGTTCCAGAATGAAGGCCAGGCACAATGCGGAGTGACGCGCAGCTTGACACCAGGTCCCATTTACACGCTAATAGAACAAACTAAAAGCACTCATTATATTTTTCTACAATACTGTCTACGTATATCTCTCATCTCTTTTTATAGAGCTCTTAGTATCTTTTTATTAGATACTATTCCTACGTAGAAATGTGCCCAATTTTTGCAATGCCCAAAGCACGAGGCCGTTTCCCTTGCAAACCGACTTGGTGCTGTTTTGGGCGCGCTTGCCTTTTGTTTGTTGCAAAGATGAAACCTCCATGAAATCTTTTTTGCCGCCTGGGCTCTTCAGTTTTGCACAAAATCCTTCATTTTTCATTTGAAACACCTAATAACAACACACCCTACCCTACCCAACCATGAGTGATAGCGACGACGTTGATTCCCTCGGCTCTGAAGAAGTCGTGGTCAAGCCTAAGCGCAAGAAGAGAAAGAAGAACAAGGACCCTAATCGCCCAAAGCGTAATATGTCCGCCTTCTTCCTCTACTCTAACGCGAACCGTGCTAGGGTCAAGGCTGATAATCCCGATGCCAAGTTTGGAGATATTGTAAGTCTCAAATTGTCGAGTTAGTTTGTTCTCTGTGGCTCGGGCAGCCTTTTTGGGGCACCGTGTGCTTCGCCGCGTTGAGTATGGCGCGGTTAGCGATGATGGTGCACATGGCCATCGGTTGGGGACGTGGCGACTTGGGGACCCCCAAAGGGTGTAGGTGGCTCTCCATTATGCCCGAGGAGCTGCAGGCAATGCCTCGGCCTCTTGTTACCTCTACAGTGGCTCCCTTTGCCGCCCCTACGGGCTGCAGCCGTTACACCGTCATGGGCATCTGTCATGTGATGTCTGATGGTAACGCCTACAGGGTCCACCACCGTGATGTGCCTCAATCAATCCCCGCCTCATACAACATACTCACAGTCACTTTGTTTGTCTTCCCATCCCAACAAACAACACAATAGGCCAAGCTCCTCTCTGCCGAGTTCAAAGAGATCGACGCCGATGAAAAGGCTGAATGGGACGTCAAGGCAGATGCCGACAAGCAGCGTTACCTCGCCGCAATGGAAGACTACGTCCCCCCTAGCGATTCAGATTCCGACTCAGATGATGGTGCCAAGAAGAAGAAAAAGAAGAAGAAGAAGAAGGACCCCAACGCACCCAAGCGTAATCAGAGTGCCTTCTTCTTGTACTCTAATGCCACCCGTGCCGATATTAAGGCTGCACAGCCCGATTTGGCCTTTGGAGAGATTGCCAAGGTGATCTCTGTCAACTTCAAGGCCTTGCCTGCCGAAGAGCGTGCGTATTGGGATGAGAAGGCTGCCGCCGATAAAGAGAGGTACCAGAGGGAGATGGCTGCCTACAGGGACGAAGCCTAAGCAAAAGCAAGGGCAGGGGAACAGAATCATTATTTGTGGGACTACAGTTTATCATATTTGTCATTTTCACTAGTTATAGATATAACAGCATAGGAAGACACTTTCTCTAGAAATGCAATTACTTTACAGGCTGCAGTTAAACAACAGAAAATGTCATTTGAATTCAATCGACTCTGTGCTTATCCCATAAGAAGCCACAGACATTGTTCAGACCAGATCAAGCTCATTGCTCAACCGATGTGAAGTGATGGCATGGTTCAAGTTCCCACAAATTTTCTCTCTTCACAGCCGTTGCACCATTAGCTCTCCATCACATCCTTGTTGAACTTCTTTTCAACACATGCATGCCTGCATGCGTTCGTGTAGCATGTACTTACACCCACCTCGCATACTTGCCGAGTAAGTAACATACCACAATTTGTTTGATCGCAAATAAATAATCTCCAAACAATACAAGCTGGTGTAAACAGCTGATACTTTTCCACCTCTGATTCGGCAAAGATCCAGCAGCATCAGAGTTTCCCCGACCATCCTAGCTCTTGATAGCTTCAGCTTCCAAAGCAAGCCTTGTCCCAGACAAAGCCCAGCTAGTATCTGTCGAACCCTCAACAGAATTCCTTTTCTTTAGTATAATACCTGGTAATACTACTAACAACAATACGACGCTCCTTCAATAATGCAATTCTAGATCATCATCTATCTCTGTACCTTCGTTACATCACCCAGTTGAGAGTTCTTTTCAATGAAGAATTAGCTACGCTGCACTCGGCTACTACTACTAGTAAAGATGACATCATCGCAATAATTGTGCAACAACCTCAAGCAGATCGTCACCTCGTCATTATTCAACAACTTTACTCTCTTTGCTAATCCTTGCTCTTTCATCCCAGCCTTCTTCATTGTTTTTCTTCGGTACTATGAAATATGTCACCATCTCATTTTCGATTTACCATTGGAAAAGACTGAAGAGTATAAACATTGCACCTCGTGCTGATCTGATAGGGAAGCGAAAAAAGGTTTTACTAACCTTTCTCGAGAGAGTGGGGATTAGAACGTGCGGTTCAGATTTACAAGGAAAAAGGATATCAATCTAAAACGGACCAGATGGATGAAATGACTACCAGACAGCGAGGCGGAGAGTGACTTCGTAGGAGCGTTGCTTCTCCTAGACGCGACTGCGCCCGTGACCAGTTGAGAGTGTAACTGGAACACTAGCACTAGGTTGCGACTCAAAGTTTTCAGCCTAATAACAGCAGGCTTTTTCTTGGAGGTGCGTGACCATTGGCTGTATTATTGACATATTTCCTTCTGCCAGTGAGAATGCGGAGCGTTTCCTCTTTATGGACTCGACCATTCGGATTGCAGGCCGAGCAAATCCAAGAGTCAATACTTATTATTCAGCTGCACAGATTGACCCCGCCCTGGCCTGCAACACAAAAAAGTAAGAAAAGTACCTCTAGAGAGAGAAAGAAGTGGATACCTCAGCATTGCAGACATCGGCATAGTGGTTGTAGTCGAAAACCGATTTACGCCTTCCTAATTTGCAAGCCTCAAATCTAATAATTTACAAGCCACAGTTCGCATGCGGGTTCGCACGTCTGAGAGTTTGCACAGTAGAGTACATGAGAACCAGGGCACATAAAAGAATATGAGAACCGTCTACAATGTAATGGAATAAAAAAGAGAAGAGATTTCGGACAAACTCTCTCGGGTTATTGGAGATAACCTGTCCGATGACATGAGAGGGAAAAGCTGTTTCGGTTTCCTCCTACTTTTCCACGAGTAAAATGACTTACTTACGTCGTCACAATCACTACCTACCAGGTAACATCTCAGAATTAATCCCTCTTGTACCAAAGGAACACCAGCATCCAGCATAAATTGTAAAGAAGACGATTAAGATGAACAACACGAACAACACGAACAACACGAACAGACAGCGCGTCCGCTTCGCTCCGACATGCCAGGTAGTAGTTGTCATTGATAGAACAAAAGGAATCGAAGACAAGCTTTGGTATTCTACTGCGGATGTCGACCAATTCAAGCTCTACTCTACTCTCTACAGTGAGGCAATCCGAGGAAGCATCTGTCATGGCTCTTTCACGAGTAATGGCAAGCTCGACGACATCCTTGGGCTTGAGCGACTTCTCTTCGGCAATATCTACTTAGCCAAACGAGCGGCGTATAAGGCGGCCGTTCTTGAAGAACAGACCTGGCAGAGACTGTCCAGAGAGATGCGGCGAAGGAGAGGACTTCATTCCGCAGTGAATGGCCACGATTCTGACATGGAGATTATGACACTAGCTAAAGTTGCGGCAAAGAGTTCAAGTTGGGCAAAAGAACGTGCGTCTATAGCTGGCCTCACATTGCAGAGCAACCTCTCTACAGGCACTATCGGTGGCGCAGAGAGAAGCCGCAAGCGACCCCGTAATCAAACTGGAGAGACAGAAGAGTCTTTCAAGACGACAGTGACATCTACTGGGATGAGTGCAATGTAAAAACAATGGAGGAATACGCGATATGTATATATTGATATAATCCAAGGCGTAGGCTTTCTAAGATAGTAACTACTTCTTTACTCTTACTTCTACCGCTGATCTCTGAGAACAGATACTAAGGCGGCCTCTTTGCAAACTTAGAAGAATTGTATGAGGAATTCAAATGTCTGAAAGACATGCACAAGCTACCATCCAAAGCAATTTCCAATGAAGCAACAAATCCATACTAACTTCTGAGGCTCTTCGGAGTATCAATTTGCGAATAGCTTTTCTTTCATATGCATTTTACCCAGAGTAGTACATTTATTGTGGTAGGATCTCTGGTCGTGTTCGGCGAGGTCAGAGACAAAAGTGGATACCAGATACGATTTATATGTAACCAGATACGATGGTCGATGGTAGGTAGAGATGCAGCTATGTTTGTCACGAATCAAGTCTTGTTGTGAAAATGTCCTGTCCACTACGGTTATGTTATGTAGGAATTCATAATAAGACCTACTCTTACCTAGCTATGGCGTCTGCTTGGGCCGGCGCGCGGCTTGCTTGGAGGTTCATTCGGACACCAACAGTCAATAGACTCGGCATGAATCATTTTGGCACCGCCACGAACACGAAAGTCCCTGAGGCAAAGCGTCTCAAATCTGGAGAAATGAAAGTTGATGACGACGGAATAAAAAATGACAAAACATCAACAGATTCAGATACCAAAGAAGCTTTGACACTAAAAGACGAACTCCAAGCAGCGGGCTTCACCGCATTTCGACCCCTCGATGATCTTGGGTACTTTGGTTGGGAGCCGAACAGCTTTACGTCTGATGATAACGAGAATTATCAAGAGTTACAATCAGTATCTGTTGTAGATGTCCAAGACAAAATAAATGTGGATGGCAAGCCTCCAAAACTTTTACCGCTACAAGAGATCAAAGCAAAGTTGCCAATAAAATTGGAACAACTGACGTCCACAGTGTACGATGTCAAGTTTCCTCTCGGAGAGATCGGTATTGCTGCACTTCACGTTGCATGCCGGCGTGGTGTAAATTTATCAGATGTCAACTTTTGTTTGGGTGGATCTACGTTGAAATGGTTGGCATCTCAAGGCATAGAGAGGGATCATCATTCGAGACGAAATAGCAGCAGCAACGAGA
>Ga0209652_1004359_pt1 | contig 9975 bp, 5 predicted proteins | sample SaaInl74LU_5_DNA_FD_184641 | JGI IMG/M metagenome (GOLD analysis project Ga0209652, IMG submission 184641) | Marine microbial communities from expanding oxygen minimum zones in the Saanich Inlet - ESP_74LU_5_DNA (SPAdes) (version 2) | ecosystem: Environmental > Aquatic > Marine > Intertidal zone ...
CGACGCCGCGACCCACAAGACGCCGGCGGCGGCGGCGGCGAGCGCGACGTCGCGACTGCCGGCGTCGCGCGCGAACGCGCTCAGCGCGTCTCGGTTTTCTGCGAGCGCGACGCGCGTGTTCGTCGTGTCTGCGAGCGCGAACACAAGGCGTGTCACCGAGCGCCTGGCGAGAGCTCTCTGAGATGAGAGATGAGAGACATTTTTTTCCTTTTCCCGTTCTCTCTGTTGCGCGCGAAGAAAAAACTCTTCGTCTTCGTCGGATGCGCTCCGCGCGACGGCGGCGAGCAGCGACGCGACTGTCTTCGCCGACGCCGCGATTATTTGCTTCCCCTCGCCTCGGTCCGCCAGGGCGAGCGCGGTGAGCGCGTCCGCGGCGTCGCGAGCGCACGCCCAGAAGCAGACAACGTTTGTTGGTGATGAGAGGTGAGTCGCTTTGTCGAGTCGAGTCGCTTTTTCGCCATCCGCCGCGAGACGCTCGTCTTTCTCGGCGATGTCATTTCCGCGCCGCGTCGCGAGCGCGACCAGCGCGGCGACCGCGCCGCTCTTCGAGGCCGCGGCGCAAGACACGCTCCCCTCACGTGCGAGGTCACGTATCTGCCTGGCGGCCTTCGCTTGGGTCTCAACCTCCGCGGCGCCCAGCGCGAGGGCCAGCGGCGTGAGGAGGTCCAGCCCGAGATGCGCCGCGTTTCCCGCGGCGGCATTGGCGGACGCTCCCAGTCGGAGGCCAGCGCCCGCGGAGGCTGACCTGCGAGGCGCGACACCGCGGCGCTGCATCGCGGATCCAGACGCGAGCGTCTCTCAGCACCGGCGCGCCGTCGTGACCGTCATCGTCATCCAGGCCGGGACGCCCGTGCCGTGAGGTCTCGCGCGTGCCGATTCTCCTCGGCGGGTGTCTCGTGGCTTTTCACCACGTTTCGCAAAGTCGCTGCACTGTCGAAGCGTGATCACCCCGCGTGAGGAAGAAAAAAGTCGTCACACCGGTGCTGCGGCGTGTCTCCCCTAACTAGCTAGCTACGAAAGTACTACACTCTCCCCTATTCTTCACGCCACCCCTCACCCTCACGAGAACCTCCGCCTCGGGCCGTCCACGCGCGCGTCCTCACCTAAGATCGCGTCCAGGGCGTCGCGGTACGCCCTTTTCGTTTTGCCGCCGACCACCGCCGCGACGCGCTCGACGGCGACGGCGTCGGATTTTTCTGAACGTGCTTCGACCCTGTAGAAGAGCGCGAACGGCGTCCCCGCGACGCCGAGGGCGTCCGCCATGTCGGCGTCCGCCTCGACGTCCATCTCCACGAAGCGCACGCGGTCGCGGTCGTACTCGTCCACCACCGAGGCGAGCATCGGGCGGACGCGCGCGCACGGCGCGCACCCCTCCGCGCCGAAAAACGCAACCAACGCTTTTGTTGCCCGCGGCGAGTCGCCGAAAAACCCATCGCCCGCGTACAGACGCCTGAACGCGTCCGCGCCTCGGTGGCGCACAGACAGCGGGTCGAACGGAAAAACATCAGAGACCTCTGATGTTTTTTTTTTACGTCCCGACGACACGTCGTTCGCGCCGGGAAGGACGTCCGTGAGCCGCTCGGCTTGCGCGAAGGGAGACGGGCGCGTTTCGTTTTCGTTTTCGTCGGCGACGGCGGCGCGTACTTTTTTCGCGGTTTCGCCAAACGCCGTCGTCATCGCCGAATTCGGTCGCGAAAGGGGTTCGGTAGTACTGTCTGTGTGTGATCGTTCGACCGGGCCGTGCCACCGCTCGGCAGCCACGCCCGCGGCGAAGCCGCTCCCGCGCGCCACGAAAGCACCCGGCGTCGTCGTGGTCTCCGTCATCGTCTCGTTTTTTTCGACTTTGAGCTCAAGCGCCGCGTACATACCGCGAAGAGTCTCGGAAACCACGAGCGTGCGCGCGTACACGACGACGCCACGCATCGTCTCGATCGCGAACGGATTTTTAGACAGGTCCACGTTTGTCACGGGATCGTCTCGAGGGTGAAACGCAGCGCCCGATTTCGTCGCCTGCGCGCGCATCCTTCCCGTCGCGTCGGAAGAAGCCTCTTCGCCATCCCAGGTCTCATCCCCGCCTCCTTCCATCGTCTCGAACACGAGGGGCTCCAGCCCCGCGCGCGCGGCGTAGATCGCGGCGGTGAGCGCCGCGCGGTCGTCGCCGAGGAACACCATGCGCTCGGTATCGGCATCGCTCGAGGGTTTCCAAGTCGAAGCATCCTCGCGTGCGGCCGACCCCCGACGCGCGATGGCGTCTCGGGACGTTCGAAGGGGTCCGGGGTGGACGCGGGGAGCGGCTCGCGGGGGGACGCCGTCCAACTTCGCACAGGCTCGCGTCCCCGAAGCAACACTCCGCGGGGGGTGGTACCTCGCGAAGCTACCCGTCGCCATCGCCATGGCGCGGTCTCGAGTGCGAGTGTCGGGCGTGCCCCCGCGACGACGACACGAACTTCGTTTTCGCACTTCTGAGACTTTCTGCGCTTGACACGTGGCGTCCCCATTCGTTCTCGCACTCTACCCCGCGCCATGACGACGCGCGCCGCCGCCTCCCCCTCCTTCACGTCCCTGGGCGTGTCTCCCGCGGTCCCCCGCCGTCGCGCGGCGAGAGCGGCCGCGGGCCGCTCGCCGGGCGAGGGCCGCGCGCCGTTCGCGCGCGCTCGACGACCGTCGCGATCGGTCGGCTTCGCCCGCGTCGACCGCGACGGCACGGACGACGCCTCCGGCTCGGGATCCGCCGAGCGCGTCGCTCGCGCTTTCGCGGCGTTCGCGGCGGCCTCGACGCTCGCGCTCGCGTCCGCGAGCGCGCCCGCGCTCGCGGCCAACCCCGCGTACTCGGGCGTCGACCCCGACGCTTCCGATCTCATCAAGCGTCTTAAAGCGCGGTCCGACGCGAACAAAGCCGATTACGACGCGGCGCGCCTCGATAACTTCTACCGCCGCGACTACGCCATCAACAAACTCGTTGGCAAAGAAATTCTGCCCGAGCCGTGCGACCCGCGCGATCCCGAGTTCGGGTACAGGTGCGGGAGCAATCTCCCACGTCTGCCCATGTCCCGCACCGATCCGTTCGACGACCGATCGGCGCCCGACGCGCCGCGCCGAGGCGCCGTCTTCGGCCTCAACGATTTAAACGTCGAGGACGAACCTGGGTTCGGCGTTACTGAAAGTAACACCACGGAGGGCACTGAAAGCGGTATCGAGAATATCGACGATGAAACGAGTGTCGAATCTGAACCGTCGGCGGAGGACACGTCGGCGGAGGAGGCGCGAAACGCGAGCGACGACGTGTTCGCAGGCGCCGCCGAGATGAATGACTCGTAAGCGGCTTTTTTGACCGTCTGACGCGTCGAACGCGTCCGCGCGGCTCAAAGAAAGCGCGCGCGTATTATCGGTGTACGTAGTACTGCCAGTGTCGAAGCCGTTTCGAAAGGCGTTCACGAGGACACGCAATCCACGTGACTGTTAATGCAAGATGATTAGACTAGTTTTATTGTTTTATTTCGCGCGTCTCACTCGGTTACCCGATTGCGACGTTTTCGCTCCTGAGCTCGGCGAAGCGTGACCCTCCGTCCATTCCTTCCATCTCCCCGCGCTCGATCCGCCTTCGGTCAACGCGCGCCTTCTCCGGGTCGAACGAGTAGAAGAGCGGCAGCGAGCTCAGCACGAACGCGCTCACCGCGAGCAGCCCCCAACGCATCGATCCGGTCGCCGCGAGCAAGCCGCCTACTATTAAACTCCCGATCCACGTGAACGCCACCGTGCACACGCCGCAGAGCGAGAAGAGCGCGGCTTCGTACCCGCGGGGCGTGGCTTGCTGAAACACCGACCGCAACGTCGGCAGTATGTTCGAGTTGAACGGCGCCGCCACCACGGGCAGAAGCCACATCTCGATTTTCCGTCGGAAACCGAAGAACATCCACACGGGCCACGTCACGGTCGCGGTCTTGAGACAGAAAAGCGTCCACTTGAGTTGGTTCGCGTCCAGCCGTGGCGCGACGACGCTGAACGCGGCGGTGGAGATGAGCGCCAAGACGCTCGCGGTGAACACTAAAATCACCAGGTCCGTCGCGCCCGCGCCGAGCTCGCGCTGCACGAAGATCGTGTACGTCGAGAGCATCGTGCCGTTCGTGATGGCCGACAAAATCTGACCGCACAGCAGCTTGAGGAGCTGCGGGTGAAACTCGCGGAGCATGCGCACGGACAAAATCGTGCGCCTCGTGCCCAGCCTCGCCAGCGCGGCGAACACGGACGTTCGCGTCGAGGTATGACCCGCTCCCTCGCCGAACACGGGCGGGCCGGGCCGGGTCTTGATGCCCCGCAGACCCAGGAAACCGACGCTTCCAGACCACGCGCCTACCACTAGCAAAGTCCAGCGGATGCCCTTTAGGCGGTTCTCCTCGCCGGCGGCGAGCACCGCGCCCAGCTGCGCGAGGGTGATGAGCACGATCGAGAGGAAGCCCATCGTGGGCGCTCTTAGTGCCATCTCGGAAGCGGCGCTCTGCCTGGCGAACGCCACGCGAGTCGACAAACTGAGACTGGTCGCATCCCCGTCTCGAACGCGCTTTCGCTTTTTTTCCGCCTCGGCGCGCCCGGAGACGTCCGCGTCGCCATCGTCGCCCTCGACGCCCGGTTCGAAGTTTCCGTGCGCCACGACCTCGATCACTTTGCTCGGATGATGGTAATCGTGAACGGGTATCGCGGAGAGCTTCGAGACCATCCGCGCGAAGACGCCGGTTTGTTTCCCGGCGGCTTTTTCGTCGTCCGCGTTTTTTTCGCCACCGGTTCCCTCTTCCTCGTTCCTCGTCGCATCTCGCATCATCTTCAGCACCCTCGGGTGCGTCTGCGCCAGTAAAGGCAGGTACGCGTCGTACATCTGCTGCGCGGAGAGGTGCGCGATGTTGGTCACCACGTACAGCGCGGCGGCGAGAACCAGCGTTTGTTGCGTGGCGTTCGCGTTCGCCGGGTCATCTTCGTCCCCGGGCGACACGAACCCCGCGACTAACGGCGCGATCGAGAACGCGAGCCATCCCATCACGAGGCCTCTCTTTCGGAACGACGAAAAGTCCCCCAGGCTGCCGAAGAACACCAGGAACGCGCCGCACGCGAGCTGCGTGACGAAGTTGCAGTACACCAGCACGGCGCCGAAATCGAGCCCCGAGCCCGGCAGAGACGGGTCCACGGGGAACCACTGGCACGTCTTCCCAACGCCTTCCGGGCGCTCGAACTTGCGTGTCGTGCCGTACTCGGACGCGTCGTACGCGCCGCACGCCACCGAGAGCGTCGCAGCGTCCGCGTCGTCCGACACGCACTCGCCCACGCAGACCGGCCCGCCCGCGTAGTGCTCGCGCCACTCCACGACATCGCGCGTGGAGGCGGCGCGCGACTTGGCGTAGCCGGTGACGAGCAGAGCCCAGAACGTCACCACGGTCGCCGCGACCGGCGAGGACGCGCAGTCGTACAGGTACCAGCTCTTGATCTCGCCGTGGTCCGCGGGGACGAGCGAGGGGTCGCCGTTCAGGGCGTCGCTGGCGTCGTCGCCGCGTCGATCGGCGGGGTTTAGGTTCACCGCGAACGAGATCACGGCGGGGGGCGTCCCGGGACCCGTCCCCGCCTCCGAATCGAGCGCGGACGATCCCAAGCGCTCTGCCCCGCCGCCCGGAGCGTCGGCGAGAGCCGACGCGGGGGCAGAGTCGACCATACCCCCCGGGCACCCGACGGCCGACGCCGCCGCGTTCAACACAATGCAGAGGTTGTTGATCTGAACGGAGGGACAAATTTTTTCTTCGGGCTGGAACATGCTTTCCGACAAGGATGGAAAAAGTCGGAAGCCCCCCGATTCGCCGGCGCGGCGTCTCACGTCACAGTCGGGCGCGCGACGAAAACGCTCGGGCTGCGATGAGCCTTTACCCCTCGCCGCCGCGGTACCGGGGCCCCCGGCTCCGGGGCGGCGAGGCGCTCGACGCGCTCTCCTCGCGGTTCGCGCGGTGGTGCGATCTCGTGGAAGCGTCCAAGGCGACCGCGGCGCTGGGGAGCGCGGCGCTCGAGCTGAGCGCCATCCGAGATGCCGGATTTCCCGAATCTCTCGGTTCCCCCGCGGGCGGAAGGCCCGGAGCCCGCGGGTGGCACGTCGCGTCTTTGTGTTGGAAGCACTGGCGCCACTTCGTGCTTCTCTCGAAGAAGCGCGCGCCTCTGACCAGCTCGCTGGTCGAGCGCGAGTGCGCGGTGGTGGCGTTCAAGCACTGGCGGTTCGCCGCGCGCGGCCGCCCCGTGGCGCACGACGCGTGCGTCGTCGTGGCGTGGAAGCACTGGCGTTTTCTGTGCGTCGAGATGGCTGCCAAACAAAAAAAGGCGGAGGCGCTTCGTTTGACGTTCGAGCGGCGGCGTTTCGCGAAGATCAAGTGGGAGGACGAGACTGTGAACCGCGCGAACCGCCGTGCGTACGACCTGGAGACGCGTCGAAAAAGACTGGACGAACTGTACGGTCTGGACCCGGAATCCAAGTACGGCTCCGCCGCGCGCGCGGCGCCGATGCCGAGCCGCGAAAAAAAAGAAACACACGACGCGCCGACGCTCGCCGAGACGCGCGAGAAGTGCTTCGATCGCGGTTTTCTCCCGAAGAGGTTTCGGGTTCGGGTGAGGTCGGAGGCGTACGGATTTTCTTTCCCTCTCGACCCTCTCGGTTCGCGGCATGACGACACACACGTTCCCATGACGCCGCTCAGCCACTCTCGGTCGTCGCGCGCGTTCGGGTCGTGGCGCCGGTTCGTCCGACGAACGAAAGCCGAGGCGATTGAAAAAAAACGGCGCGACGACTTGTACAAAAAGAGTTCGCTGGATGACGCGTCTCAAAACGATCCTTTGGACGAAGACGCGGCTTTGCTCTCTTTGTTCGCCGAGGGGGGCGAGGCGAGTTCCGGGATCTCCGCGATGGCGGTGGCGTCCGCGGCGGCGCGGCGCGCGGCGCGGCGCGACCTGAGGCTCCGCGAAAAACGAAAGCTGGATGCGATCGCGGCGCGGCGGCCGTTACCGCCGGACAAAGAGAAGGAGGAGGAGGCGTTTAGGGAACGAGAGTTACAGAGACGAAGAGACGAAGCCGCTGTCGTCATCCAGGCGTGTTTCCGCGGTTTTCTGGCGCGCAATCGCGCGTTAACGCTGCGCGGGCGCCGGGACGCGTACGCGCTCGAGCGCGTGCGCGGTTTGCGCGCGCTTCTCGATCGCGGACAGGCGACGTTTTCAAAAGACCAAACGTCGCACGAAGCCGCGATGGAACTTTGGGCTGCGAGCGAAACGCGTTTAGCGGCGCTGCGGTTCAGGAACGAGGAGGCGATGACGCGCGTCAAACTGGCGCGCTCGAAACTTACGAACGTCCAGTCTGATGCGAAAACGGGAAGGGCTCGTGTGACGAAAAAAGCGGAGATCAGACTGAAGACGCACAGAGAGTGGGACAAATTGTGGGCGCCTCTAAGAGAGTGGAACGACCCGACGCGGATTCCGTTCCCGTCCTTCCCGGGGACGAAGACGAAAAACGCGAAAAAGAATTTTTCGCGACGGATGAACAATCACGAAGGGGTCTCGGGTCTCGCCGCGAACTCGCCGCTGGACGACGTGGCGTTCGGGAGGCACGCGCCGCCGGACGAGACCGCGTACAAACGGAGCGTCTCTTAGCGCTTAGCTAACAGGAAAATTATTAAGGTAGTGCTTTACTCCTTTCAGAAGCTCTGAATAAAAAAGGATGCTGGCTGGCTAGCTAGAGCAGTTCTACGCACGCGTCGAATGTCGACCGGCCTTCTTTGGTGCCCTTCAACTCGTACTTGGTCGTCCGCGAGCGGCCGGGCATGACGTCCACGCCGTAGCTCTCGTCTTTGGGGTCCACGGGGACGGCGCGCCACGTCCCGGAGGCCTCCGCCGAGGCGAACACGCGACGAACGTGCTCGGCGTACGAAGCGTCATCCGTGCAAACGTGCAACCGCGCTCTTCTGGTTTGTTTTTTCTCTCGTTCCGTGATAACGTCTCCGTCCAAAGACTCTCCCGTCTCGACGCCGTCCCGAAAAGAAAACGCGCCTCGTATCATCTTCCGCTCGCACAGTTTCAACAGGAACGGGTTCACGATGCGCCTGTGTGCGCTCGTGTCGGACCACGGATCGGGGAAGTACACGCAGACGTCGAAAAGCGAGCCGTCGGGGATGAAATCGCGAAGCAGCCAAAGCGCGTCCATTTTGACCACTTTCGCGTTGCGAATGTTCGCGGAGTGTATTTTGATCAACGCCGCGCCCACTCCTGGTCTGTGCACCTCCGCGCCGAGGAATCTTTTACCGGGACACGTACTGGCCATCTCCACGAGCGAGTCCCCTAAACCGAACCCGATCTCCAGCGCCACGGGGGACAAAGGGGAGAGCTCGGGGAAGAGCGCGGCGAAATCCAACGCGGGAAGCGGCTTTTGTGGGCTTTTTTTTGTCGTCGTCGCGCGTTTTGGTGGGTCGTTTTCGTCCGAAGCGGACCCGGCATCGTCACCGGCGGGCCCGGCGTACGTCTGGACATCCACCCCGTAGGTGGACCACAGGTCGCGCACAGCGGCTTTCTGCGCGGGCGTGCCGTGGCCCTGGTTGCGGAGGTACGTCAAGTGCCAGGGCCGGTCCAGGTGTTTGCCGCGCGAGCGGGGTTTCAGGATAGCGGAGGCGTCGGCGGCATCATCCGCCGGGTCTGCGTTCGCCGAGCGCGTCGCGGCGCCGCGCCTCGACGTCCGCGCGCGGCTGCCTCCGACTCGCGCGCCGGACGCGCGCACGCACGCCGCCCTCGCCACAGCCACCGCGCGCGACTGCATCGAGGCGTGTCCCGAGAAGTGACACGAGTGAACGAAGCCTTTTCGTGGAGAACTCTCGTTCCGTTTGCGGTGGCACGCGCCACTTACAAATTTTTCTTCGCGACTTCGCGCTTCCTATGGCTCGCTACTGACTCCCCTCCCTCCCCTCCTTCATCTTCGGCGTCCGCGTCCGGGTCCGAAGAGTCCGACGAAGGTCCCGGCGCGTCCGCGAAGTCCGCGTCGTCGTCGAAACGCCGCGGTTCCAAGTTGTCGACGTAGTGGTCGTCGAAATGTTTTTCCCACTCGGCGAGGCGTTCGCGTCGCGTCGGCAAGTCGCGCGCGATTGCTTTCTCGGCAACCGGGGGCAGCGCCTCGTACCCCGAGGGCGCGTCCGTGAACGCCAGGGGGTCGTAAGGTTCGGGTTCCTCGTGCGCCTCGAACGGGTCGATCGGAGACCCGTCGGCGTCGGAGAAGGACTCGTAATCCGACGACGACTCGGCGGATTCGATCCGCGGAAGAGGCGACGTTTTTTGTCCCCGCGACTTCTTTTTCTTCGCCGCCTCGACTTCCGCCGCCGCCCGCGAGATTCGCGTCTCCGGCTCGCGCACCTCCGGGAACGCGCCGGGGGCCTCCGCCAGGGCGTCAACAAACCGCGCGAACTCCGCCTTTTCCTCCGCGTCCATCTCCGAAGAAGCGTCGGGCGCGGGCGCGGGCGCGACGTCGGCGCCGGCGCCGGCGCCGGCGTCCGTCTCGGAGACTCCCTCCTCGGCCACCAAAGGCAGCGCGTCTTTTGGCGCGCACCAGCACGCCTTCGCGACGCCCGGTTTAGGGTCCACCCCGAGTTCGTCCACGTCGCACTTCGAGTTTCGTGTGGTCGATTTCGATATCGAGTCCCCGTTCTGTTTTCGTTTCGCGAACGCGAACGCGCCCGAAGCGACGGCGCTCTCCCAGTCCATCTCCGTTTTGGTATCGTCGTCGATTCCGTACCTCGCCGCCACCACCACCGTCGCGCCGTCGTTCTTCGAAGAACACTCGCACAGCTCCTCCCCCTCGTGCGCGCAGAAGTAGTCCCAGCCCACCGGTCTGGGATCACAGTAGTCGAACCGAACGTTTTTGTCGGTCGTGTAGCACCAGATGCTGTCCCCGCCGTCGGGGTTGCGGCAGTGGTTCTTCGCGTT